>Ga0208980_10001513_pt1 | contig 14125 bp, 14 predicted proteins | sample WetSurMetagenome_3_FD_187993 | JGI IMG/M metagenome (GOLD analysis project Ga0208980, IMG submission 187993) | Wetland microbial communities from Twitchell Island in the Sacramento Delta, sample from surface sediment Aug2011 Site A1 Bulk (version 2) | ecosystem: Environmental > Aquatic > Marine...
GTTCTGTTCGGAATACACTGCTCCCAGCGGATTATTCGGGTTGATGATCACGATTGCCTTCGCACCCTCTATTTTCTTGGCTAAATTCCCTACATCTATCTGTCCGTCAGCATCATGCCTGTAGAATACGGTATCGCCTTCAAACTGTTTCGCCTTGCTGAGGTAAAGCGGATACACCGGGTTAGGCAGAAGCACCTTCTCACCGAACCCTATAAATGAATGGAAAAAGAAGTCTATACCTTCGGTCAGGCCGGCAACAACAAAGACGTCCTCGGGCTTGCACTTCTCAATCTTAGCTACATTCTTCCGGAGAAGATCATCTCCTTCTGAAGACGCATACCCTTGATAATTTTCGTCAAGCGCGCTCTTTACACGATCAGCTATCGCTCTGAAAGGCTGATAGCCATACTGCGGGGGGTCGCCGATGTTGAGATAAATCATCTTCTTCCCCCTCGCCTCCTCGCGTTTTGCCTCCATCACAATATCCCGTATCGGATAGCTTACGACATTCATCCTCTCCGTGGGCCTGTATGGCAATCGCCGTTTTAATTTTAAATGTATCATGTCATCATCCTATAGAGTGTATGTTCTCTGCTTCCCCCTCAAAAGAGATGGTCAGAGCACGTAGCATATTTTGAGCATTGTGCATAAAAAGAGAATACCATTTGAAAAAGGAAATAAACAAGAGGGGTGTGCCGGAATAGTATATCTTGATTATTTGACAAAGTTCGGTGTTTCTTTTATTTTTAAGAACGATTTTGGTTTATACTGAGTTGAATATGAGACTGCCGGATTGGCTGAGAAACAATAATCACAGAAGTGTTCACAACACGAAACGTCTTCTGAGAAATTTCAGGCTCTCGACTGTCTGTGAGGATGCAAGATGTCCGAATGTCGGCGAATGCTTCTCACGGCCGACAGCTGCCTTTATGATCCTCGGCTCAAAGTGCACCAGAAACTGTGGATTCTGTTCTGTTTTGTCATCAGTTCCTGACCCTCCTGACCCTGCAGAACCTGAGAGAGTCGCAATGGCCGCAAAGGAGCTGGGCCTCCGTTATGTTGTTATAACCTCTGTAACCAGGGATGATCTTGACGATGGCGGTGCAGGCCATTTTGCATCGACCATTGCACATATCAGGACCCTTCTTCCCCATGCTAAAGTTGAGGTCCTCACGCCTGATTTCAAGGGGGACCTGAACAGTCTCAATACAATCATATGTTCCAGACCTGATGTATTCAACCATAATATAGAAACAGTTCCCCGTCTATATCCGGCTGTAAGGCCAAATGCCGATTATCAACGTTCTTTGTTTCTTCTCGAACATTGCAAAAAAACGTCGCCTGGAATTTATACAAAATCAGGGCTTATGCTCGGTTTTGGAGAGGGCATCAGTGAGGTTATCCGGGCACTCAAAGACTTGCGTAATGCAGGATGTGACCTGCTCACCATCGGCCAGTATCTCCAGCCTTCAAGGATGAACCTTCCTGTCATTGAATATGTCACCCCGGACATATTCGAGAGCCTCCGGCTTACAGCGCTCTCTCTGGGGTTTAGATTTGTTGCTTCTGCTCCGCTTGTCAGAAGCTCAATGAATGCAGAGGAGATGTATTATAATTAAAAGTGCTAATATCTCAACATTGCATGAGAAGTAAGATCGAAAAAGGAAAGGGTTAAAGAAATGATCAACGTCGGAATCATAGGGTTTGGGATTGTAGGCAGCGGTACTGCAAAGGTGCTCCTCGAAAATAAGGATATCATTCAGAGGAGAGCCAGGTTTGAGATAAATCTGAAAAGGATCGCAGATCTTGATATCACCACAGACAGGGGCATCAAGATCCCGGATGGAGTACTGACGACAGATGTGAATATGATCTTCAATGACCCGGAGATTCAGATTGTTGTTGAGCTGATAGGAGGAATCAGGCCGGCCAAGGATTTCATCCTGAAGGCGATCCAGAATGGCAAGCATGTTGTAACAGCAAATAAGGCCCTGCTTGCCACCGAAGGGACAGACATCTTTCAGGCAGCGAAGAAAACCGGAGTCGAGGTCGGATTCGAAGCATCAGTGGCCGGGGCAATTCCCATCATAAAGGTCATGAAGGAAGGACTCATTGCAAACAGGATAAAGGCAATCTACGGGATAATCAACGGCACATCAAATTATATCCTCACAAAGATGACTGATGAGGATGTCGAATTCGCCGATGCGTTGAAAGAAGCCCAGAAATTGGGGTATGCAGAAGCTGATCCTACGTTCGATATAGAAGGGATTGACACAGCCCATAAACTCACAATCCTCGCTACCCTTGCCTATGGCATACCTCTCTCATATCCCTCTGTCCATATTGAAGGGATTTCAAAGATCTCTGCCCAGGATATCGCCTTTGCAACAGAACTTGGCTATAAGGTCAAACTGCTTGCCATCACAAAGGAAACGAATGGGGAGATAGAACTCAGAGTACATCCGACCATGCTCCCGAAAGAATATCTGATAGCAAAGGTTGACGGCCCTTTTAATGCAATTTACGTTGAGGGTGACGCGACAGGGTCGACCATGTACTATGGAAGAGGCGCCGGCTCTGTTCCCACCGGAAGCGCCGTCGTAAGCGATATTGTTGATATTGCAAGGAATATTCAGAAGAATTCTATCGGCAGGGTTCCTACGATACCGGACATTTCAAGCGAGGCGAGGATAAAAAAGATAGACGATGTAACATCAAAATACTACTTCAGATTTTCCGCCCTCGACAAGCCGGGTGTTCTCTCAAAAATATCCGGAATACTCGGCGCTCACAACATCAGCATCGCATCGGTCATACAGAAAGGCAGAAGGATCGGCGAAGCTGTTCCGCTCGTGGTGCTGACTCATGAAGCAAAAGAGAAAGACGTCAGGCAGGCGATTTCAGAAATTGATACCTTACAGGTAGTAATGGGCAATACAGTAATGATCAGGGTGGAAGGCAAAGAAGAAACATAATCTGAACATCTTCAATGAAACTCTCAGATGACCAGCTCCGGCGTTACAGCAGACAGATAGCACTGCCTGAAGTTCGTGAAGAAGGGCAGCAAAAGCTCTTGCAGGCGAGGGTTTTCATTGTCGGCGCCGGGGGACTTGCTTCTGCCGTCGGTTACTATCTGGCAGCCGCCGGGGTTGGGACAATTGCTCTTATTGATGACGACATAGTGCATCTCAGCAATCTCCAGCGCCAGATAGTGCATACCATGGGAACAATCGGACAGCCAAAAGTCTTCTCGGCTAAAAAAACCCTCGAAGCCCTGAACCCTGACGTCACTATCATCCCTCTGCAGTTAAGATTGTCTGAACAGAATATCCACGATCTTATAGAGCATTATGCTATCATCGTTGACTGCAGCGACAATTTTCCGACACGGTTTCTTGTAAATGATGTCTGCGTTCATGCGGGGAAAGCTCTGGTTACCGGAGCAGTGTCAAAATTTGAAGGACAGGTTTTGGTTGTAGTTCCAGGAGAGGGACCCTGCTACCGGTGTCTCTTCGAAGCGCCTCCTCCGGATGCTCCACCTTATTTACGCGAATCAGGCCTTCTCGGAGTTCTGCCCGGAGTGATAGGCACGCTTCAGGCCGCAGAGGTAATAAAACTTATCCTTGGCATAGGCGAGACCCTGAAAGGACACCTCCTGATTTATGACGCCATAAAGGCTTCGTTCAGAAAAGTGTCTGTTCCAAGAAATTCACACTGCACGGCATGCGGGCAATAATCTTCTGAATTCGCAAATTGACAGGCTTTATGGATATTATAGATTTAGGATATAAAGCACAAAAAATGAAAGGAATGGTATGAAATATCTTGTCATCATCGGAGACGGCATGGCAGACAGGCCGCTTAAGGAACTGAACGGAAAGACGCCGTTGCAACACTCCTCTACCCCGAATATGGATAAACTGGTCCGCAAAGGAACTATCGGGAAAATAAGAACTGTTCCATCGGGGTTTCAGCCGGGATCAGACGTAGCAAATCTGAACATCCTCGGATATAATCCCACCGATTATTATTCCGGCAGAGCTCCGCTTGAAGCCGCCAGCATCGGGATTGTTCTCAAGGAGAACGATGTTGCTTACCGTTGCAACCTTGTTACGCTGAAATATAACAAACCGAAAACAAAGGCGGTAATGGAAGATTACAGCAGTGGCCATATAACAACAGAGGAGGCAAAAGAACTTGTCCTCGATATCAACGAAAATTTAGGTTCTTCGGATATCAGCTTTTATCCGGGTGTCAGTTACCGCCATATCATGGTATGGTCTTCCGGGGCCTCTCAGATCGAATGCACTCCGCCACATGATATCACGGGGAAAGAAATTGCGGATTATCTTCCTGTCGGAGACGGCGAAGATGTGTTAAGGGACTTGATGCTCCAGGCTGCGGGGATACTTGAAGGGCACCCCGTGAACAGGAAAAGGATGCAGGGGGGGAAAAAACCTGCAAACAGCGTCTGGTTCTGGGGACAGGGGAAAAAACTGAACCTCCCGACCTTCAGGCAGAAATATTCACTTGAAGGCGCACTCGTTTCTGCTGTTGACCTTATGAGAGGGCTCGGTATTTATGCAGGATTTGAAATACTTCAGGTCCCGGGCATCACCGGTTACCTTGATACGAACTATGTTGGAAAAGCAGAGGCTGCCCTTGAAGCCCTTAAGAGAGTAGATATTGCCTATATTCATGTTGAGGCGCCCGATGAAGCAGGTCATTCGGGGAAATACAAGGACAAAATCAAAGCGATAGAAGATTTCGACAAACTGGTAGTCGGCACTGTTATAAAGGGCATGCAGTCCTTTAATGAATTCAGGATACTTATCCTCCCGGACCATGCTACTCCGATTGCGGTAAAGACCCATACCGATGAACCGGTGCCGTTTGTAATCTACGACAGCAGGATTCAAAAGGACAATAAAAAGCAGGGATTCGATGAATCGATCACCGAAAGAGATGATATCCTTATTTTTGAGGAAGGATATAAATTAATGGATTATTTTATCGGGGAAAAAGAATAACAGTATCATTCAAAAAACTCCACATCAAGATGAGTGATTATAGCGTACAGAGTATTTTCACGGATTTATCCTGATTCTTATCAGGATACCTCGGAGAGCGGAAGCTCGAGAATGAGTGAAAATACTCTGTACGCTATAATCACCAGGAATGAGCAGCCTGTTCGATGTGAGATCTGTCCATTAGACTGATAGCATCATTTATGCAGACTGTCCGGCAAACCCCGCATCCGTAGCATTTTATGGGATCAGCCAGACATTTTTCATTCTTGCTGTCATAACTGAGAGCGCCGAAATAACATCGCCCCATGCACTCCCGGCAACCAATGCACTGAGAGGGATCAATCTGTGCAATATATTCACCTTTCCACATGACCTTGCCGATGCCCATGGTCATCTGGAAACGGTAGGCCATGCAGTCGGTATCGCAGTTGCAGACAGCCGCTATGAAGGGAGTATTGAATGTCCAGACGCTGTGCGTCTGACCCTCTGTATCAAGATGTCGCACAAAGGCTTTCGCCTCATCATTGGTCAGCCGTTCAAAATCACTGATGTCCGGGACATCACGGAATAGCTTCGTCAGGTCCATACCAACGCCGAGGCAATAACGTTTGCCTTCGCCTATCGTAACTTTTCTGCATACACAGGGCAATCTGACAACAGAGGCGCACTGGCCGAGTATATTCTCAATCTCCTCTACAGGGACTATCTGGCCGAAATGTGTCTTTTTAAGATGTCTGGTAACAAGGGGGTATGCAATCAGATTATATATTCGGGGGAAACGTTTTTTCCAGGAGAAGGCCTGATCAGTATCCTCCCTGATGGAACGGGAGAAATCCTTTAAATAGGCCCGCAGGTGTTCTTCAGAGTTAACCTGATGGAAAACCTCCTCGGTATAATTTTTTATGTTTTCATACCACTTTTTGCCTTCACCGTATTTCGTACAAAATTCGCACATAAAAAGAATACCTGATATTTTTCGGGGATATAAGCAATTATAGCACTTTTATTGACATCCAATTATTGAAGAGCATGAATGAATTTGAATCTGATCGTATGCGCATATTACAATTGTTCATCAAGAGGGTTCCCTGACTTTTCATCTGAGAGTAACGGAGGAAGGTGCAGAATGAAAAATTCAATGAAGCACTACCGGTATTTTTTAAAAGATACGGAGCGTCAAAGTATTGATTTTAGTCTGACAGACCAGAGGAAAGGCATTGCTCCTCCTCCCATTGAAAAACCTTATGCAACGGAGAGTCATCGCATCGAGCTTATCACAAAAGACAAATGGCGTTCCCTCTCCGGTACGGATCTTATTTCCGCGATACAGAACAGGAAAAGCCACAGACATTTCAAAAATGAATCATTGACGATGGAAGAGTTGTCTTTTCTGCTTTGGGCTACTCAGGGCGTAAGAGAGAAGGCAAATGAAGCCACAGTATTTCGCACAGTGCCTTCAGCCGGCTGCCGGCATGCTCTTGAGACCTATCTCTGTATTCTGAATGTGACAGGGTTGGACATAGGGATTTATCGTTATCTGCCGCTTGAACATCAGCTTCTTGTTGTATCGGTTGATAAAAACCTTTCAGAAGAAATTGTGATGGCCACATTTTTCCAATCGTTTATAGGGAACGCCCCTGTTACCTTTATCTGGACAACAATCCCTTACCGGATGGAATGGCGGTATCATAAGGCAGCACACAAGGTTATTGCAATCGATGCCGGCCATGTATGTCAGAATCTCTATCTGGCAAGTGCGGCAATCGGCGGAGGGACTTGTGCTGTTGCTGCCTACCACCAGGAGATGATGGACAAACTTTTAGGGGTTGACGGTGATGATGAGTTTACCATTTACCTTGCAGTCGTGGGGAAGATATAATCATGTCTGATTCCTTGCCATTTCTGTTTACAGGATTACTGTTCGGACTGGTTGCCGGGATATCCCCCGGTCCCCTGCTTGCTCTGGTCATTGCCGAAACTCTCACGCATAGCAGGAAAGAAGGGATGCTGGTCGCACTTGCCCCAATTTTGACGGATGTGCCGATTGTTTTGGTGTCGGTTTTTCTTCTTGCAAAGCTTTCCCAGTCGCACCTCATACTTGGTACAATTTCACTCCTCGGGGCACTCTTCATCGGATATCTTGCATATGAAAGCATCGCTGTAAAAGCCGGCGGACTGTCCCTGCAAAAAATTCAGCCGCATTCTCTGAGAAAAGGGATACTCGCCAATTTCCTCAGTCCTCATCCTTATCTTTTCTGGATAGCAGTTGGCGCTCCAATGGTCCTGAGAGCGTATAAAGTAAATATTCTGTCGGCCTTTCTCTTTATATTGGGGTTTTATTTATTGCTGGTGGGTTCAAAAATCTTTGTGGCCTTTGTGATTGATAAATCAAGGGATTTCCTGAAAAGCAGAGTATATATTTACGCTATACGATTGCTTGGAGTTATCCTTCTGATATTCGCTATGCGCTTCCTCAAAGATGGACTGACGCTCCTTGGGTGTATTTGAATCTATCCTGCATTATTTATGCATTTTTTGATACATCAGAGCAGATGCAGTATCAGAGCGGCTTTATCTCCCGAAAGCTTTCGGGAGATTGCTCGGAGCTCTGCGAAGCAGCCTGAGAATGAGCACTGATACTGCATCTGCTCTGATTTTCCATGCATTATGAAGAATATGGGATAGATTGAGAGAGATCAGCTTGCCCTGAGAGACTCGACGATATTCATTCGTGCTGCCCTGAAAGCGGGGAGGACTCCTCCGACGAAGCCCATAATCAGTGCGAAAAGCATCCCCTGATATACGATCTCGATTGTGAGCGAAAATGAGAAAGCCAGTTCGGAGAAGGTTTGGAAATTCAGTGTCGATACAGTGAAAAGTTGCAGGAAGGAGGCCAGGGACAGGCCAACAACACCGCCGATGAAACCAAGAAAAAGTGCTTCCATGAGGAATGCTGCAAGAATACTCCTCCGCTGGAACCCAAGAGCACGCAGTGTGCCGATCTCAAAAATACGGTTGGCAACGGCGGAATACATGGTGATCATGGCACCAATAATCGCACCGAGAGAGAATATTATGGTGAGCGTGAGGCCGAGGATCCGGAGAAATTTTGCCATTGCCTCCGACTGTTTTCTGTAGTATTCAGGTTCACGCATCGCTTCGAGCGTCAGGCGGGGGTCGCCTTCTATCCGTTTTTTTACCGTTTCAAAGGCGGACGGGTCACTCAAACGGAAGATCATCGAGGAATACGCAGGCCGCCTGAAAGACTGCATGAATTGTATAACATCCCCCCATATCTCGGAATCAAAACTGGTATTCCCTGCATCGAACACCCCGACAACCGTCCAGTCTCTCATGGCAAAGCGAAGTGTTTCGCCAAGCCCTCCTCCCTCAAAACGTTTTGCAATGCTTGATCCAGCAATGATTTCTGAAGAACCGGGACGCGGCAGCCGCCCCTCAACAAGCTTTACCTGCGGGCGCAGGGACATTGATGCGTCTTCAATGCCACGGATCACTACATTTGATGGTTTGTCAGTGCTCCGTTTCGGTAACGCAATGAGTACAACCAGCTCTTTTGCAGCCTGGCGTTTCCCGCCTGCTCCCAGAGCGATTTCAGGCTGCGTTTCGACAATGGAAGCCTGTAACCGCTCTACACCGCTCTGCACCTCCGAACCGGCTGCTTTCCGTATGACGACTACATTTTCGTAGGAACCTGTCTCAACAAGCGTCTTCTGGAGACCCTCTGCGAGCATCAGCACAGATGCAAACACAAAGACCACCAATGCCATACCCGAGGCAGTGAGAAAGGTGGTCAGCCTGCGCGTCCAGAGGTTGCGAAAGCTGTATGAAAGAGGTATTTTCAATTGGTTGACACGACTCCTTTGCCGGAGTGAGGGCAGATACAGTATGTGAGCGGCTTTATCCCGATTCTTATCGGGATACCTCGGAGGTCCCGATTCTTATCGGGGCCGAGAATGAGCGAGCGTACTGTGTCTGCTCTCACTCCGTTTGACATCCGAGAAACAATCATTACCCTATTCTCCTCAATCCGTCCGCAATCCGAATATGTATTGCCCTCCATGCAGGGAAGAGTCCTGCAACAAATGCTATTACAAGAGCGGCTATGATATCCAGGTAGATTGTCTCGCGTTCCACATTGAATATCGGGAAATACTGACTCAACTCTTTTCCGAAGATTTCGGCTGCCGGGAATGTCAGCAGGATACCCAGAGCGGCGCCAAGCATGGTAATAAACAGGGATTCTCCAAAAATAAGACCGATAATATGGAAGCCGCCGAATCCAAGGGTTTTGAAGACCGCATATTCTCCGATGCGTTCACGGGCTGTCATAGCCATCGTATTTGCCACGACCGCCATGATGATAAAGATGATCACAAACGACACGAACCGGATGGCAATCACAATCGCCTCTGTCATCGAAATAAAACTCAACTGGAATGCCTTTTCAGTCTCAGTCAGTGTTTCAGCGAGAGAGTTTTTAAAGGTTCTGTCGATCCGGAGAGATACCTCTGCTGCGATGTCCGGGTTTTCTATCTCGATCAGAAACCATCCGACCTTGTCGGTCCAGGACCGGCCTGCTTTTTTTAATGTCTCGTTGAGATAGTCCCAGTGGAAGAAAAAAGCGGTTTCATCCACTGTGTCATCCCTACCCCTGTATATCGCACGCAGCACGAAATCCCAGTTGCCGGGGAAAATCGTCCCTTTTAATGTAATACTGTCACCGATTTTCCATCCAAAGCGTTCGGCGAGTTTCTTTCCGGCTGCCGCTCCTTTGCGGTCGCGGAGGAAAGCATTCCACTGATCGTCCTGGATGATAATCTCCGGATACATCGCCAGATATGTTTTTGGTTCCATAGCGTAGTTCGCAAAAAAATTCTTTTCGTCAATATAAATACCGCCAAACCACGAACCATAAGAAACGCCCTTCACCCCTTCGATCTGACTGATCTTTTCCTTATATGAGAGAGGAAGGGGAAAGACAAGAGATACTGCATTTCTGGTAACCAGACGGCTGGCAGAGGATGCTTCGACCCCTGCATACCAAGCACTGACAACGGTCCGCAGCAGCCCAAATGCCAAGATAGCGATGGTGACACCTAAAATAGTGAGGGATGTCCGGAGTTTGTGCCTGAACGAATTCTCAAAAATCAGTTTGAGGACGTGCATTCAACACACCTTTGTCAAGGTACTTGATCAGATGCGCCTTGTTTGCAGCCCTGGGGTCGTGAGTTACCATAATGATCGTCTTGCCAAGTTCATGAACAAGCCGTTCCATAAGATCGAGCACATCATTTGCAGAATCTCTGTCAAGGTCTCCTGTCGGTTCATCCGCTACAAGGATTGTCGGATCGGTCACGACAGCTCTGGCGATTGCCACCCTCTGCTGCTGCCCGCCGGACAGTTCACCCGGATAGTGCTCCATTCGGTCTGCGAGGTTTACAACCCGCAGGGCGGTCTCCACATGTGTTCTCCGCTCCTTTTTTGACAGATCGGTAAGGAGGAGCGGCAATTCGACATTTTCAAAGGCTGACAGGACAGGGATAAGGTTATAAAACTGGAATATAAAGCCGACATTATTTGCACGCCATGCAGCGAGTTCTGTCTCGGCAAGCGAGGTTATTTCTACGCCACCTATCCTTATACTTCCGCAGTCTGCCTTGTCAATGCCGGCAATAAGGTTTAATAGCGTTGTCTTCCCCGATCCGGAAGGTCCCATAAGCGCGAGGAACTCTCCTTCATCGATATTAAAGCTAATATCTTTTAAAACAGAGATAAGCTGATTTCCACGCTGGTAGGTTTTGCAGAGGTTTCTGATTTCGACAATCGGGGGCTTTTTATCCATCTATTTTTCGAGCACCTTGATCCGCACCCCGTTCTTCATTTTATTGAGGGGTTTCAATACAACTCTGTCCCCTGCCTTGACTCCGCCTAATATTTCCACCATATCACCAAGGTGAGCGCCGGTCTCCACCGGTGTTTCTTTCACTTTGTTTTCTATAACCAGAAAAACCAATTTTTTGCCTTTCTGTTCCACAATGGCTGATGGATTTATCGCTGTTCTTGAGTTTTGCTCATCGCTCTTTGTCTCCCTTGAGAGGAATGCGACCTTGGCGCTCATTTCAGGTAGTATCCGGGGGTCCTTATCGGCAAACCGGACTTTGACCATAACCGTGGCCTTGCTCCTGTCAGCAGTCGGTACAATCATATGCACTGCGCCCTTGAAACGCACATCGGGCAGGGCATCAAGTTGTATCTCGCAGGGTTGTCCGGTTTTTACCTGGTAAAGGTTCGATTCAGACACATCGGTCTCCACCTGAAGCGAATCCATATCCGCAATGGTAACAACAGCAGCCTTGGCCTCTGCAGCGGCTCCGATCGGTGTGACTATATCCCCTATATCTGCGTTTTTTGTAAGAACAACCGCATCGAAGGGGGCTCGTATCAGGGTATATTCAACGGCCACCTGTGCACCCTGAAGAGCTGCTTTACCGGCCCTGACCGCTGCTTCAGATGCCGCGACTGCTGCCTGTGCACTGGAATGCCGCGCTTCTGACGCATCATATTCAGCCTTTGATACAAATCCCTGTGTCAGCAACTCCTTGTTTCTTTCAAACGTGAGGGTCGCATCACGCAATTCGGCTTTTGCCTGCTCAAGGCTGTAACGGGTTGCATTCAGGTTGGCTTCTGCCTGATCCCGTGCTGCGACGACATCGTCATTTTCAAGCCGGGCGATGATCTGCCCTTTCTTCACATTATTCCCCTCTTCCACCGAGAGAGAGATAAGGCGGCCGGTAACTTTGGAAGCAACAGCTGCCTTGCGCTGTGCTACCACATACCCGCTGGAGTTCAGAATTGTGAATGCCTGTGAAGGGTATACCTGGGTAACGCTGACTACTTCCACTTCTACTGCGGGCGACAAAATTCCCTGTGAAAAAAGAATCAGAAGCAGAACAAGTCCGATTATCGCTCCGGCTGCCAGGATACTCTTTTTCTGTTTTCGTGGTTTTGTCGGGGAAACCGATTTCTCTATCTTTAGTTGGGAAAGGTCTTCATTTGCCATGCACAGTTTCTCCTCGAATAGAAATATTAATCCGGAAAATCTTTCTGTGAAATATTTTATTATAATATCCGGGATAAGGATATGGTAATAATTTTCCTGACAAGAATTTGCTTGACTCTGACATGCCTGATACTGTTCTCTCTTCCTGCGCATGCAGAACTGGCGGAAAAGGTGATAGAACAGAAAAAAGCTGTGGTGACCATATCAGTTGAGGATAAAGAGAAAAAGCAGATTGCCTCGGCGCGCGGGTTCATTCTGGACCAGAGAGGGATCATCGCAACCAACTGCTTTATCATCGCAAAATGGCTTAAACAGCCGCAGAACATGCTCAGGGTAAAAACTGAAAGCGGCCTCCTTTTTCCGGTTCGGGAACTCATTTCCTCAAGGTGCGAAAACAATCTTGCCCTTATCAAAACAGATGCAGAAGAACCTGCCTTTGTTGCTGTGGACAGAGAGTATAAACTTGAACAGGGAGACCGTGTCTTTCTTCTCTCAGAGAAAACTACAGATGCAACTCGTGTTTCAGATATTACCCTGAAAGAGGTGATCACAAAGGGGAGGCTCTACAGGATTTCTCACCCGTTTGCCCCCGAACTGAGCGGGAGTCCTCTTTTTAATAGCAAAGGGAAAGTCGTTGGCGCCGCTGTCGTTTTACCCGGAGGAGGAAAACCTTATTCAGCTGCCGTCTCGTTGGCACCGATCACGCCGCCACCGCCCGCCTTGTTTTCCACGATCACGCTCTGGCCGATCGCCTTGCCCAGCGGATCAGCGATCGTGCGGGCCACGATGTCGGTCGTGCCGCCGGGGGCAAACGGCACCACCAGCTTGACGATCTTGTTCGGATACCCCTGTGCGAACGCGGAACCTGCGGCGGCGGCCGCAACCGTGAGCGCAATCCATTGACGGCGATGCATAAACCAACTCCTGTGAAACCAAAGCCCTGATCCTAATCCCCTGCGGCAGCCCGGCGTGACAAGGATGTCACCTAAGGGCTAACCCGCAGGGCGCAGGCTTTGCAGGTATTCTCGCCGGGTGAATTACGCGCAACTTCTCTTCCCCGACTTCTCCCTGATCCTTTGCGGCTATCTGGTCTGCCGCTACACCGCGCTCAACCGCACGGTGTGGCAACAAGTCGAAAGCCTGGTGTATTTCTTCCTGTTCCCGGTACTGCTGTTTCACTCGATCGTGAAAAGCCCGCTGGACCTGGGCGCAGCCTCCAGCCTGATCGCGGCGGGGCTGACGATGGGGGTGCTCGGCATCGCGCTGGCCTACGCCCTGCCGCATCTGCCCTGGATCGGCCCACACATCGACCGGCGCGACCACGCGGCCAGCGCGCAGGTCGCGTTCCGCTTCAACTCCTTCATCGCCCTGGCGTTGGCCGACCGGCTGGCCGGTGCGCAGGGCCTGCAGCTGATCGCGGTGCTGATCGGCGTGTGCGTGCCGCTGTTCAATGTGGGCGCGGTCTGGCCGATGGCCCGCCACGCGCAACGCGGCTTCCTGCGCGAGCTGGTGCGCAATCCGCTGATCATCGCCACGGCCACGGGCCTGGCCACCAACCTGCTGGGTTTCTCGCTGCCCGTATGGCTGGAGCCCACGGTGACGCGCATCGGCGCCGCATCCCTGGCCTTGGGCCTGATGTCGGCGGGTGCGGGCATGCAGTTCAGCTCGCTCGCCAGCGCCAGGACGCTGGCCGTGGCCGTGCTGTCTATCCGCCATTTCCTGCTTCCGCTGATCGCGCTGGGCCTGTCCAGGGCCTTCGGCCTGTCGCCGGTTCAAACCACCGTGCTGCTGGCCTTTTCCGCCTTGCCCACGGCGTCAAGCGCGTATGTGCTGGCCGCGCGCATGGGTTACAACGGCGCCTATGTGGCCGGACTGGTCACGCTGTCCACGCTGCTGGGCATGGTGAGCCTGCCGTTTGCACTGGGCCTGCTGCGGGGGTTGTAGAGCCCCGCCTGCGTCAAGGCTTGACGAGGACCGGAGACCCCGCCGAAAGCACCAACTCGATGCGCCG
>Ga0208980_10001515_pt1 | contig 14109 bp, 12 predicted proteins | sample WetSurMetagenome_3_FD_187993 | JGI IMG/M metagenome (GOLD analysis project Ga0208980, IMG submission 187993) | Wetland microbial communities from Twitchell Island in the Sacramento Delta, sample from surface sediment Aug2011 Site A1 Bulk (version 2) | ecosystem: Environmental > Aquatic > Marine...
TTCCCAATACTCAACCAAATCAACTGAGACAGTGAAATTTTCAGTATTAGCCGACCCGATGACCAAACCAAACTGTCCTTCATCATAAGTGTCATCGGTGAATTCCGCAACCTGGTGTGCATTCGCGTACACTCGCAATGTGGAGCCTTGCATCCATAGACTCATCACATTGGTCTGGTTTCCACCTTGTTTTATAGAAGAAGCGGAACGCCATTCCTGTAGTGCGGTGTAGGTCGTACCATCCCATTTATACAGTCGATACCGCCCATCACAGGAAAATTCTAGAACATAGCCTTTATTAGGATCTGGAGCACGCCCTAACAATCCATATCGGTCGAGACCGGAGCAGGTGCCCCCGGTGATAAAGGTAGCTTGCAGGTAATAATCCTTCATGGCAGGTCGGTTGGATAAACCCCATTCCTCACCGGCTCCAGGCTTGGCAGATACCATCACCAGCTTTCCATCGTCCATCGAAAATTTCGTTTGACCCGTATCCAACAGATACCAGTTGGTGGAATTATCCATAGTATCGCGCCAGGTGGGGGCACCCAGGTTGAGCTCAGAAACACCCTCAACCACCTTGATCTGGACATAGAAAGGCTGGTTTGAATTCTTCCCTGTGCCAAAATTAGTCCCACCGGGATTACGCAGTTCCCAGTTTCCCTTATAACCACCGGTAGTGCCAGGTGCCTTCATGTTGATTGAGACATCCACAGTCGCGCCTGGTGCAGTGGAACCGCTAAGCGGGAGGGGGCTGATGCCACTCATCTGGTCACCATCGATAAACACCAGTGAATATTGATTTGTCCAGGTGCAAGAACCGATGTTTTGTAGACGCCATGTTTTTACAAATTCTTCCGCTACCAATAATTCTGTATCATCTGGGATGGTTACATCGCTAACGAATTCGATCTGATCCATGCAAGCGGTCCCGGATGTTGTGGCAGTCGGCGTGGTGGTTGGGGAAGTTGTAGGCGTGGGTGTTGGTGAATTGACTGCTGGTAGCGTAGGTGTTACTAAGGTTGCTGCCACCGTCGGAATTGCTGTCGGTGGGGGGCCTGTAGGTAGGGCTATCGAAGTCTGGGCAGCCTGGGTAAAAACTAAACCAGGGTCAGGTGTTGGTTCACCACCACTGGGCAGATTACAGGCTGTAACAGAGACTGCTAGAAGAGTAAGAATGGTTAGGGTGAGAAGTAATGACGATTTCATATATTTTTCCCTCAAAATACTTGGCCAGATTGGTCCAGGCTCATTAGTAACATTATATTCGCCTTATGATTGATATAACGCAAATTATACGTCAGATGTTCCTGAAAGAAAGGTCGTTGGAAAACACTTAAGGATATAATATCTTCTGGAGGCATATCCATGACCAAACGACTGATTATCGTAGCTGGAAATATTGGGGTTGGTAAGACATCACTGGCAGAGCGGTTGAGCGAACGCATGGGCTGGCGCTGTGCATTTGAATCTGTAACGGATAACCCATACCTGGCAGATTTTTACACAGATATGCACGCATGGTCTTTTCATTTACAAGTATTTTTCCTTGGGCACCGTGCCCAGCAGTATCTGGAGATGGCATGTGACTCACAATCCGTTGTCCTCGACCGAACCATTTATGAGGATGCATACATCTTTGCCAGGGCGCTGCATCACATGGGCAATCTGAATGAGCGCGATTATCTATCTTATCGGCGAGTCTTTGATCTGGTCACATCCCAATTACCCCCACCTGATTTGTTGATCTATTTAAAAGCACCTGTTTCTGTGTTGATGGACCGCATCCACAACCGGGCGCGGAGCATTGAAACAGGCATCACAGAGGAATATTTATCCTTGCTTGAATCTTTTTATGAGGATTGGTTAAAAATATTTGATGTGTGCCCTGTGTTGACCATCCGGTCAGACGACCTGGATTTCGTACATAAACCTCAGCATCTAGACATCGTTGTTCAGCGAATTCAAGATCTCCTGGCGGGTAAGGAAGATCTGGTTTTTCCAGCTGGATAACCTGTTTATTTCAACACATACACCTTCAAGACCGAATCTATGATAAGTGCCAGCATAAACCAGATACCGAAGCTGCGGTTGTGAATAAAGGCTGCAGCAACAAAATAATTCGGCCATACATCAGGATAATCAGCTGGTTTTTCCTCAGGCTTGGGAGCTTTAAACATCGGCCAGATCTTACGTATGGTCGGAATTGCCAGTAATACTGCGACCATCACCAGAGTGTAATAACCCATAATTACCAACACGAAGGTAAGCGCATATTGTAGGATGAGCATCACCAATAGTGTGATGCGCGCTGTCTTTTCACCAATCACCACGGGCAAGGTATGGATATTTAGCTTTTTATCCATCTCATACTTATCAATATGCTTACCAAAGATTACACCGGTCACACCCAGCGCATAAGGCAAACTGGCAAGCACTACTGTCCAACTCCATACACCTGTGATGGCAAAATAACCGCCACCTATCATCAATGGTCCCCAAACCAATAGGACTGAAATTTCACCCAAGGCGATATATTTCAGTGGCCAGGTATAAAACAGCACAAAGAAAACACCTAATGCCAGGAGAAGTAAAGTCCACCAATTGGTCATCAGTACCAGGATGATTCCGATGATCAAGGCTATAGCCCCAGTGACACCTGCATAGGTAAGATGCTGCTTCTTGGTAAAAAGCCCGTGCACCAAAGGTTGAGGTCCATATTGCGAGCGGTAATAATTGTCCTGGTCTACCCCGCGATTATAGTCGGTGTAATCGTTCAACAGGTTGTTGGTGGCATGAGAGAAGATCAATCCAAGAGTCACCAGGACCCATTTCAACAAATCGAATTTACCATCACGGAATGCAAATATCCCGGCGAAGGCACCCGATAAAAATGTCATGATCAGAACTGCAGCACGGGTGGAGATCAACCACTTGGAAATCACATCTAACTTTTGCCACTCTTCCTTGGATACATGAGGGATCACTTGTAGGGCTTTACGCCACATGGATATATTCATACGTTACTCCTTAGATTTAAATGCCGACAAAGTATACCCTTAATTATTATGGATGCAAGGGATAAATATTATCAAAAGCTTTTATTTAGTTTGGCGGGTTGCGTTTGATGGCAGGAATTCTGAAGGATTAAATAAAATCACCTTGGGCAACAATAATGCATTTTCCACCAACAGAAATATTTATCATTGCGTTGATTTGTTCTGCTTTGAGTAACAATAACGATGGTCTGCCAATTTCAAATCCCTGTTCACCGCGGATATTGATTCGGTCTATTCCAAAATAACGATATTTCACCAAATAACCTGCCAGGCATCCATTCCCACTACCTGTTGCCGGGTCTTCGGGGACACCGTAATAATCAACAAATACGCGCACGCTGATATTATTTTGCGGCTCATGTGCTTCTGGACAAAAAGCTAATATGCCTTTTGCCTGTGTATCTTTTATCAGATCAAAATACCTTTCTTTATCAATCTTTACCTTTTTCAAAGAGGCAAGGGTCTTCAAAGGCACAATAAAAAAAGGTAATCCTGTAGAGACTTCTTGAATTGGGAAACGATCGTCAATTTCGGATACATCTAGTCGGAGAATATTTGCCAAAATTTCTGGTTGATGTCGCTGACCAAATGTTGGTTGAATTTGTTTCATCCAGCAATAGCCATCCTGCGTAAAAGTAACTGGAATCTGTCCCACCTTCAAGTTTAGAATAACATCATTGGACATGCCTTGAATAATTTTACTGTGAATGATATGTGCAGTTCCTAAAGTCGGGTGACCTGCAAAGGGAACTTCTTCCTTTGGGGTGAATATCCGTACATCATATCCAGCATTGTTTTTTTCATCAGAAAGAATAAATGTCGTTTCGGAGAAATTAATTTCCCTTGCGATGCTTTGCATTTGTTCGTTTGGAATTCCAGCCGCGTTCCGAAATACAGCCAGTTGATTACCGGCATACTTTTTTTCGGTAAAGACATCTAAGATGTAAAAAGGAAGATTTTTCATATCAAGTGCAGCTTTCAGCGGAAGAAACCAGCTATTCAGCTACTGGATAAGCTGCCTGAGAGTCTGGCATACCCTTTCAACCTGACCTTCGGTCATAACCCCTGAGAACGGCAGAGCCAACCCACGCTTGCCAAGGTCTTCGGTGACTGGGAATATTCCTTCCGAGTAACCAAAGCGTTCCATCATGTATGGCTGCAGGTGTATCGGTAGGAAATACGGTCGAGCAGGGATACCCAATACCCCAAGGTTCTTCGCAATGTCATCCCGATCCAATCCATGGGCGAAGCGGACGACATATACAAACCAGCTTACCCGGGTAGTATAACCAGCGACAGTTGGAGCTTCAATTCCAGGAATTTCAGAAATCCGCTCATTATACCAATCTGCCACCTGGCTACGTTTGGAAACCAGCTCATCCAGTCGCTGCATCTGGGTCACTCCAAGGGCAGCGCTCATCTCGTCCAGGCGGTAATTGTAGCCAAGGTGGGTATGCTGCAACCAGGTATCACCAGGTGCGCGACCCTGGTTACGCAAAGCACGCATCAGATTGGCTGCGTCAGGGTCATCTGTAATGATCATGCCGCCTTCACCGGTGGTGATCTGTTTGTTGGGGTAGAAAGCGAATACGCCATAATCTCCCAGGGTACCGGCAGGTCGTCCTTTGTAGCTTGCTCCAAGGGCTTCACAGGAATCCTCGATCACTTTCAACTTATACTTCCAGGCGGTGTTCAGGATTGGTTCCAAATCGGCCGGCTGACCGAATACGTCCACTGGCAGGATGGCTTTAAGCTTTGATTCCACATTGGCACCCATAGGAGGTAGCCAGGCTTTCGCATTTAAGCCACCTTGCATGATATCTTGGGCAGCTGCGAAAACAAGATGAGGATCAATGTTGCCTGTGCGAGGTTCTACATCCACATATACAGGCACAGCTCCTTCATATAACAATACATTTGAAGAAGCAACAAATGAAAACGGTGTGGTGATGACCAGGTCACCCGGCTCAATGCCTGCTGCTCTGACACATAAATGCAATCCAGCGGTGCCGGAGCTGACGCCAATGGCATGTTGGCTGCCACTGTATTCACAAATATTCTTTTCAAAAGCTGTAATCTGACTGCCCATGCTCAGGCTGGGTGTTCTTAGCACCCCGGCAACTGCTTGCTGTTCTGCCTCGGTCAGATCGGGAGAAGACATGGGAATGGACGGATTATCAATCAAGGGATCAGGCGACATAGGTATTGTGTTATTTCCTTTACAGATGAGAATATTTTACTAATTTTTATGAAGGCCAGATGGTACCGGCGTGGACGATACTACCTGCGGGTACATCCTGTTTAACGGTAGCGCCGTTGCCAATCCTGGCATTCTCCCCGACCTTGACCCGCAGATTCAACGTGACTCCCATCCCAATCAGGGAGGCTGAACCAATACTGACCTCACCGGCGAGGATTGCTCCAGGTGAAAGGTTGGCATAATCGCCCAGTTTACAATCATGGGAGACGATGGCACCGGTGTTGATGATCGCGCCATAACCGATCTGGGCATCACTGCCGACATATGCATGGGGCATCACCTGCACGCCCTCAGCCAATTTGGCACTGGCTTCTACGAAAGCGGTGGGATGCACCAATGCCGGGCAGGTAAAACCTGCCATTAATAGTTGTTCGAATACCTTGATCCGACTCTGAATATTTCCAATACCACCCACGGCATTGACTGCCAGGTGAACACCTCTCTCAACCAGCAATTTTATAATATTGCTTCCCCCCAATACTGGTACACCCATGATGCTTGATCCTAAAGCTGGGTCGTCATCCACGATGCCTGCAATGGGATAGAGGGCTAGAATTCGCAAAAGGTCGATCAATGCTTTCCCGTGCCCTCCACCACCATAAACAATCAATGAACCTGGATCAAAATCCTTTTCTTGTAGGAGAACTGCTGGATGCATAGAACGATCAATTAACTCCTGGATCATTTTTTCAGTGATAAAAACATCCTTTTGTAGCGAAGTCAAATCCAGATTGTGTAGTTGTGCAAGGGATAGTGCAGGTTTGCTAATATGAATGTCAATGGGATGAGAAGCTGGTTTACCGGATAACTCTTTGGTGAATTTGAGAGGTGACCAATCTGGAGAATCTGCCAGGAAACCAAGAATAACTCCTGCCTGGACAGTCTCGCCAACCTTATGTGCTAAGCCAACGAAGAAACCATCTGCTTCAGCAGTCAACTCGAATGTGGATTTGGTGGTTTCCAGTGTGCACAACCTGTCACCAATACCGACATGCTGCCCAGGTGAGACATGCAAGCTGGCTAGAAGTGCACCCGGTTCATTGGGATTTATGAGCGGGATTGTAATTGGGTAAGGATCTGCCATTATTTACGATTCTTTGATAGCTTACTTTATGCTTATTGTACCGTCTGGATTATATCCATAAACTACAATTTCACCATTAAAATCCTGGATTCGATTAACGAGACACCATCTGGATGACTGCCTCGATAATCTGGTCAATATCCGGTAAAACAAGCGCTTCAAGTGGACCAGATGAGGGTACTGGCAAGTCTTTCGCTGCCAGGCGTTTGTAACTTATGGACCGGTTTCCAAGCGCTTCTGCCACCTGAGCAACCACTTCAGCACCCCAACCCAGGGTGAGGTTTCCCTCTTCTACGACCAGAAGGCGGTTGGTATAGTTAGTGGAAGCAATGATTGGCTGTGCCTGAAATGGAGACAACTGTGTGGGAATTATCAGCTCAGTGAATATCTCCTGTTCATATGCCAATCGAATAGCAGCTTGCTTTACCAACTCAGCCATATAACCGTAAGCCGCAATTGTTACCTGAGCTGAAGGCGCACCCTGAAGGGAAAGTAAATAGGTGGGGAACTGTGTTGTAGTGCTTTCCTGATGAGATGAGAGATTGAAATCTTTCAACTCAGCCTGGCTTTGTACCGGGAGTAAATATTGCAGCTTATTTTCTATAAATATCACTGGGTCATCGTTATGGATAATAGAATGGTATAACAATTCCCCCGGGCTACCCGAGCCATCCTTCAGGCTCAGATCAACTGGGGCTATTACCTGTAGCCCGGGTACTCCCAGGAGCAGTTTTTCCAATGTCTGGCTGTGGGTGGGACCATAGCCGCGCCTGCCACCCATGGGAGTACGAATGACGATGGGCAGTCGTACTTGATCATTATACATCCAGCGGAATTTAGCAATATGATTGACCAGCTGATCGGCAGCTAAAGTGATGAAATCACCAAACATGATCTCCACCACCGAGCGCATGCCACGTAGTGCCATCCCGGCAGCTAGGCCCACGATTCCTGCTTCAGAGACGGGTGTGGTCAGCACCCGGTCTGGATAATCCGTCGATAGACCACGGGTAACCTTGAAGGCTCCCCCATAAGGATCCATGATGTCTTCACCCAATAAAAAGACATTCGGATTGTCTTTGAAGGCGTGGTGTAATGAGGAGTTTAAAGATTCAAGTACAGACGTCATGGAGGCGATAACAATTCAGCCTGAAGTTCGGAGGACTTCTATTCGACAGGGTGAACAAATCTAGAATCAATCAGATCCGTCTTCCGGGACCCCAGGACGGCGGTACACCGGCTTGTTAATCTCGACTTTTAGATCATCTATATTCTTGCGAACCCTGACCTTGTCACTCTCTGTCAGGTGGGTAGAAGCAGTCAAGCTCTCGAGGATTTTCAAGCTGTCGCGAGGTCGTCCAATTTGCTTCAGATAGGTTGCCAGGTATTCCTGGGCTTCGAATCGACAATGCGGTTTCTCAAGCTGAACTGCTCGTGCATACCATTCCAGACATTGTTGCAGATTACCCAATTTATCAAATATCACAGCAATATTGAGGCACATCGAGGATTTGTCAATATCGGAAATATCGCTATTGATCAATCCAGTAAAAATTTCAAGCGCCGCCTGCAAATTCCCGGAATCAAACATCTGGGTGCCATAATCGACACGGTTTTGGAAATCCTTGTAGTCCATAAGATTCCTCCTTGGGTATGTGCAGTAGCGATTACATTATGAAAAAGTTAAAATGCCAATAAATTACCATGAGCACAATTTATGTTTATATTTTATCTTATTTATACTAAATTTTTATCCCGGGTTGCTGAAAGATATTAGCTGAGTCAGGATCGGCAATAACTTCTCCTGCCAATCATCTGTCTCGCTCGATGACATCCAGAATGCATTTTTTCCGGTGCGAATGCCATCTCCAAGGTCTGGAAGGGGGCGAGTTGTCTCACCCTCTGGTAAAGGTGGATAACGGAGGATGATTTGACCTCCCTCCGTACTGATAGAAGCCAGTCCAGCCTGTTCAGCTAATAACTTGGCTTTGAGCTGATAGAAAAGGTTGCGGGTCTCCTCGGGAAGGGGACCGAAGCGATCCGCAAACTCTTCTGTGATGGCATCGATTTCATCCTGTGAGCGCATATCAGCCAGACGCCGGTAGAGACGGGTGCGCGTCTGGCGCTCGGGAATGTATGTGGCGGGAAGGCTGACCGGAATAGGCAGGTCTACAGAGACAGCTGATCCTGGAGCTGTTTCTTCCACCTGGAGTGTTTCAGCGAAGGCAGGGATGGATTTACCGCTACGCAATCTTTGAACGGAATCTGAGAGTAGCTGGGTATACAAATGAAATCCAACGGAGGCAATATAACCATGCTGGCGTGTGCCAAGAATATCACCTGCACCGCGAATCTCAAGATCGCGCATGGCAATCGAATATCCGGCACCAAGCTGGGTATTTTCGGCTATCGTTTCCAATCGTTGCCGCCCTTCCAGGGTGGGTGAAAGGTGTTTATGGCGGAAGAAATATGCATAGGCACGTTGCGCACCACGCCCCACCCGTCCGCGCAATTGGTAGAGCTGAGCCAGACCGAAGGTATCGGCGCGGTCAACAATGAGAGTATTTGCATTGGGGATGTCCAAACCTGACTCAATGATTGATGTACTTAGCAGGATATCCACATCACCTGCGGCGAACTTCTCCATCCTCTCGGAGAGCTGGTCTTCCTGCATCTGGCCATGCGCAACAACCACGCGGGCTTCGGGCACCAGCTTTTCCAAATGGCTTCGCATTGCTCCAATCGTCTGTACCCGGTTATGCACGAAAAATGTCTGTCCTCCGCGTTCTAGCTCACGCAGGATAGCCTGCCGTACCAACCAGGGGGAATACGGTCCTACATGGGTAATAATCGGTAACCGCTCCTCAGGTGGGGTGTTAATGGTGGAGATATCTCGCACCCCGGTTAGGGTCATATAGAGTGTGCGTGGGATTGGAGTGGCAGTCAGGGTAAGCACATCCACTTCGGTGCGCATTTTCTTAAGTGTCTCCTTATGTGACACACCAAAGCGTTGCTCTTCATCGATGATCAGCAAGCCAAGGTCTTTGAATAGCACATCACCCTGGAGCAGGCGATGGGTACCGATGATAATGTCCACTTTTCCTTGCTGCAGTCGCTGGATGATGTCCTTTTGCTGCTGAGGCGTGCGGAAACGGGATAGCATTTCAACTTCCACAGGGAATGGCGCCAGGCGTTGGCAGAATGTGTGGTAATGCTGTTGCGCCAATACTGTGGTTGGCACAAGTATCGCTACCTGCCTGCCATCCATAACAGCTTTAAAAGCTGCCCGTAGAGCCACCTCAGTCTTGCCATAACCCACATCTCCACAGATCAGGCGATCCATCGGTTTGTTGGTTTCCATATCCTGTTTCACTTCGGTGATGACTCTCAACTGATCTTGGGTTTCGATATAAGGGAAACTGGCTTCCAGCTCTTTTTGCCATGGTGCATCCTTTGAGAATGCATACCCTTCCACCACACTCCGCCGGGCATATAACTCCAATAAGTCCTGAGCTACTTCTTCTACTGCTTCCTTGACGCGTGATTTTGTTGTGCGCCATTCAGCGCTTCCCAACCTTGTGGGAGTGGGAGGATGTGCATCTGGTCCTATATAACGGGTCAACCGATCTGCTTGGTATACCGGGACGAATAGCTGGTCTCCCTCGGCATATTCCACCGCAAGGTATTCGCGCTCCATGCCATCCACTGGCCGCTGAACAAGGCCGGTGAAGCGTCCAACACCATAGTCCACATGTACCACCCAATCACCGGGTTCCAGATCTGCATAGGCAGCTTCAGGAGATTCAACAACCGGATGGGGGCGCTGGCGCAGCTCTGGACGGCGCCAGCCGAAAACCTCCCCGTCTGTCAGTAAATGTAGCGGTTTAAAGGATGGAGCGGTAAAAGTGAAGCCCTCCGATAAACTGGCATCATAGAACGTGAGAGGTAAATCGGTCGGGGCAAATGGGTTATGTTCATTCCAAAGCTCTTTGAGACGGGCAGATTGGCGCGACACGATCGTCAGGGATTCACCCTGAGTGGTCAGTTTTTCAATGTGCTCCATTAATGGTTTAAGCTGCCCAGCAAAGCGTGGTCCTGGTAAGAACTGTAATGAAATATCCATCGAGCCTGTTGGAATGCGATCATACTCGACTGGTTGGCCGAGATCGATGTATTGTTTGCCTGCCAGAGTGTCTTCTATCTCACCCCAGGTTAGATATGGAAGGGGAAAATCTTCAGGGAGTTCCTTATCTTTGATGTAATCCTTGCGCAGACCTACTGCCTGTTCTTCTACTTCCTGAACGGTATCGCGTATAGTCTGTAGATCGTCAATCAGGATCACTCCTTGATGTGGTAAATAATCTAAAAGGCTACCCGGGGTCGAGTGAAGCAATGGAATATGGAATTCTGACAGACTTGAGCTATCCAGATTTAATTCCTGAAGCCTGTCCGATTTTGGTGTGATGAATTCACGAGCGGGTGCTATTGACAATCGATCGATTGAGCCAGAAGTCCGCTGAGAGGCCGGATCGAAGCGACGCAGTGTATCGATCTCATCACCAAAGAATTCGATACGCACAGGTTGGCTGGCTGAGGGCGTCCAGACATCCAAAATGCCTCCGCGGCGGGCGAATTGACCGGGGCTGACCACGATGTTCGCATGCTCAAATCCCAATGCCATCCAGGTGCGTAACAACTCGTCTGGCTGGATAACCTGCCCGACTTTTATGGTACACATAGATTTTAGGAATTCACGCCTGGGGAGGGTGCGCGCCATCACAGATCTGATGGGGGCGATGATGATGTGCGCTGGTGTGGGTCTTTGAGCCCCTGGGATTTGATACTCGACGAGTGTGGATAATACCATCAGACGATCATGTCTGGTATTCAAGCTCCAGGGAGCATTTTCATAAAAAAGTGGATTTGGCTCGGGAAAGAAAAGGCGGGGTATATGTGGTGCCCATAAGGCCAGCTCATCGGCGAGAGTGAGGGCATGGTCATTACGGTCAGTAATCAACAGGAATGGCTGTTCCAGAGATTGGTGCAGGGCAGTTAGCCACGGAAGCCGGGCGGAACGCCGTAATCCCAATGCTGATATGCTTTGCCCATCCTTGACCATCTTACTGAGGTCAGCGGAAGCAATTGCGATGCTTGTTATGATTGTCTCAAGTTCCATAAAATGATCAACGTTTCGGTTTTTCCATCAAGGATAGTGAAATAAGATTATCCATTGAATGTATTCATGGCATTATCGAGACCATTGCTAATGAAAGCCAGTACAGCATTTACTCCCCGATCTAAGATATCATTCAATTCCTCAGTCTCCTGTGAAGAGAAATCCTGGAGCACGTAATCAGCTGCGTCCATCCTGCCAGGCGGTCTGCCAGTACCAATTCGCAAGCGTGGAAATTCTTCCGTTCCTAGGCGTTCAATGATGGATTGCATTCCATTTTGACCACCTGAACCACCAAATGGGCGGATACGTATTACTCCCAGAGGCAGATCAACATCATCATAAGTCACCAGCAGGTTTTCTAAAGGAACCTGGTAGAAACGCACCAGAGAAGCGACAGACATCCCAGATTTATTCATATAGGTTTGAGGCTTGACCAAGATGATTCGTTCTCCAAGGTAGCTGGTCTTACAGACCAACGCCTTCGCTTCAATTTTTCCAAAACTTTCACCTAGCTTATTAGCTACTCGGTTAAGCAGCATGAATCCAACATTGTGTCGGTTATGCTCGTATTTTCTACCCGGATTACCCAGACCAGCAATTATAAAAGGTCCATGGTGGATTTTAGGCTCGATCTCGATATTCTGACTCGATTCACTCATGATCACCCTCCTACCTGTATTTTCGAAGAATTGAGCGAAGACCAAGGTAAGCACCAAATATCGCTAACAAGGCAATTGAAACTCCGGCTCCCTTACCCAAGTTAAGTACCATTTGTGAGGAAGTGATCACTGCCGGGTTGGTTGGTAAAGGTGTCGGTGTCGATGGAAAAGGGGTAAGAGTAGGAGTGGGTGTGTACCCAGGGAGAGTGGACGCAATGGGTAAGCCTGGAGCCAGGGTGACATAGATCGGGGTTGGTGTCGGCGTATCCGTTTCAAAGGGAGAGTAATTACGCACCCGTAAATCAGTGACCAAGGATTTCACCTGGGTACCATCGGTGGACGTAACCAATAAGCGTAGCGTGTAATCACCGTCCGTGATGATGGTCGTATCCCACACGGCAAGGATATCATCCTGAACAGGTGTTGTGCTCTCCTGGATGAGGAACCAGGTGTCAGTGGGATCATCCGCGTAGGCGAAACCCACCTCATACGATTGAAATTCTTCAAAGCCTGTGCTCCCACGAATAACCAGGCTACCTTGGACTACCTGGCCAGCAACGGGTATATCAATACTGGCACTCGCAGTGGTATTTGCCTGCATTTGTGATGAAGACTTCGACTTTGCAATAACCGGAAAGGGCATAAGAATTATCAAAAAAGAAAAAAGGAGAAATATTTGGCGCATGGCAATCTCTTAATATAACATAAAAATACTAGTGAAGCAATTTTGATGAATCCATATCCAAATAATCAACTTGCCTGCAACTTTTATAAAACTATGGTAAACTCATTTGTTGAAAATCAATCCTCACCCAAGGAAAATTGAAAAGGAATGACGTCAACTCGTACTGAACAGATGGTTTCACGCTTGCGCCAGATGCAGGCAGCTTCTCCAGATATTGAGGCTTCTGCGGTCGTATCAGTGGACGGGTTGATCATCGCTTCAGCCCTCCCCAATGATGTAGAAGAGGATCGCGTATCCGCCATGTCGGCAGCTATGCTGAGCCTTGGTGAGCGTATCTCAGCAGAATTAGGTCGTGGAAGCCTGGAACAGGTATATATCAAAGGTAGCGAAGGTTTTGTGATCCTAACTTCCATTGGATCGGAAGCCGTCCTGACTGCACTGGCCCGTAAAAACGCAAAGATTGGTTTGATCTTTTTGGAGATGCAGCGTGCTGCTGAAGATCTGGAGCAGGTGGTTGGATGAAACATCCCGATAAGCCGGGAGTGTCAGAAGATTACGGTGGGGAGGTTACCGTCAAACGGACCTCCCCACTGCCTTTAATACCAACGTATGAAATAAAAGCTCGAAAGAAGACTGATTTCTTTTAGTGGTGAGTGACAGGAGGACACTATGGCGACTAAGTATATTTTCTTTACGGGTGGTGTGGTTAGCTCAGTCGGGAAGGGCGTAACTGCAGCTGCGATTGGTAGATTGCTCAAGGAACGTGGTTTTGATGTCACTGCACAAAAGCTGGACCCGTATATTAACGTGGATCCCGGCACAATGAGCCCTTACCAGCATGGTGAAGTTTTTGTTCTGGATGATGGTGCGGAAACTGATCTGGACTTGGGACATTATGAGCGTTTTATTGATACCAGCTTGAACAAGGTATGCAATTTCACCAGTGGTCAGGTTTATGCTGAAGTGATTGCAAAGGAGCGCCGAGGTGATTATCTGGGGGGCACCATTCAAGTCATTCCGCACATCACGAATGAAATAAAACGCCGGATCTTGCTGGTTTCAAAAACCACTGGTGCAGAGATTGTGCTGGTGGAGATCGGCGGTACGGTGGGAGATATTGAGTCGTTGCCATTTTTGGAAGCACTCCGCCAGATGCGTTCGGATATCGGACGTGAAAACACAATTT
>Ga0208980_10001516_pt1 | contig 14105 bp, 8 predicted proteins | sample WetSurMetagenome_3_FD_187993 | JGI IMG/M metagenome (GOLD analysis project Ga0208980, IMG submission 187993) | Wetland microbial communities from Twitchell Island in the Sacramento Delta, sample from surface sediment Aug2011 Site A1 Bulk (version 2) | ecosystem: Environmental > Aquatic > Marine...
CCCCTGGCAAGCAACTGGCCGGTCATTGCCGGTAACTTCATAGTTGGCACCAACTGTGGAAGCCTGACCATTAAGGACTCTGCCCAGATGACCGTGAACGGCAATTTCACCGTATCTCAAGGAAAAAGCCTCACCTTCATGGGTAATGGCCAGCTTACTGTTACCGGTGACTGGAACGACCAGGGGACTTTTAATTGTGGCTCCGGTACTGTCGTTTTTTCTGGTTCGTCTGCCAGCAGTCTTTATGTGGATAATATCCAGAGCAACGATGTATCAAATTACACCAGGAGTACCTTTTCTGTCGGAATGACCACTTTAACATCCCCGACATCTTCAGGTCCGACTGGAACCAATACATACTCAGATGTGTCCCTGGGATTTAATTTCAACTATATGGGCATTACGTACAGCACCGCCAGGCTGACCACTAACGGCTACATTTCACTGAACCTTTCCGGCACCAGCATTCCCACGAATGAAAATTTGTTTGCCACAAATGCGCCGAATGTGACCCTGGCCCCCTGGTGGGATAACCTTAAAGCTGACGGCACCAGTCTGATCCGTTACAAAACTGAAGGGACTGAGCCCGACAGGGTATTTACCGCCGAATGGTACCGGATGCTTACATTCTCCAATGGGGCACAGGCAAGGATCAGGTTCCAGGTCAAGCTATATGAAGCGACCCGTGTCATTGAATACCATTATGGCATAGCGGAAGGAGGAAACCACAATTCAGGGGAAGGGGCCTCCATCGGCATCGAAGATGCCACCGGCGGCACAGGCCATTTCATTGAAGCGACTACCGGCTCAACCAGCACCGGTGTGTCTACCCTCCGGAGCGACTTGAACTGGCCGACGGTCAATTACAGGTTTACTCCGGCTACCCAGGAAAAAACCTTCAACAACATCATCGTCAGTAAAAGTGGCGCATACCTGAATATAAACGGTAATATCACTGTGAACGGAGTTTTGACTGTGCAGCCGGGGGCAAACATCAAAATCCTCACCGGAAAGATTCTGAAAGTCTATTAATATTAAGATTTCTCTCATATTAATAATAGTTTTAACTCACTTCCTCTTCATTTCGTTATAATTTTGTGCCTGAAATTGATATAAAAATTATTATGGTTGATTATTAAGGAAAACGCAGAGGTAGCAGAGGATGCACAGAGTAACCAGAGGATAACTAACTCCATTCTCCGGTACCTCTGCGCCTCCTCTGAGAACTCTGTGGTTTATCAGACTCTTGAAATATTAATTAGAAAGAACCAATGTAATGAAGACCTTTATTTCTGTATCACTCCTTATCCTGATTCTCTGCAACCTGCATCCTGCTCATTCTCAAGATAATTCCATTCATCCATCTTTGATCTCCACCGGCAGGTTCCTTGGCGAAACGCCTCCTTTGCGGGATTTGCCGGCCATTTCCCAGGCAGAATGGAACCAGATGGTTGCCCAGGCAGAATTGAAGGAACGCAATGCTGAACTCGAAACAAGGTCATATCCTTTTGCCGCCTCAGCTCTCCCCAAAGGGCAGGACCCGGTTTGGCAGCGGTCAATGGGAGTAAGAAGCGGAAGCCGGGCACCAGTCCTGAATTTCCAGAGCCAGACATCCCCTTATTTTCCCCCTGATTGCAACGGAACGGTAGGCCTAAACCATTATATGCAGACCATTAACACAACGTATGCGATCTATAATAAATCCGGAGCCCTCGTTGCAGGGCCGACAAATATGAACCTTCTCTTTAATGGCGTAACCGGTTCTTCCTGCAACGACGGTGATCCGATCGTTCTTTATGATGAACAGGCTTCGCGATGGTTTGCCGGCGAATTCTCTATATGCGGTAATAATGATTACATGCTGATAGCGGTCTCCACCACGAATGATCCCACCGGTACATGGTATGCCTATTCTTTCGATGTAGCTGACATGCCCGATTACGAAAAGTTCGGAATCTGGCGCGACGGATACTACATGGGGACCAATAACTCATCGGGTAATGATATCTATGTATTCGAACGCTCCCAGATGCTGAATGGCCTGACCGCCCAGATGGTAGCCTTCAATAATGCCTGGAGACCAACGACCATTGATGGTTTCATGTGCGTGCCTCCGGTCGATAATGATGGCACATTTGCTCCAACAAGCGCTCCCGGCCTCTTCATCACCATCAACGACGATGCCATCGGAGGCGGTACTGACCAGCTCTGGATATACGAACTGGCCGTAAACTGGACCACACCTGCCAGCTCAACATTTACCCGTACCCAGCAACTGAATGTAGCCGCTTTTGACAGCAATTTCGGGACGGACTGGGACAACATAGCGCAACCCGGAACCTCCCGTCAACTGGATGCCATCCCGCAGGTAATCATGAATGTCCCTCAGTACAGGAACTTCGGAACGTATCAGACAATCGTATGCTGTCATACCGTAGATGTTGACAATTCAGATCATGCCGGCATAAGATGGTATGAACTCAGAAAAACGACAGGCTCATGGTCCATCAGACAACAAGGGACTTATGCCCCCGATGGCCATTCCCGCTGGATGGGAAGCATCATGCTGAACGGATCTGACCAGCTGGGATTGGGATATTCCGTCTCCAGCTCCACAGTCTATCCCGGTATCCGTTACTGCGGACAAACTTCGGTTGACTATGCCGCAGCCACGGGAATCATGGATCAGGCAGAAGATGTCATCATGACCGGGGCTAATTCCCAGACTGCCTACAATCGTTGGGGCGATTATTCATGCGTGCAGGTAGACCCGTCCAACGATTCCACCTTCTGGTTCACCACTGAATATATCGGTTCAGGAGGCTCAAGGCTGACCAGGATTGCCAGCTTTAATCTCGGCCCGGAGATTCTCGACGCAAACTTTTCCGCTGATCTTCCTAATCCGAATATCAATACAACAGTTGTTTTTACCGATCAGTCTACCGGTGACCCGGTAAGCTGGTCATGGAGTATCACACCGGCATCTTACAGTTACGTGGATGGTACTTCTTCCTCATCTCAAAATCCCCATGTTCAATTTTCGGCCGCAGGCTCTTATACCGTCTCCCTGACGATTTCTGATGGCCAGGCAAATGATACTGAAACCAAACCGAATTATATCAATGCTTTCGATTGCAGCAGCATTTCCCTTCCCTTTGCAGAAGATTTTTCGGACGGCTTTCTGCCAGCATGCTGGACAATAGCTGACCACCAGGGAAATGGCCAGGTATGGTCATTCAATAATCCCGGGGGCAGAACGATCAATAGCTCATCAGGAGCCAATGGTTTTGCCATCATTGACAGCGATGTATTTGGATCCGGGAACACGCAGAATGCTGACCTGGTAAGCCCGGCCCTGGACCTTTTCAACTATTCCAGCGTTACCCTTTCTTTTCAGCATTATTTCCTCCAATATACAGGTACTTCAGCCAAACTATCCTTCAGCATTGATGGAGGAAATACTTGGACCGCTCTGCAGACCTGGACAACTACAACAGCCAATGCAGAGACTTACTCCCAGGATGTCAGCACCCAGGTTGCCGGTCAGTCGAACGTCAAATTCAAATGGAATTATACTGGTACCTATGGTTGGTACTGGGCAGTGGATGATATCAGCATTACCGGTACCCAGGCAGGGATCTGGACCGGAGGAACTTCTGGTGATTGGACTACCCCTGCCAATTGGATTGACAATGCTGTCCCAGGGAATACCATCAACATCACCGTCCCGGCATCTGCCCCTAACTGGCCGGTCCTTTCATCCAGTCTGACACTTGGAACCACCTGCAAAAACCTGATCCTCGAAGGCGGCACACAGATGACAGTCAACGGTAATCTGACAATCCCCTTGGGCTATAGCCTGACTTTTGAAGGATCCGGCCTGGCAGTTGTCGGCGGGAACTGGACCAACAAGGGGACCTTTGTACCCGCTTCCGGTACGGTGGAATTCACTGGCAGCACCTCAAGTAGTACCATCAGCGGCTGGACAACGTCGGATCTCATCGTTACAAACTACTCCAGGACTACATTCCCCAAAGGGATGACTGCTCTGACCGACGCAACTTCAGGACCATCAGGGGATGATGCATCTGCAGACATACCCATAGGATTTGCTTTTAAATATCTCAATAACTCTTACACACAGGCCGAAATCTGTACAAACGGATGGTTATCTTTTAATCTTTCTTCATTGACAACTAATGCCAATGGGAATCTTTTCACCTCAACGGTGCCAAATCTCACCCTGGCGCCATGGTTTGATAACCTTAACAGCGATGCAACAAGCCTCATCAGTTACAAGACAACCGGTAATGAGCCAAACCGTGTCTTTACTGTGGAATGGCGCAGGGTCCTTACTTTCCGCAATACTGCCACAGCCCGCATCAGTTTCCAGGTCAAATTATACGAGACTACCAATGTCATCGAATTTCATTATGGCAACCTGGAAAGTGGAACCCATAATGCGAGTGAATCAGCTTCAATGGGAATTGAAGATGCAACCGGAGGAAATGGCCACTTCATCGAAGCGACTACCGGATCGACTACTACTGGAATTTCAAACCTGGTAAGTACTACAAATTGGCCAACGGCCAATTACCGCTTCACTCCACCTTCACTGGAACTCAATTTCAATAATGTGACGGTCAATAATCCAGGAGGCAGCATCAACTTTAACATCAATACCAGCATTAACACTAACTTCAATGTGATGCCTGGAGGCTCATTCAGGGTAAATAGCGGAAAAGTGATGAAAGTGAATGGAACGCCCATGAAATAACAGGTCTTTTTAACAGGCTTTCTAGAATTTTTATTCTCATCCTGGTTTTATAAATCATCTCAAAGCTTTATAATCGTGTATTTAAGGAAAGTATTACTCATTTCACTCATACTGGTCGGCTTAAGTTTACCAGTGTTTTCTCAATCCACACAGGCATCACCACCACCCGACACCTCCGAATATCCATACTATATCAGGATGATGGAGGATCCAAACGTCAACTTCTTCGATGTCCAGCGGGCTTTCAATCTTTACTGGTACGGGCGAAAAGTTGCGAAAAGCAGCGGATACAAGCCATTCAAACGATGGGAATACATGATGCGGCTCTACCGCATCAATCCCGACGGTTCCAGGAAACCGGCAGACCAGGCATACCGGGAGTATTACGATTATCTTGCCACTCACCCCTCCGGTCGCTCCGCGTCGGGCGACTGGGTCAACCTGGGACCGTTCAGCCTGCCGGATGGCCGAGGGTACAAGGGACTGGGCCGCCTCAATGCCATCGCGTTCGATCCTGCCAATGCCAGCATCATCTGGGCCGGCTCCCCTTCCGGCGGACTGTGGAAAACCACCACCGGAGGCAACAATTGGTCATCCACCGTCGATAACCTCCCCACGCTCGGGGTCTCCGCTATCCTCATCGACTATACCAATTCCGCGGTCATGTACATCGGTACCGGCGACCGGGATGCCGGCGACGCGGAAGGGCTGGGCGTCTTCAGGTCAACCAATTCCGGGGCCACATGGGAAACCTGGCGAAACGGCATGGGCACCTGCACCGTGGGCCGGCTCATCATGCACCCCTCCAATCATTATCTCCTGCTCGCGGCCACCAGCAATGGCATTTACAGGACTACCGACGGCGGCGCCAACTGGACTCAGGTTATAGCCGGAAATTTTAAAGACATCGTTTTTAAATCCAATGATCCATCTGTTATCTTTGCTGCATCCGGCGGGAATTTTTACCGCTCAACGGATACCGGCCTTTCGTTCAGTCAAATCACCAGCGGGCTTCCGGGTGGTGACAGGGCAGTGATCGGGGTTTCCGCCGCAAATCCAAATTACGTCTACTTCCTGGTCACCTACTGGGATTCCTTCCTTGGGCTATACCGTTCTAGTGATGCAGGGCTGAATTTCTCCCTGAGATCCAACACCCCGAATATCATGAGCTGGGACTGTACCGGCGGCAGCGGCGGCCAGGCCTGGTACGACCTGGATATTGCCGTTGACCCTGCAAACGCAGATATCATCTATGCCGGCGGCGTGAACTGCTTTAAATCCACCGACGGGGGCAGCACCTGGACCATCAGTTCCCATTGGTGGGGCGACTGCGGCGTTCCGGCTGTCCATGCAGACCTGCACGTCCTGGAATGGAACCCGATCGACGGCCGCCTCTATGCTGGCAATGACGGGGGCATCTATTATACCTCCAACGGGGGCGCGAACTGGACCGAGATCACGATCGGAATGCCCATCAGCCAGGTATATAAGATAGGACAGAGTGCCACTTCCAGGAATAAATGCGTGAATGGCTACCAGGATAACGGCACCTCGACTTTCATGGGTACCTACTGGGACTTCACGAACGGCGGAGATGGCATGGAATGTGCCGTCGACCCGACCGACGCCGCTTATAGCTATTCTACCATCTATTTTGGCAGTATTTACAGGCATTACAACAATAACAGCGATATTACGGTATGCTCCAATGGCTCTTATGGCATCGATGAAAGCGGATCTTGGGTCACCCCCTTCCTGATTGATGAGAATGATCCCAATATCATGTTCGTGGGGCTTAAGAATGTATGGAGATGCAACAACGTCAAGGCTGCTTCAAACCAGATCGCCTGGACGAGGATATCCTACAACCTTGGCAACAGCAACTCCCAGGATATGCGTGCCCTCGAACAATCCCCGGCCAACACCGGCATCCTGTTTGCCTCACGCTATGACGACAGGCTGTTCCGGTCGGATAATGCCCAGGGTTCATCCGTGACATGGACTGACATTACCAGCTATCTTCCTTCTCCAGGGGGTGTTGTCGACATGGAATGTCATCCTGTAAACCAGGATATCGTGTATATCTCCCAGAATAATAATATCTATAAATCCACAGACAGGGGATTGAGCTGGGTCGATATATCAGGGACGCTGCCGGATGTAACCTATTCAAGTATCGCTTTCTATGAGAATAGTAACGATGGGCTCTATGTCAGCTCCAACATCGGGGTATTCTTCAAAGATGCGACGATGGCCGACTGGGTAATGTTCAGCACTGGCCTTCCGGTGGATGCCTCCATCAATGAGATTGAGATCTTCTATGACCCCAACGGAATGGATCAGGACATCATCAGGGCAGGCACCTACGGCCGCGGCATGTGGGAATCGGATATGTACCACACCACCCCGGATGCTGCATTCATTTCCGATAAAACCAGGGTGCTGACCGGCTGCCCGGTAAATTTCACCGACCTGACCTCCGGCGTTCCGACCTCCTGGGCGTGGACCTTCCAGGGGGCTACCAATCCTTCTTCGACTCAAAAAAATCCCGGCAATATCACTTATAACAATCCGGGCGTTTACCTGGTCAAGCTCATTGTCACCAATGAAGCCGGAACGGATTCCGTCACCATCTCGAATTACATTACCGTCAGTGCTACCGCCAAACCTGCTGTCAGCTATACGGCAGATGATACTACCATCTGCACCAATGGCATCGCCCGCTTCACTGACCTGTCAGATTATTGTCCTTCAGCCTGGTCCTGGTCTTTTGTACCATCATCCGTCACCTATCTCTCAGGGACAACTGCAAACTCCAGTAATCCTATGGTCCAGTTCCTCAATCCGGGGTATTATTCCGTTACCCTGTCGGTTACAAATTCCAATGGAACTGTAACCCTTGAAAAAGCTGACTATATAAGGGCGGGCATCTTCGATATGCCTTTCCAGGAAGATTTTTCGGATGCCATGCTGCCTTCCTGCTGGGAAAATATCGATAACCAGGGCAACGGGCAGGTGTGGCGGTTTACGAATCCGGGCAACAGGACCCTTAACAGTTCTACCGGTGGCAATGGTTTTGCCGTCCTCGACAGCGACAATTACGGTTACGGAAACACCCAGAATGCAGACCTGGTATCTCCGCCTCTTGACTTATCTGCCTGCACGTCGGTGACTTTATCTTTCCAGCACCACTTTGAAGCCTACCAGGATTCCTGGGCCACCCTTTCCTACAGCATCAATGGAGGATCTACCTGGACCACCCTCCAGACCTGGATTAACTCCACAAGCACCCTGGAATTATACAACCAGGACCTTACCGCGCAGGTTGCAGGCCAGAGCAATGTAAAGTTCAAATGGAACTACACCGGTACCTGGGGATGGTGGTGGGCCGTGGATGACATCAACATCAGCGGGACCATTCCGGGCTTATGGACCGGGGCCGTATCCACCGCGTGGAACAATGCTTCGAACTGGAGCAATGGCCAGGTCCCAACAGCAACAACGGATGTGACCATTCCCGCATCCGCCCCCCGGTGGCCCGTTTTCACCGGAAACATGGCCATTGGGACCCAGTGCAAAAGCATCACCATGCGGGGCAGCGCCCAGCTGACCATCACGGGAAACCTCACCATACCGAATGGGAAGATCGTTTCCCTGAGGCCGGCGGGATCGTTGAAAGTTAATGGCGCTGTCGTTCGATAGTAGGCAGTAGGCAGTCGTCAGTGCTTCTTCGCCTCCTTCACCTTCTCCACCAGCACCGGGAGCAGTTGGTGCACGTCACCGATAATGCCATATTCGGCCGCTTCGAAGATAGGTGCGTCCTTATCTGTATTGATAGCGATGATGTGTTTGGCAGCGCTCACCCCACCCAGGTGCTGGATAGCGCCCGAGATGCCAAGGGCAATGTAAACGTTGGGGGCGATGATCTTGCCGGTCTGGCCCACATGCTCAGTATGGGAACGCCAGCCTTCGTCGGATACCGGGCGGGAACAGGCTGTCGCTGCGCCGAGCACATTGGCCAGCTCTTCCAGGGGGCCCCATTTGTCGGCCCCTTTCATGCCACGGCCGCCGGAAACCACCACTTCCGCATCGGTAAGCAGGATCTTGTCGGTCACCTTTTTGACATCCACAACCCTGGTAGCAAAATGGGCATCAGAAAGCTGCGGGGTGAAGGCCTCAATAACCGCATTTTCATCGGCTTCCTTCGTTTCCACCGAATTCGGGAACAGTGTGAGGATCTTTTTGGGGGATTTAATGGTGATATGCCCGATGGCTTTGCCTGTAAATACGCCTTTCTTTACAACAAACGGCTCAAGGGAATCGGGCAGGGCATTGACGCCCGAAGCCATGCCGGCTTTCAGCCTGACAGCAACACGCGGTGCAAGTGCTTTCCCGGTGAAATTGTGGGAGAAGACCACTACATTGCAGCCTTCTTTCTCCGCCACCTGCCCGATAATTGCGGCATAGGCTTTATTGATCAGCCCGTTGATGCGGCTGTCTTCGACTTTTACTATTTTGGAGGCCCCGTAATGGCCCAGTTTCTTTAATTCTTCATCGGAAACGTTGCCGATCGACACTGCGATGGCTTTAGTGTTCATCTGAACCGCCAGCTGATGGGCATAAGATACCAGTTCATAGCTGACCTTCTTGAACCTTCCGTCCCAATTCTCTGTGAATGCTAATATTGACATGATAAAAGATTTTTCGTTTTAAATCGTGTTCAAGTGTTCATGTGTTAACGTGAACACTCACGCACTTGAACACATGAACACATTAAATGATCTTCAAATTATTCTTCATTACCTCGACCAATTCGCCGATATTCTCCGCATCTATCATCTTGCATTTAGCATGTGAAGGCGGATTTTCGAAATAGGTGAACTCCGTCAGCTCTTCAGGCATGGCGGCTGTCTTTACTGTAAGTGGCTTGGTGCGTGCCATCATGATCCCTCTCATGGAAGGGATCCGGGGCTCCTTGGCGATCCCCTTCTGGACCACCGCAACGACTGGCAGTGAGGTCTCCAGGATCTCCTGGCCGCCGTCGATTTCACGGCTGATCTTCACCTGTCCAGCTTCCAGGTTTAAACCTGAGACGGATGACACCGACGGGCAATCCAGGAACTCCGCTACCATCCCGCCGACTGTCGATCCGTTGTAATCACTGGATTCGATCCCGCAAAGGATGATCTCATAGGGCTGGCTTTTGACAAAATCGGCTATTTCGGCAGCTACCTGGTAGGCATCCCTGGCATCAGTATCCACCCGCACGGCGTCATCCGCGCCGATGGCAAGGGCTTTGCGCAGGGTAGGCTCAACATCGGCCTTGCCGACGCTGATCACGGTCACCTTCTCAATGGTCGTGCCCGAAGTTTCTTTCAGTTCAAGTGCCCGTGTCAGGGCCAGTTCGTCCCAGGGATTGATGATCCACTGAACACCCGCAGCATCAAAATTCTTCCCGTCGCCGGTGAATTTGATCTTCGTCGTAGTGTCAGGGACATTGCTCAGACAGATAAGGATTTTCATCGTTTCTATTGTTCTATTGTTCGATTGTTCAATTGTTAAAGATTTTCTGCGGCAAATTTAACATTATTTTGAAAGTGCCAAATCCGTGTACTTTATCAATTGATTGATTTCTAAATGCAGCCTGTTAAGATCTTGGAGTATTTCGTTATAATCTGCTTCCAAAATAATTCCACGATACTTTGACTTTTCATTCCAATCTAGAGATTCTTTTAAAGAACCGATTGCAATCCTGTAAAATTTGATTTTATCTTTTTTAGAATATCTGCCAAACCCTTCTGCGATATTTGCAGATATGGAATCTACAGATCTGACAAATTGTGAACCAACAGTATTTTTTGGAAAATATTCCCAGAGAATAACGATGCTCCAAACTTTATTGCTGAGATGAAATGCCCTTTTATAAGCATCAATGTCGTTTAATTTTAAATACTTCTTTTCCATCCCCACTATCCTCCCCGATTAAAATTAATGAATAAAAAAAGAACTATAAAAGTAATAACAATCGAACAATCGAACAATCGAACAATCGAACAATTGAACAATCGAACAATCGAACAATCGATCCTACTATTTCCGTAAAGCTCTGCTAATCACGATCTTCTGGATTTCACTCGTCCCCTCGTAGATCTGCGTAACCTTGGCCTCGCGCATGAGGCGTTCGACGTGGTATTCCTTTACATAACCGTAACCACCGAGGATCTGGACCGCTTCGGTGGTGATGAACATCGCTGATTCGGCGCAAAAGAGTTTGGAAAGCGAGCTGGCCAGCCCGTAGGACTGGTTCTGGTCTTTTAGCCAGGCTGCTTTGTAGACGAAATTGCGGGAGGCTTCCAGGCGGGTATACATGTCGGACAGCTTGAAAGCGATGGCCTGGTGGTCAATGAGGTATTTGCCGAACGCTTTGCGTTCCTGCGCATACTGCAGGGCGCGGTCGAAGGCGCCGCCGGCAATGCCCGTGGCCTGGGCGGAGATGCTGATGCGGCCTGCTTCGAGCAGCTTCATGGCAAACTTGAATCCGAACCCATCTTCCCCGATGCGGTTGGCTTTCGGCACCTTTACATCCGTGAACATGACCGAATGCGTATCCGAACTGCGCAGCCCCATTTTATCTTCATGCGGGGAAAGCGTGATCCCCGGCCATTCTTTTTCTACGATGAAGGCGTTGATGCCCCGTGAGCCGAGTTCAGGGTAGGTCTGCGCCATCACAATATAGATAGAGCCCGAATTGGCGCTGGAGATCCAGTTCTTTGTGCCGTTCATCAGGTAGTAGTCCCCTTTGTCCACTGCGAGGGTTTTTTGCGAAGTGGCATCAGATCCCGCCTCCGGCTCTGAGAGGAGGAAAGCGCCTATTTTCCTTCCTGAAGCAAGATCAGGCAGATATTTCTCTTTCTGCTCCTCCGTGCCGTACTTCTGGATGCCATAGCAGGGCAGCGAATTGTGCACCGACAGGATCACTCCCATCGAAGCGTCGATCTTAGAGATCTCCTCGATGGCCAGTACGTAGGAAAGCGTATCCATCCCGCCGCCACCGTACATCGGGTCAACCATGATGCCGAAAAAGCCCAGTTCACCCAGGTTCTTGATATGCCGCCAGGGAATTTCAGCTTTTTCATCGCGTTCCAGCACGTCCTTGATCAATTCCCGCTCGGCGTAGTCCTTAGCAGCCTGTTTGATCAGTAGTTGTTCTTCGGTGAAGGTGAAATCCATCGGAATGTTAAATTTTGAGTTTTGAATTTTGAATGAGGGATAGCAAAGATAGGAAAAAGAGGAGAGATGACAGGAAGTAATATATTCATTTGGAAATTTGAAAATTAGCTAATTAGTTGATTTTCAAATTATCAAATTTTCAAATTATCAAATTTCAAATTCCTTCCTCGCCGACTCAAATTCCTGCATAATCTCCTCCACGATCTTCCCCGCCGGCTTGATCTTCCTGATCAGTCCGCTCACCTGTCCGATTTCCAGTTCACCTTCCTCGATATTGCCTTCGAACATGCCTTTTTTGGCTCGGCCGTGGCCCAGCAGTTCCATCAGCTGTTCCCTTGTGCCGCCCTGGTTTTCCAGCTCTTTTACCTGGTCGTAAAACCTGGTTTTGATGAGCCTGACAGGGATGACTTTCTTCAAAATAAGGGCCGTGTCGCCGTCCTTTGCCTCCAGCACCCTGCGCTTGAACTCAGGGTGAGCCGAAGATTCCTCGGAGGCTACGAACCGGCTGCCAACCTGTACGCCTTCCGCGCCGAGGGCAAAGGCTGCGAGCATCGCCCTGCCGGTGCCAATGCCACCCGCCGCGATCAATGGCAGAGTTGTTACCTCCCGGACCATCGGGATCAGCGTCATGGTCGTGGTCTCTTCGATGCCATTGTGGCCGCCCGCTTCGAAGCCTTCCGCCACGATGGCATCCACGCCGGCCTCCTCGCATTTCCTGGCGAATTTCGTATTGGCAATGACGTGCACCACGGTCAGGCCCTTGTCTTTGAAGAACGAAGTGTATTTGGCAGGATTCCCTGCCGAGGTGAAGACAATCTTCACCCCTTCTTCCAGGATGACATTTATATGATCCGCCGCCTGCGGGTAGATCAGCGGCAGGTTCACCCCGAAAGGCTTATCGGTCGCGGCTTTGCACTTCCTGATATGTTCCCGCAGGATATCCGGGTACATCGACCCGGAGCCGATGAGCCCCAGCCCGCCGGCATTGCTGACCGCCGATGCCAGCTCCCAGCCTGAGCACCAGATCATGCCGGCCTGGATGATGGGATAGCGGGTGCCAAAGAGAGAAGTTATACGGTTCATAAATGATTTAATGTATAATGTTTAATGAGTAATGTATTAAGCATTAAGCATTATTTCCTTAACAATATTGCTTGCGCCATCGTAAATCTGCACAATCGTAGCATCCAGCATGTAGCACGGCGTAGTAAAGATTTTATTCATCTTATCAACCACGACCTCTCCATGCGTGGTTTTAACATGCTTCCCGCCCATCTTCTCTATGGTGCTTGCAGTGCCGGGATCATTGCCGATGGTTACCTCCACATTGCCCAGGATACGTGCGATCACAGTCGGGGCGATGCATAGCGCCCCGATCGGCTTTCCGGCAGTATGCATGGTTTTGACGGCTTTCTCCACATCCGGGTTGACTCTGGCATCCGGGCCGTCAAAGGCCACGGTTGACAGGTTTTTGGCAGCGCCGAAGCCGCCGGGGAAAATGAGTGCATCGAAATCGGAAGCATGGAACTGGCTGAGCGGCTTGATCCTTCCGCGGGCAATGCGGGCCGATTCCACCAGCACATTTCGTTTCTCAGTAGTGGCCTGGTGCGTAAGGTGGTTGATCACATGGTACTGGTCGACGTCCGGGGCAAAAATATCATACGATGCGCCCTGCTGTGCGATGGCCAGGAGCGTCAGGGTGGCTTCATGGATCTCGGCGCCGTCGAACACACCGCAACCGGATAAAACAACTGCAAATTTTTTCATGGTTTTGACTTTTTGATAAGGGTAAAGATACCAAAAAAAGGGACTCCATCCCATGGGATGGAGTCCCTTTATCTTAAATTTGCAATGAAATAAATAATCACGATCAATGATAACCCCCTCTGCACTGCATTCCGACATTATCGCCTTCTGCAAGGCCAATGCCGATGAGGCCCTCGTAAAAAAATACTCCCGCTATTTCAAGGAAGGCGGATATGATGCTTATGGAGTAAGTTATCCGCTTCTTCAGGAAAAGGTCAAATCCATCCTGTCAGATCCGGCAGTCAACCTGGATTTTGCGCTTCAGACCTGCCGTTTACTGATCCCGGGCACG
>Ga0208980_10001518_pt1 | contig 14089 bp, 9 predicted proteins | sample WetSurMetagenome_3_FD_187993 | JGI IMG/M metagenome (GOLD analysis project Ga0208980, IMG submission 187993) | Wetland microbial communities from Twitchell Island in the Sacramento Delta, sample from surface sediment Aug2011 Site A1 Bulk (version 2) | ecosystem: Environmental > Aquatic > Marine...
TCCCAGATTTAATGACCATGGCGAAGGGTCTTACTTCCGCGTATGCACCACTGGGTGCAGTGGCAATGAAACCTGAGATCTCTGCTGCGTTCAATGATGTTGTCTACCAGGGAGGGCTCACCTACACAGCCCATCCAATCTCCCTGGCTGCTGCTATCGCAAATATTCGTGTGATGCAAGAGGACAATATTGTGGAACACACCTATGCGATGGGTCCTATCCTTTATCGAATGCTAAATGATCTCGGGGAGCAGCACCCATCCATCGGTGAAGTACGCTCCATCGGTCTCTTTGGAATAATTGAGCTTGTTCGCAATCGCAAGTCTAAGCAGCCACTCACTCCTTGGAATAGCAGTAGTCCAGAAATGAAAGCATTGCGAAAAGAATTACTTGATAAAGGTCTTTTCGTTTACACGCATTGGCATACTATCCTCATTATCCCACCCTTGATTATTACCGAAGAACAGCTCACCGAAGGATTTGATATTTTAGATAAAGCATTATCCACCATAGATGAATCAATAAAAGCAGTCTAATTATGCCAAATATTTTTCTAAACCAATATCCATGCTAGACGATAAAAAATGTTTTTAATTCTTATTAAGTTAATTTAAATTTAAGGAAGAATTGGCTAATTTCTATAAAAATACTTGTGCAGGTAATCTTTTGTCGCTTTGATCAAAGCCAATAATTATTCAAGTAGCCATTTGATTCAATAAATTTCCACAATACCGCTTAACTTTAGACCAGCACAGGATGAAAAAGTCACGCGTTAACGCTCACGGATTCCCGGAAGAATTTCTAAGCAAAATGGCGATGCTATTAAGCGATGAATTCGACGAATTCCTCACAAGCCTGAATCAACCATCCAACATTGGAATAAGAGTTAATACCCTTAAAATTACTCCACAAGAATTCTCTCAGATCACCCCATATAAAATTGAACAAATTCCATGGTGCTCTGCGGGCTTTATTATTAATGGGTTGAACGCAGAACCTGAGAATATTCCGCCAGGAAAACATATTTATCACCTCGCTGGGCTCTACTATATGCAAGAACCTTCCGCTATGGCTGCAGGAGATATCCTATCACCACAACCGGGAGAAAAAGTTCTAGACCTGGCTGCGGCACCAGGCGGAAAGTCCACGCATCTGGCAGCCTTAATGAAAAATACAGGCTTATTAATAGCCAACGAGATTCATCCAAGACGGGTATGGGATTTGGCAGAAAATCTCGAACGGTGTGGGGTAACGAATGCTGTTATTACGAATGAGACGCCACAGCGATTATCTGAACACTTTGTGGAATTCTTTGATCGCGTGATGCTGGATGCCCCATGTTCTGGTGAGGGTATGTTCCGGAAAAGCTTGAATGCTCGTACTGAATGGAAACCGGAATCCCCTCAAAGCTGTTCCATTCGTCAGTATGCGATCTTGGATTGCGCTGCTCAGATGGTTAAACTGGGGGGTCATATTGCCTATACGACCTGTACATTTTCGCCCGAAGAAAATGAAGGCGTCATAGCAAGATTCCTGGAAAACCATCCAGAATTTGATTTACAGGTGATTGATCAGAAGCCAGGATTTTTTCCAGCCAGACCAGAATGGATAGACCTTCCAAGGAATCATAAGATTCGATATGCTGTCCGCATATGGCCTCACCAATCTCATGGGGAAGGCCACTTTATCGCATTAATGCGTAAAAACGCTTCAACTCAGAAAATCAGCCAAAAAATAAGAGTAAATCAAAATTTCAGCAAGAAAACCAAAGGTCCATGTGAACCAATCACTTCAAAAGCACTGCTTGATGGTTTTGTATTCTCGAATCTGAACCTATCATTTGAAAACAGACGATTATATGTATGTGGTTCGTATATGTATTATTTACCTGAAAATTATCCCAACATGCAAGGGCTCAAAACCATTCACCCTGGATGGTGGCTTGGTTCGATCCATAAAAATCATTTTTCTCCTTCTCATGCATTGGCAATGGGAATCATCTATCACCAGGCTAAGAATCGCATAACACTAAAATTAGATGACGAACTAGCAATTAAATATCTTCGTGGAGAAAGTTTCTCTCATATTGGGGAAAATGCCTGGATACTTGTTACACTCGATGGTTTTCCGATCGGCTGGGGAAAAAGAGTTCAAAATATAGTTAAAAATTATTACCCCCATGGTCTTCGCGTTCTTTACTAAGAAGAAACAATTTCGCTACATTCGCTGACTGATTTTAACACGAAGTTAATTTATTGGTATTAACTTGTCTGTTGATTAATTCGAATTTTTTCACGTTGAAAAATACGTTTAAGGACCGCGATAGACGAAGCGTAAGTAGAATCCATACCATAATATGAAAGGCTGCCGGCTCCTAGATTCTTACCTTTTCCCATCGGATTATCCGAAACATAATGAATTACTCCGATATCAAAAGGTACTTCGTATAAATTTATTATTTCATTGATTGGATGTCTTTGAGGTCGATACATTTCGTAGATTGCCGATAAGTACGGTCCGGATTCCATCTCGATATCAGTGTAACCCTCACGATAAAACACCTCCATGTAATGTGGATTTTGGAGAAATGTTCCACGGACTGATACACATTTTTGATTATCCAACACTGTACCGTATAGCAAGTAAGGCGAAACATTCGTTGCACTGAAACAATTTTGAAAGAGGAAAGTATTTTTTGAATGTTCATCATGGACAACATTGGGTATAACAATATCCCCAATCGTGCCATTTAGTGAAGCAGATTTGCCCATGATATATATCCCTAATATCTGCTCCAAGTGCTCCGATACTTCCGACAAAATGTTATACGCCGCCATACCCAAGGGATAATCAATATTTAGGAGGATTGCATCGCTTTTTTTCAGAAATTCCAGGTCTCCTTCTTGAAGGCGTGGATCAAGTGTGTCAGGGATAATGCAATTTAGTTGAATCAATTGCGCATCAATATCGAAGCTATGTTCGCTTGTAACCCGAATCATCCCATTTTCGATTTCTGTCTCTAGCTGTTTTTTTAAGAAATGTTGGCCCTTTTTGGTTTGTTGAAATTTCTTCAAGATGTAATAAAGAAAATTTTCCTGACTTGATATAACCTGTTGTGCTTGGATATTTTCCCACTCACCTTTAAGTGCCTGGTTATCCGTATCGTTTAAATATTCAATTAGTTTGTTTTTATGTTTTATTGCATATCCGGATAAGAGGTTGATCATACTATGTGGATTACTGGAGATAAAATAAACTGGTCTGCTCATCAGCTCTTTACACACCTGAGCAATATTCTCCCACCAAATATCAGTCGCCCGGCGGTATTCGACCAAGGATCCGTTAAGTAATTTAATTCTTAACCTTCTCGGCATCGTAGCAATATAGCGTAAATTCCTCTTAAATTCTCTTCCCCACACAGTTCTTATTCTTTCTAGATCATCTATTGGGATATTCAAATATGATGCTAATTGGTTAAATTCCGCATCCTGGAGGGGCATCGATAAATCATCCAGCAATGAAAGCTCATCACTCCTAACCATCAATGAATGGATTTTATTCCACTCAATTTGGTATGCAGTAAGAATTGGAATTACGTCATCGATATCACTGACGCTGGCAATAAAACAGGCTAGCGTATCTTTTTCATTGAAGTAACAGCGCCTTCGCCTTGCAAGCGAAGTTACTGGTTCCCAACTTTCAATATTCTCATATCCAGATCTAGCGAATACTCCCGGGCTTTGTCCTAAGACCACTAACTCTACTTGATGGATACATTGCGGTAGCCTGAGTAAGCAATATAAGAAAGCTGACATATCTGGAGCTGATTCGCGTGCATTCGGATGTAACACGGACTTCATCCCCGCATGCGCTTCTTCTAAAGATCGAATTTGTACATCAGATGAGGAACGCAACAGCGAATAATATGTGCGTTGGTATAACTCGATTTCTTCAGATTCAGTACTTGGAACTGTTCGCTCCATACTTGCTAATCACTTTTTCATCACATCAGGTGGAACATCAAAAGGTCCATAACGTGAAGGACCTGCAGCTTTAAACATAATGGCATATATCAGCGAGAGTATTCCGAAACCGATAATCATAAAAATGAATGTAAAGAAGAATTGACCAACAATAAGATGTTGTGAAACAGTAAAGTGATTGAAACCTGCAATTATCTGGTCAACTTCATGTACTTGGGAATATGGGATTGTGATTGGTTGGTTAAATGAATACGATATGGGTAGGAATGTGTTTACTTGTAGAAATACGATCGCGCCGAACCATGCCATGATTGGGATTAGGAGGATCAACGCACATCCGATTCCTCGCCAGATTGGATGTATCACCCATGGTCTTTCTTGTCGCTCTTTTCGATACTTTTGCGCTGAGAAACCCATCGTTCACCTCCGAATCTGTCCTATGTTTTGAGCTGCTTGTTCAATTGCAGCAATGATTGAATAATAACCTGTACAGCGACATAAATTTCCGCTGATTGCTTCTTTAATTTGTTGGCGGTCAGGCTTCTCAATTTCATTGAGTAACATTACAGATGACATGATAAATCCTGGTGTGCAATACCCACATTGGACAGCACCTTTATCAATATACGCTTGTTGTACTGGATGTAATTCACCATTATTCATTAAGCCTTCAATAGTTACAATTTGGGCTCCATGTGCACGAACTGCTGGAACGAGGCAGCTCATCACAGCCATCCCATCTAAAAAGATTGTACAAGCACCACATTCTCCCTCCGCACACCCTTCTTTGGTTCCAATTAATCCAGCTTCTTCCCTTAATAGGCGTAAGAGTGATTTGTTATATCCTGTAGTGAAGCTATAATTCTTCCCATTGATCGTCGTCTCTATCGCTGGCTCTATATTACCTAATTGATGATGAAAGTCCTTCTTCAATTCAACAGCAGGATTCAAATGATTCTTGTAAAAATTTGAATTTTCACGAAGTAAAACCGGATGCTTTGGGTAGTCTGACCGTTCTTCACGATTAGCTAGAATATTTAATGCCCTTTTTACACACACCCGCACCATTTCAAGACGATATTCCCTGGAGCTGCGAATATCATCTATTGGTCTTGCTGCGAATTTTGCTTGCTCTGCCGCCCCTTGAATAGTCTCCTCACTAAGGACCCTGCCACACAAATATTCCTCAGCCTCCCTGGCATGCACAACGATTGGCGCAACGGATCCCAATATGATCGCTGCCTCGGATATTCTATCGTTGTCAAATGTTAGGATTACCGCACAATTTACCAGGGATATTGCCTGAGCTTTTCGCAGCCCCAATTTATAAAACGTTCCGCGCTGGTTGTTTTTAAGGGCAGGGAATTTTATCTCCACCAACATTTCGTCAGGGTTCATATCAGTAACCCTGACTCCCTTGTAGAATTCGATGAGAGGAATTTCCCTGGAACCATGCATGGACTGTAATATAACGGTAGAATTTAATCCTAATAGCGGAGGAATCGTGTCATTTGCAGGCGATGCGGTGATGATGTTCCCGGCTACAGTGCCTCTATTTCTAATTTGGGGTGCACCGATTTCCCAACATGCTCTAGCTAGCGGGAAAGCTTGCTCCACGATTAGTTTTGAGGTTGCACATGCCCCATGTGTAACCAGAGGACCAATATGGATTACATCATTTTCATCCAACCTGATTTGGTTTAAGCCCTTTATTCGAGTTATATCAACTAATGTATTTATACCTTTACGTACACCCCGCTCCATTTCCAACAATAAATCCGTTGCACCTGCAACAATGCGGGCATTCGTTCTTTGTTTTGCAAGAATTTCAAGAGCAGAATCAACTGACATTACACTATAGTAATCTTGCCACATAAAATCTCCATTATTTACTACGCAGCATGATAATCTCAGCCATTATGCTTACTGCGATTTCTTCAGGTGTTTCCGCATGGATATTCAAGCCTATTGGGGTATGAATCAGTTTTAGCTTATCTTCGGTTATTCCTGCTTCTAATAATTTTTGGGTCGTCATTGTCCAGCGTCTTTTTGACCCAATAACACCAATATAACCTATTTGTGAACTAATTAATGAAGGTAAACCTCGAACATCCACATCCATACCTCTGGTAGTTAGTACAATATATGTCCATGGTGTGATGGTAAACTTCTCGGATAATTCTTCCAACGGTATCGGCAAATAGATATCAGCTTCAGGTATTGATTCCGGGGTGCAGAAGCCAGGTCGATCGTCACTAACTGCGACAACAAAGTTTAGCCATTTTGCTAAATGTGCAACGGCTTTCCCAACATGACCAACCCCTACGATCACTAAAACAGGTTTTGGGATGATAGGTTCCACATAAATCTCCAACTGACCACCGCATACACCTGGGTCACCACGATCAGGATCACTCATATTATATTCTAACAAGCGAGGCTTTTTATCTTGTATGGCCTTGAGTGCTTCCTCTATCACCCGGTTTTCGACTTCACCACCCCCAACCGTACCAATGATATGACCATCTGGATATACTAGCATTTTACTGGTCACATGCCGGGGTGTGGAGCCACGGCTACGGACGATCATGCACAATGCACCAGTTGTGTTCGTCTTTTCTAATTCAGCTAAAGCTTGATATAAGGTCATATCATCATAAAACCAACATAAAATGATTTTTCTTGGAAGGTATTTATTCCTCCAACAAACCAAGTACAACTGGAAGTAATTGCTTCTTCCGAGACACCACATCATCTGCCTGAAGAGACCCATCTTGAAGATGCGGGTATGGGAGATCATCTAAAATTGGTGGAGGATTTACCAATAACAAACGACTTGAGTTTCTAACGATATCTGTTACCATGAGCATGGCAAAATCCAGTCCACGTTGTTCACGCAGTGTATTGAGTGCATTTTTTACTCGTTCATAGTTATCTGCAAGTTGAACCTGATTCGTCACTTCTGCTTGGGCAATTGCGAAATTGAATCCCCCCGCCTGATAAATCTTCAAATCAGACGTGACAATATCCGCTGCATCCCTTGATTCTAAACCTGCTCCCGCTTGAATGATAGATTTTCCGTAAGATTCAATTGATTCCCCGGCAAGTAAGCTTGGGGGTTTAAATGCCCATCTGCTCAACCGGTCGGCTGCACTGTGATCACGTGAAGTGGTTGTTGGCGAAGTCATTAAAAGGGTATCCGATAATAAACCAGCCAATAACATACCAGCCAAAGCTGGCGGCGCGCTCAAACCAGAATCCTCAATCCTTTCAGATATCAATGTGCTGGTGCTTCCAACAATATCAACAGTGAATCGAATGGGAATATGGGTTGACTGATTGCCGAGTCGATGGTGGTCCAAGATCTCGATCAATTCAGCCTCTTCGATGGAACCAATAGCCTGTCCTGGTTCGTTATGGTCTACTAGTATCACCTTAATCCTCGGAGGATTAAGGACGTCCCGCTGTCGTGTAACACCCAAATAATGCCCTTTTTCATCAACGACGAGGAATTCATTGTATTCTTCCCGCAGAATGCGATGGATAACATCTCGGATACGTAAATTGGATTGAAACCGAGGTACTTTTTTATCACAAGCTTCTAAACAATTCTGGTTTAAAAGCTCCGATATTTGCATATCTTTACGTTCAGGGAAGGGTCCGACCAACCTGCTTAAATACTGAAAAAGGCTGAAACCGGTGATTAATCCAACCGGCATCCCGTCATCTGATACCACTGGTGCAACACCTCCTGTACGGTTAGCAACCGCCCAGGCTTCACGTAATAAACTATCCAGTGAGATTGTATCTAAACGTTGAGTAACAGCTTCAAAACGCGGCGACGCATCCGTGAGTAAAATTGGTGGTTCAAGTCCAAGTCGTTTTAAAATCCAGGTTGTCTGAGGATTTATTGCCCCTGCACGTGCAGCTACGGTGTCCAGCCCATCTCTCTCCTTCAACAACCATGCATATCCCATCGCTGCAGCAATAGAATCAGTATCCGGATTTACATGTCCAATGACATATACCCGATCCGTCATTTTGTCATCCAAAATAAACAACAATTTCTGAACATATACATATTACATAGCTTCATACAAGAATTATTATTATCAGTCGGATTTACTTTATTTCAAATGCATTTAATTGTTCCCATACTTTCTCCGGTGTTATAGGATTGTTATCAATGTTTACCCCTGAACCACCAGCTAGGAATAAGCTGGCGTCATAGACTGCATTCGCTACTGCCGGCGCGATTCCGTCCATGGGTATTTCTGCAACAGCTTTTACACCGAATGGATGTGTGGGTTCATATGTCTGAACGAAAATTGTATTGAGTTCAGGCATCTCGTGTGCTTGGAAGATGTGGTAATTCTTTAAGTCATGCTCACGGAGGTTTCCTTTCGAATCATATACCATTTCCTCACAAACCGCATAACCAAGTGCTTGAGCCATCCCACCTTCAATTTGCCCGGATGCCGTAAGTGGATTGACAATAATCCCAGAATCGACTGCCGTGACCAACTTTTCCACAACGACTTGACCGGTTTCAACATCCAGGATGATTTCTGCAAATTGAGCCGCAAAAGGGGGTGGTGCTACCGGAGAATAAAATGAAGCCACCGCCATTATTTGTTCTTGATCAGAGTGATGCAAGCTATCCAGTGCGATCTCTGCCAAGGAGACTTTGCGACCATCAGGTGCCACTGCACAGGAATCTGCTAAAACGATACTTTGGGGATCAATAACCAAGCCAGCTGGATCTAGAGAATTGAATATCTTGGCTGCTCTGAGTTTTATCCTTTCAGCAACTTGTGTTGCTGCTCGCACCACAGCTGCTCCCGAAACATATGTGGTACTGGATGCATATGCGCCTTTATCAAAAGGTGTGAAATCGGTATCGGATGAATAAATAATCACATCCTCAAGTGGCACTCCTAGAACTTCAGCTGCCATCTGCCCAAGGACGGTATCCGAACCAGTTCCTAAGTCAGTTGCACCAATTAATAAATTAAATGAACCATCATCATTGATCTTAATACTTGCTCCGCCCATATCCAAGTATGGAATTGCCGTTCCCTGCATCACCAATGCACATCCGATCCCCCTTCGCAGGTGAGGTTTGCCAGGAATTAAGTGCCATTCCCGGTTACCATATTTTTCTTCCCAGCCGATAGCGGTTTTTCCCTGTTTTGCACATTCCTCTAAACCACAGGTTTGTATTATTTCTGGTCGTGGTTCCCTGCCTTCACTCCAGGCAGTACTGAATGGATGTAGTTCTCCTGTACGTATTGCATTTTTCAACCTGAATTCAATGGGTTCGAGATTCAACATACGGGCGATTTTTTCCATATGCCGATCAACTGGCCAATATCCTTGAGGTACACCATAACCTCTGTATGCTCCTGCTGGTGAGTGGTTAGTATAAACAACATCTGCGTAAAATCGAATATTGGGGGATTTTCGAAATTTTCCATCACCCACATACATCGCCATGGATTTATGACCCGTGTTTCCTGTTACCGTAAGTGCATGACAGCCATATGAGCCCGTATCAGATAATACCGTCATCGAATTTGCGGTAATTGTTCCATCATTCTTTACCCCGGTTTTCATATGAATGGTCATTGGGTGCCGCGATCGAGAAGCAATAAACTCTTCTTCACGTGTATATTCATAAATTACTGGTCGCCGGGTAGCAATTGTGAGATGGGCAGCCACATCTTCAATCAAGATTTCCTGTTTCCCCCCAAAACCACCGCCAATGCGAGGTTTAATCACCCGAATACGTTTGACTGGTAAACCCAATACAGGTGCCAGGATCCTTCTGGCATGAAATGGAACCTGAGTGCTTGTGCGGATGACCAATCGATCGTCCTCGTCCCAGTATGTAATTACCACGTGAGGTTCTATGTGTGTTTGTTGCACCTTTGGCACAGCGTAATCGGCTTCGATGATCTTATCAGCTTCTGCAAAACCTTTTTCCACATTTCCAATGTCAATCCTGATCTCAGCCGCTAAATTTTTGGTGGGATCTGATCCTCCAAAATTTACATATTCATTTTCATCATGCAAAATAGGAGCTCCCGACTTTATTGCCTCTGCTGGGTTGAGTAGAACGGGTAATAGCTCATAATCAACTTCGATTAGCTTTAATGCCTCATTTGCGATCCCTTCCGTCTCCGCCGCCACAAATGCTACCCGATCACCCACAAAACGCACTTTATTATCCAATGAAAAAGTATCCAATGGACCAGGTATAGGATCAGACTGACCCGCCGTAGAATATACAACCCGTGGGATATCCTTCCAGGTTAAAACTGCCGCAACACCGGGTAATTTGCGGGCTTTCGTAGCATTAATGTTTTTAATTCGAGCATGAGCATATGGGCTTCGCAACACCTTTGCAACCAGCATTCCTTTTATCTCTATATCAGCAGTAAATGCTGGTTTTCCTTGAGCTAGTTTATAGGCATCTACTTTAATATCAGGTTTTCCAATCCGTTGAAAGGTATGACCTGTATCAATTGAAATCATCTCAGGAAAGGATTTATTCGTCTCATTTTTTGAGATATTTTCTCGAACGGATTTAGTCGTATTATTATCAGCTCGTTCATTACGGATCGATTCAGCAGCCTGCAAAACTGCTTGAATTGGTTTGATATATCCAGTGCAACGGCAAAGCACGCCCGATAGTGCTTGTCTGATTTCATCTTCAGTTGGATTAGGATTTCGATCAAGCAAATACTTCGCTGCTAGAATTTGTGCCGGAGTGCAGTATCCGCATTGAATGGCACCATTTGCAATAAATGCTTGTTGGAGTGGATGTAAACCCTGGTTTTCTCGCCACCCTTGATCAGGATATTCCCCCAATAATTCGATCGTTTGAATATTATGTCCGGCAGCCTGAGCCACCAAAACCAAACATGAATTAACAGGTTTATCATCCATCAATACAGCACAGGCACCGCATTCCCCATTTTCACACCCGTGTTTCACCCCAAAGTAGCCCAATCTTCTCAGTAACATGAGGAGAGTTTCTCCGGGTGAAGTTGTTACTTCGCGTTGTGAATTGTTTATCAGTAGATTTACTACCATCAGTACTCCTAATATCTTTGTTTATTAAAGATAAATCCTATAAGCGCTGAAAATCCCATAAGGATTAATCCAATTATCGAGACCATTAAAACCTGGATCAGGAATAATAATCCGAGGAAACTGGTAAAGAAATCTGGAAGAGTCCAGGATACGATTGCCCCATTGATGACATAATGAATAAAAATTGGAACGGATAGGATGGACAAAGTGGTTAGAATGAATTTCATGGTTCTGATGGCAGCTTGTCGAGCTTTAAGTCGATACGCCTTCGTTCCAAGTAATACCACGAACCATGCAAATAACAAAGCGATGAATGTTGTCAATGCAGTTGAGTTAATCAAGCTTGTTGCATCTATAACAGAGCTGAGCGAGTAGGTTTTATGATCAACAAATAGATATTTAATATTAAAAACAATTAGATAAATCAATATACCCATTAAAAACCATGAGAAGTAAGGTTTTGAGAACCAGGCAGCCAAATTTATTATAAAAAGCACAAAGGTGATAGCAACAATCCCACGAAAGAGCCGTTCGCTATTCAGTCTAGATTCACGAGCTGCATCCATTCCTTCCTGGGTGGCAGTTACAGCATTCTCACCCGGGATAACTTGTACAGGTTCTCCAATTGCTGCTTCATACGCAGAAGCTAGCTTTCCTTGTTGTTTAGATAATACAGCCTTTATATTATCTACCTGCTCAAGTGTAAGTTCTAACATTTCAATCCGCGGTTTCCCTTGATTCGAGGCTGGAATATTCGTTCCAAGTAAAGCAGCAATAGTTGGTGCAACATCCACCATATTAACATCCCCATAATCTCCAGGAATTACACCATTACCAACCATTACAAAGGGTTCCAGAAGCACGATTGGATCCTGCCCTCCATGGCCTCCCAGATCTATCTGTCCATGGTCGCTGAGAACTAGCAGCGTGTCTTGTTCAAGATCCATTTCTGAGACGATTTCTTTGATCAATCCGTCCACCCTTGTAGCTGCTGCATCCCAACGCGGATCGACTGGACCGCCTTCATGATGTCCAGCATAATCAACTTGATCGAGGTGAATAAGGACGAGATCATACTTCCCTTCTTTTAGCCATGGTAAGGCAGCATCCGTCACTTGCCTATCAGCCGCCTGATCCTCCCCAGCAGTGTAAAAACTTGATGTAACTGCTTCCTGGGGTATTAACTTTTCAAACCAATTGAAGGCAGATATAGCAGTGAGCAAACCAGACCGATGAGCAGCTGAATAGATATCATCCTGGGTAAACTGCGGAATATCCTCATACTCAAGTCTGAGTGTTGGACCATCACTAATATCAGGCCAGGCACCGGTTAATAGAACGGTATATCCAGGTTCAGAGTAAGAAGGTGGTCGGCTATGCATCAAAGCTGATGCGCCTTTTTCTCTTAATTGGTTTAAGAAAGGCATTACATCTTGTTTCAAGGCGGTGTCATAGCGTAATGCATCGACCAATACAATTACCAGGGAGCGTGTAATTGGTGTTCCACTCACCTCTCCCGGTGGTGGGGGTGTGTCTTTTAATGGTGACCGGTATACATACATTGAATCCATTAATGAAGTTGCCCAGAAATATGAAGCACCAATTACAACAACACAAATTAGTGCGCTAAGCAAAATCGGGGCAATCTTTTTCATGATTCCTCATCGTAATTATCTGTCATCATACTTTCCTGGTGTATTTGCCTTCTAATATTTTGACGTAGTTGATCAATAGGCTTGAGGCTTCCAGTCACCTGCTCAATATAATACCATGCCAGCCAACCATTACACGGGCTTTTTTGAATATCTCTACCAACTTTATGGATTGACCCTGCGTTCTCGCCATACTTGATTTGACCATTCGATAACACAACAGCCTGTTTATCCCCTTGCTGGCCAAAGTACAATACCTGCCCTTCGCTGATATATCCCTCTTTTAATAGCGCCAGAAATGGAATCCTTTTTATTTGATATTTTTTCACCTCAGCTTGTAGATCCATCTGTTCTTTATCTGGTTGGATTCCATCAATTCGTCCCTCTGCGAGGGTTATATATTCTTTTTTTGATTCTACACCGATCCAATGACGCCCCAACCTCTTAGCAACAGCACCGGTTGTCCCACTGCCAAAAAAAGGATCAAGAACTGTATCACCAGGATTGGAGCTAGACATAATTACCCTTTCGAGTAAGGCTTCTGGCTTTTGAGTGGGATGGGCTTTTTCTCCGTTAATTTTCAGCCGCTCTTTCCCGGTACACAACGGCAATCTCCAGTCACTCCTCATTTGAAGACCTGCATTTCCATTGTCCTTATTAATTGATTTCATAACCTGGTAATTAAATGTATACCGATTCCCTTTGATTTTCTGAGCCCAAATAAGTGTCTCATGCGCGTTTGTAAACCTTACCCCATGGAAATTCGGCATCGGATTATTTTTTATCCAAACGACATCATTCAAGATCCAATAATCCATATCCTGCATAAGCCTTCCAACCCTGAATATATTGTGATATGAGCCAATTACCCAAATTGTCCCGGTATCTTTTAACACTCTACGACATTCCAATAACCACTCACGTGTGAATAGGTCGTATGATTCGAAATTTTGAAAATGATCCCAGGACTCTTCCAATCCATTTACACGGGTTGAATTCGGACGCCAAAGCTCATTCTCAAGTTGCAAATTATAGGGAGGATCCGCAAAGATAACATCAATTGATTTTTCCGGAAAAGTCATTAGAACTTGCCGGCAATCTCCATTAATTATTTGATCCAATGGAAGCTCGTGTGTATCCATAAGTAGCTATATATAGATTCTTGATTAATATTGACAGGTTATTTTATATCCAACACTAGACAGGATATTCAATCGGTCTGAATTATGAATGATCTGAATTTATCCGGTTTACACACCTGGCAGATAACACACTGGCCATCTCCTTACGATATGCAGCACTCGCCCACTCATCCTCCGCAATACTGAACGCGCTACTTGCAGCAATTTCGATTCC
>Ga0208980_10001519_pt1 | contig 14087 bp, 9 predicted proteins | sample WetSurMetagenome_3_FD_187993 | JGI IMG/M metagenome (GOLD analysis project Ga0208980, IMG submission 187993) | Wetland microbial communities from Twitchell Island in the Sacramento Delta, sample from surface sediment Aug2011 Site A1 Bulk (version 2) | ecosystem: Environmental > Aquatic > Marine...
CCTTCGTGGAATTTCGTGGAACAAAAAAACGGTATTTCACGAAGACCCACGAAGAAGACACGAAAAACACGAAGAACTCACCAGTTCACCAATTCACCATTTCACGATTTGTAGAAATGCATCTCGCAAATGTACTCCCACACCTTTTCCGGGAGGAACTGCCCGGGCTTACATTGGTCCGGTTTCCCGGCTTCAGCCCGGGATATTCCGGATACCTTCCCCAGTATCTCGTTTTGCTGTTCAAAATACCTCTTCTGTTTTTTCATATTCTGAAAGAGCATATCAGGCTCAGAAGTTTAATAATTGAATATTCGGCTGATATCGTTATCAGCGATAACAGGTTTGGACTATGGAATAAGAAAGTAAAGAGCGTTTATGTCACACATATGCCCAGGATTCCTTTCCCGAAACCTTTTCAATTCCTTGAATTTATTGGTGTATTCCTGCACAGGATAATTATTAAAAAGTATAATTTCTGCTTTATCCCTGACCTTCCCGGGGAAATTAATCTTAGCGGCAGGCTTTCTCATGGCATCAGGCTCCACGAAAATGTCAGGTATATCGGGATACTGTCCCGTTTTACCGAACCGGCAGCATCTGCCTCAGGCTTAAGTGAATCATTTAAGTACAATACGGTTATTCTTTCTGGTCCGGAACCGCAGAGGAGTATCTTCAAGGAAAAAGCCATGAAGCTTTTTAAAGATGAAGAGGCAATCACTCTTTTCCTGGAAGGACGACCAGGACGGGGCAAAGAAATCGTAAGAGAGAACAATTTTGCCTTCTGCAGTCACATGCCGGCAGCTGAGATGAAAAGTATTTTGGAAACCAGCATAAAAATAACTGCCCGGGCGGGATATTCGACTATCATGGACCTTGCAAGCATTAACAGGAGTGCACTGCTCATACCCACGCCAGGCCAGACCGAACAGGAATATCTTGCCGACCACCTCTCTTCAAGACACTGGTTTGAATCATGCGATCAGGGGAACATGGGGAAATTCATCCCGAATGAGGTTAAGAGAGCAGAACTACCTGCAGAGTTAAATGATCAGAGCCCTCTTCTGCTTGAAAAAGCTTTGGGTGAATTACTGGAATAACATGATCAGAATGGAAAATCCCAGTAAGCCCGCAAAAAATCCGCACCAGACCTGACCCGGATTATGATAGTTAAGCTGCAACCTTGACGACAGAACCGATCCCGCCACAACACCCGACGGTACAAGATACCATATCAGCGGAGTGTACATTTTAACTGAAAGCATAATGACAAGTGAGAGCAGGAATCCGGCTCCGACAGAATAAAGAGAGATTTTCCACCGTAGATTTATCAGGGTTGCGGCAAGTGAAAGTGAAGCAACAGCCATGATATAGGACTTAATGAAATGCGGGATTGTGAACCTGAAAAGGATATATGATGTAATAATGTAGAGCGTGGTATTTATAATAAGCGGAATAACCCTGTCCTGTCTTTCATCCATCGACCATGAACTGATCATCCTGCTATGGACGAAGAAGGGAAGCAATGACAATGGAAGCAAAACATTATTCACCAGGACTATCAGTAATACAAGCCTTTTGACCTCGAATGGAATGTAGGTATACAGGGTCGGAGCTGAAAAAATGATTGTCATACCATAGACCGGCATCAGTAACGGATGAAAGATTATTGATATTATTCTGGCCAGCTTGTCAGAAAAGCCTGCAGATCCTCTGTTAGTCATATTATATTTCCCTCCTAAGCCTGGCAACAGGTATATTCAGCTGCTCACGGTATTTTGCGACAGTCCGGCGTGCAATCTGATATCCCTTCTCCTGGAGGATTTCAGTGAGCCTTTCGTCAGTTAATGGTCGCCGTTTTTGTTCATTTTCAATACAATCCTGCAAAATCCTCTTGATTTCCCTTGTGGATACCTCTTCACCGCTGTCGGTCTGCAGGCCTTCCGAGAAGAAGAACTTCAAAGGAAAAATCCCGAAGTGGGTCTGAATAAACTTACTGTTGGCGACCCTGGAAACAGTTGAAATATCGAGCCCGGTCATCTCAGCGACATCCTTGAGTATCATTGGCCGTAATTTTGTCTCATCACCGTCAATAAAATATTCCTGCTGATATTCAAGTATGGCATTCATGGTGAGGAGAAGCGTATTTTGCCTCTGCTTTATTGCATCAATGAACCATTTTGCGGATTCAATCTTCTGCTTCACAAACATTGCGGCATCCTTCATCTCCTTTTTCTGGCTCTTATCGCGGCTGTATGACTGAAGCATCTCACTATATGCGGCGCTCAATCTCAGTTCTGGCAGATTCCTCGAATTGAGATGGAGGTCGAATCCATCCTCCGACAGTTCAAGGATGAAGTCAGGGATGATGGGCTGGGATGTTTTGGAGAAGGGATCGCTGTATACCCCTCCCGGTTTGGGATTAAGCTTAAGTATCTCTTCTATAGCTAACTTGAGATCATTTTCCGCTATGCCGAGCCTTGTAATTATTTTATCGTAATGTCTTTTTGTGAATTCTTCAAAATAGAGATCAAGTATAGAATGAGCAATCCTCAGTGACGGCTGTGAGTTGCCACGCTTATCGATCTGAAGCAGCAGGCACTCCCTTAAAGACCTTGCCCCCACGCCTGCTGGTTCAAGATCCTGAATTATTTCAAGGACCTCTTCCAGCTCAGCTTCTGTTGTCTCAACATTCTGCAGGAAAGCCAGATCATCAACTATGTTAATGAGTTCTCTTCTCAGATATCCGTCTTCATCGATGTTTCCGATAATATATTCACCCAGGACTTTCTGCTTTTCTGTAAGATCCCTGAGGCTTAACTGAGATTCAAGATGTTCGTGGAAGGAAGCTCCGACCGAGAATGGAATCTCCGTACGCTTGTCTTCATCCTTACTGTAATTTTTCTCCTGCAGGCGGTAATCCGGGATTTCGTCATCTTCGATATAATCATCGAGAGTGAATTCATCCTGATCCTTGTCCGTCTCTTCAAACTGTTCTTCTTCAGGTTCAGTATGGACTTCGTCCTCCTCAGCACCTTCCTCGAGAGCCGGGTTCTCCTCAAGCTCCTTTTTGATCCGCTGCTCGATCTGCAAAGTCGGAACCTCCAGAAGCTTTATCATCTGGATCTGCTGAGGCGATAGCTTCTGAAGAAGTTTTTGCTGTAACCTTTGCTTTAACATGCTCTCCTTATCAACAAATAAGTTCCGTAAAGGATTTTTTAAAATTCTGCGTTCTTGGGAGTCCTTGGGAACGGAATAACGTCTCTGATATTTGACATTCCCGAAACGAAAAGGATAAGTCTTTCAAAGCCAAGTCCGAACCCACTGTGCGGAGCTGTTCCAAACTTCCTGGTATCGATATACCACCAGAGCTCCTTCTCAGGCATTTTCATCTCCCTGATCCTCGAAATCAGCTTGTCATAATCTTCCTCCCTCTGTGACCCTCCTATAATCTCACCAATCCCCGGAAACAGAACATCCATTGCCCTTACTGTTTTGTTATCATCGTTCTGCTTCATATAGAATGCCTTTATCTCTTTTGGATAATCGGTAAGTATTACAGGGCGTTTGAAATGCTCCTCAACAAGGTATCTCTCGTGCTCGGCCTGAAGATCGCGGCCCCATCCGACCTGAAATTCCCATTTCTTCCCGGATGATTCAAGTATTTCAACGGCTTCAGTGTACGTTATTCTTACAAAGTCATTCCTTAGAACGAAATTCAGTCTCTCAAGAAGTCCTTTGTCAATCATATTATTAAGAAACTCCAGATCTTCGGTGCAGTTATCAAGGGCATACCGGATCAGGTACTTTACAAACTCTTCCGCCAGATCCATATTATCATTCAGATCATAAAATGCCATCTCAGGCTCAATCATCCAGAATTCTGCCAGATGCCTCGGAGTATTTGAATTTTCTGCCCTGAAGGTAGGCCCGAAGGTGTAAATATCACCCAGGGCAAGAGCTCCCAGCTCACCTTCAAGCTGACCCGAGACGGTGAGGTTTGTCTCTCTTCCAAAGAAGTCGTTCCTGTAATCTATCGATCCCGTCTCATTCCTGGGAAGCTTTTCCAGATCCATTGTGGTAACATGGAACATCTCACCCGCTCCTTCAGCATCGCTGCCTGTAATGATTGGAGTATGAAGATAAAAGAAGCCCTTATCGTTAAAATATTTGTGAATGGCAAATGCCATGGCATGCCTTAATCTGAAGACTGCACCAAAAGTGTTTGTCCTGAATCTCAAATGCGCATTTTCCCTTAAGAACTCCATTGAATGCCCTTTCTTCTGAAGCGGGTATGCTTCTGCATCGCTCTTGCCGTAAAGTTCAATTGAAGCAGCATTTATTTCCACATGCTGACCCTGACCCTGCGATTCAACAAGCTTTCCGGTTACTGCAATGCAGGAACCGGTTGAGATATCTTTCAAAAGAGCTTCATCAAACCGGGCAGCATCGGCAACTACCTGTATATTATTGATTGTTGATCCATCATTAAGTGCAATAAAAGCGATATTCTTATTTCCCCTTTTTGTCCTGACCCATCCCTTAGCCAACACTTCAGTTCCTGAAGGCGTCACGGATAATAATTCTTTAACCTTAGTTCTTTTCATTATGTTCCCCGGATTTCCAAAAAAAATTTATGGCAAAAATAATAAAATGCTCAATCATTCTGCTCTCTTCCCATGTGTCATACGTTTTTTATTAGCATTTATTGCAGTTTGTGTAAGTAAATGGCATTGTTTTTGTGCAAAAGCGCTCCCTGTTTTCTTTTTAACCAGGCCTTTAATAATAATCGGCTCTTCCCCGAGTTATTAATATTTGATGAATACCCAATAACAGATTGGTTTGTAATTTGATAAAATCTGAATAACTTTGGATTATAAACTGAAAACCGATAAGAACAATGGAAGAACATAAGAACTTAATAGTTGTACCATGGGATTTTACACCTGTTGCATCTCATGCACTCGCGCATGCCGTGAAAATAAGCCGCATGGTTGGTAATGAAATATCGCTTCTTCATGTTGTAGAGTCCGGTATAAGCTCCAAAGCTCTTGCGGAAAAAAGAGCCCATCTTCAGAAAATAGCTGAAGAAAACAGCAGAAAATATAATGTCTCCCTTGGATGGCAGATTTCAAAAGGCAGCATTTTCCATGCGATTGCTGAATTTGCCAATGAAAAGGAGGCCGGACTGGTCATAATGGGGACTCATGGAATGAAAGGGATGCAGAAGCTCACCGGAAGCTGGGCCCTGAAAGTAATGGTTAAATCAAAGACACCCTTCATTGTAGTTCAGGATCCTCCTTCTGATATGGAAAAGTATCAGAATATTGTCTTCCCGGTAGATTTCAGGGTTGAAAACAAGGAGAAAATGAAGATGGCAATCTTTATGGGAAAATATTTTGATTCCAAGATACACATGTTTGTTGCCGGGACCACCGACAGGGGGCTTGCAAAAAAGACAAAGATCAATCTTAACTTCGCAGTTAAATATTTAATACAAAATAATATAGAATACGAGATCCATGAGGTTCCAAAAAAGAACTTTGCTCAGCAAACACTCGATTTCGCGCACGAAATAAACGCCGATCTTATTCTTATTATAACCACAAAGAATATAACCTTCGCCGATTATGCCTTTGGCGCCTCTGAACAATATATAATCGCCAACAGTTCAAGGATACCTGTTATATGTGTTAATCCAAAAGTTTCATTTATCAAGACTGGTCAATTCATGGGCGGATGGGGGAACTGAATGGTTATGCAGAAACAAAAACCAGTTTATGTCAATTGTAGTTCAGGAGGTTACAAAATTCTTTGGCCAGCAGAAGGCTCTTGATAATGTCTCCTTCGAGGTAAAAACGGGTGAAATTGTAGGCTTCCTGGGTCCAAACGGAGCCGGGAAATCAACAATGATGAAGATAATAACAGGTTTCATCCCTGCAACTTCAGGAAAGGTATATGTAAATAATCTTGAAGCAGGCACAGATAACCTGGAAGTCAGAAAAATTACAGGCTATCTTCCGGAAAATAACCCTCTTTATCCCGAAATGTTCGTCAGGGAATATCTTGGATTCGTAGCTTCATTCTACAAAACCGGAAAACAGGTCAGCAGACTTATCGATGACATTATCGAAACTACAGGGCTGGCTCCCGAACAGAAAAAGAAAATCGGATCACTCTCAAAAGGATACAGGCAAAGGGTTGGGCTTGCCCAGGCCCTTATCCATGACCCTTCAGTACTTATTCTTGACGAGGCAACCTCCGGGCTGGATCCTAATCAGATAGTTGAAATAAGAACCCTTATAAAGGAGGCGGGGAAGGCAAAAACCATCCTGCTTTCGACCCATATCATGCAGGAAGTGGAAGCAATCTGCGACAGGGTTATAATAATTGACAAAGGGGTGATCGTGGCAAATGAGGAAAAAAGCAATATCTACTCCATGCTGCGGAAACCTAAGCAGCTGGTAGAGGTAGAATTCGATAAAGACCCGGATGAGACGAGCCTCTCACTGATACCCAATGTAAGAAGTGCCAGGAAAATCAAAGACAAAATTTGGCTGATTGAAGCAGAGGGAGCTGAGGATATCCGCCCTCTCCTGTTCAATTTTGCAGTTCACAACAACCTTACTGTTCTCTCACTTCAGAAAAATGAAAGCAACCTGGAAGATGTTTTCAGGCACCTCACCAAAAGCGGATGATTTTGTTTTTACAAATATTTTTGCTTGCTTTGTCCCATAAACTGGTGGAAAGATTTGAGATGATTGCAACCACGGGAAAAAATGCTAAACCACATTTGATTTATTTTTCCCTGTCAGCTTAAGCTCCTCCCATCTGTATTTACTAAAATTTAAAAAAATTAGGTTATGGGATATTTATTTACTTCAGAATCAGTTTCCGAAGGTCATCCGGATAAGGTGGCCGACCAGATATCAGATGCACTGCTTGACGAATTTCTTAAATGGGATCCGGAGTCAAAAGTTGCATGCGAGACATTTGTCACAACCGGACTTGTCGTATGCGGCGGCGAGGTAAGGACAGAAGGATGGGTCGACGTGCAGGAGACTGCCAGAAAAGTTATAAGAGATATCGGATATACCAGGGCCGAATACCGGTTTGACTGTGATTCATGCGGGGTAATTTCCACCATTCATGAACAATCGAGCGATATACGGCAGGGTGTCGTTCGCGAAAAGCCTGAAGAACAGGGAGCAGGAGACCAGGGAATGATGTTCGGATATGCCTGCCGTGAGATGGATAATTATATGCCTCTTACCATAGAGCTGGCCCACAGGCTGCTCGATGCACTGGCAGAAATAAGACGCGAGGGAAAACAGATGAAATACCTGCGTCCCGACAGCAAATCCCAGGTTACCGTTGAGTACGATGATAATAACCAGCCTGTCAGGATTGATACAATTGTTATAAGCACCCAGCATGATGAATTCGTTCTTCCGAAGGATAAATCACATGCTTCGGAAAAGGTAGCCGAAAAGGCGATGCAGGATAAGATCGCAGCTGACGTCAGGAAAATCCTCATACCCAGAGTGACAAAGCTTCTGCCCGCAAGGATTCAGAAGTTATTCAGGAGCGACTTCAGGCTTCTTGTCAACCCTACCGGGAAATTTGTTATTGGCGGCCCTCATGGAGATACGGGTCTTACAGGCCGTAAGATCATCGTTGATACTTATGGCGGACACGGTGCGCACGGAGGCGGTGCATTTTCAGGCAAGGATTCATCAAAGGTAGACCGGTCAGCAGCTTATGCAGCAAGACACATTGCAAAGAATATGGTTGCAGCCGGTGTCTGCGATCAGGCTCTTATCCAGGTAGCATATGCCATTGGTGTTGCTGAACCTGTAGGGCTCTTTGTGAATACCTTCGGAACAGCAAAAGTTAAGGACAACAAAGGGGTTGTGCTGCACGACGGGGAGATTGCCAAAAAAATCGCAAAGCTTTTTGATATGAGACCCTACTCAATTGTGAAACGCTTCGGCCTGAAAGATCCTGTATTCCTGCTAACTGCATCTTATGGCCATTTTGGCCGTGAGAGCTTTTCGAAAAATGTCGATGTCTATTATGAAGTACCGGGCAGCAAGCCAAAAGCAACCAATAATAATGGTAAAAAGATTTACCAGAAAAAAGTTGAATTCTTTGCCTGGGAAAAGCTCGACTATGCCGATAAGATAAAGAAGGAGTTCAAACTGTAAGAACATAATGAACATACTCGACGAAATAAATCTTGGTAAGATACTCCTTTCCGACGGAGCTCTTGGCACCATGCTCCAGTCGAAAGGGCTCCAACCGGGCGAATGTCCCGAACTCTGGAATATCACTCACAGGGATGTTCTAAAGGAGATAGGTGAATCATATCTCCGGGCAGGGTCAGATATTATTACAACGAACAGCTTCGGCGGAAGCCGGATAAAGCTCTCACAGTATGGCCTGGCTGACAGGACTTATGAAATAAACCATGCGGCCGCAGAAATTTACAGGGAAGCTGCCGGCCCCGAAGGACATGTCGCAGGTTCTATAGGACCTACAGGGAAAATGCTCCTGATGGGAGATATTACTGCCGGAGAGATGACCGAAGCTTTCAGCGAACAGGCTGCTGCTCTTGAGAAGGGGGGAGCCGATATAATCATTGTTGAGACAATGACTGATGCGGATGAGGCAGCGCTGGCAGTTAAAGCAGCAAGATCGGTTACAAATTGCACCGTGATAGTTACCATGACCTTTTCGAAGGATCCCGATGGCGGTTACCATACCATGATGGGTATATCGCCCGAGGAGATGACCTTTATGATGAAAGAGGCAGGCGCACACATAATCGGATCCAACTGCGGCAACGGAATAAGGGAAATGATCGGCATTGCAAGAGCCGTAAGATCGGCAGACAAGAATATACCTCTGATCATACAAGCCAATGCGGGCATGCCGGATCTTGTCGATGGCAAGGCTGTATTTCATGAAACCCCGGCAATAATGTCATCATATATTCCTGAGCTGATAAGCGCGGGAGTCAACATTATAGGCGGATGCTGCGGCACCACGCCTGCACATATCATTGAAATTGCAAGAAGTGCAGGCCGCTAAAAGGAGGCCCTGACTATCCTGGCAATATTATCAGAACGACCGAGGGTGTAATAATGGATACCCGGTGTGCCCTCCTTCAGAAGCTCCTTCGACTGCATTGTTGCCCATTCAATCCCCACTTCACGGGCTTCACCGTCAGTCTTGCATTTATGGACCGCTGATACCAGATCGTTGGGAAGATCGATATGAAAGGCCTGCGGCAATAATTTAATATCATTAAGTGCAGATATTGGCTTAATGCCGGCAATAATCGGTACTGTTATCCCGGCCTTACGGCACTCATCCCTGAACCGGCAAAACTTACGGTTGTCAAAAAACATCTGGGTAACAATATAGCTGGCACCGGCGTCTACCTTACGCTTAAGGTTTTCAATGTCAACTGTCCGGTTGGGAGCTTCAAAATGCTTCTCAGGATAGCCGGCCACACCAACACAGAAGTTTGACGGAGTTGTATCTTCCAGTGACTCTTCCAGATACTTCCCATTGTTCATATTGATAATCTGTCTGACAAGCTCGTATGTATTTGCGTGGCCATCCTTCTCAGGGATGAATCTCCGGCTTCCCTTCTGCGGATCGCCCCTAAGGGCAAGCACGTCGTCAATCCCAAGAAAATTCATTTCAATAAGTACATTTTCGGTCTCCTCCTTCGAAAAGCCCCCGCAAAGGATATGAGGAACAACAGTAATATTGTATTTATATTTAACCGCAGCTGCAAGTGCTATGGTCCCGGGTCTTATCCTGACAACCCTTTTTTCCAGCAATCCGTCCGGTCTCTCATGATACGTGATTTCATTCCGGTGCGATGTAAAATTTATATAGGCCGGATTGAACTCGAGCAATCTTTCGATAGCAAAATATGTCTTTTCAATGCTATGTCCTTTCAGTGGCGGCAGCAGTTCAAAAGTGAAGAGCGGCCCTTTCGCATTTCTGATCTTCTCAATAACACTCATCTCTGTTTATCATAAATTTGGAGCAAGCCACCTGGCTGCCTCCTTAACTGTCATATCTTTTCTTCTGGCATAATCCTCAAGCTGATCAGAATTTATCTTTCCGATATTGAAATAGACCGAGCCCGGATGCGAGAAGATATAACCGCTAACCGATGCAGGCGGCACCATTGCATAATTCTCAGTAAGCCGGGCACCAATCATTTCTTCGGCGTTCAGCAGGTCAAAGATAATACGTTTTTCCGTATGATCAGGGCATGCGGGATAACCCGGTGCCGGTCTGATGCCTTTATATCTGGCCCTCAGAAGCTCATCTGTTGACAGCCGCTCCTGTGAAGCATAACCCCAGTATTCCTTTCTGATCCTCTCATGAAGCCATTCAGCACAAGCCTCAGCAAGACGATCACTGAGTATTCTTATCATGATGGACGCATAGTCGTCATCAATGTAATTCTTCATGGCCTCATTGTCAAGATCTGCCGTTACAACGAATGTACCTATATAGTCTGTAAGACCTGAAGACTCAGGTGCAATAAAATCTGAAAGCGAAAGATTGGGTACCCCGGTTTCCTTAGGTTCCTGATTTCTTAAAAACCGGTAGATGGCTTTAAGCTCTTTCCGGTCTTTATCTGAATAGACCTTAACATCATCTCCTTCCGAAACTGCAGGCAAAAGACTAAATACAGCCTTTGCAGCAAGAATCCTTTTATCGATGATCTCCCTTAAATAAACCTGCGCATCATCAAACAGCTTTTTTGCCTCGGGGCCTTTAACAGGATCACTGAATATGGAGGGGTATTTTCCGGATATCTTCCATGAAAAGAAAAAGAAGGTCCAGTCAATATACTCTGCGAGAGTAGTGAGACTAATATCGGAAAGCAGATGGGAGCCGGGCTTCAAAGGTTCGAAAATGGTAAAATTCTTCCAGTCCGTTTTGAAGCTGTTTTTCCGGGCATCGCTTATAGAAAGAAGATGCCTTTCTGTCTGCTTCGAAGCATGGTCTTCCCTCATCTTACTGTATTTCTCCCTTACTGAAGAAACATAAGCTGCATTATCTTTTTGAAGAAGTGCAGAAACTACTCCTGCGGCCTTTGAGGCATCCTTTACATGGATTACGCTATTGGCGTAGGCAGGTGCAACCTTCACTGCGGCATGTATTTCAGACGTTGTTGCTCCCCCGATAAGAAGAGGTGTTTTCAGCTTTCTTCGTTCCATTTCTGAGGCAACATGAACCATCTCCTCAAGTGACGGGGTAATTAAGCCGCTCAAACCTATAATATCAACATTTTCAGAAATAGCAGTGTCGATGATCCTGTCGGCGGGTACCATCACACCCAGATCTAAAATCTCATAGTTGTTGCACGAAAGAACAACACCTACAATATTCTTACCAATATCATGCACATCGCCCTTGACTGTGGCAAGCAGAACTCTCCCGGCTATTTTCTTTTCTTCTCCCTCGCTTTCTTTTTCAATATACGGAGCGAGCTTAGCAACAGCCTTCTTCATTACCCTGGCGCTCTTGACCACCTGTGGAAGGAACATCTTGCCTGAACCGAAAAGATCACCGACCTCATTCATGCCTCCCATCAGGGGACCCTCAATAAGCTCTATCGACCTGCCAAAAAGAGGCCGTGCCTCTTCAACATCCACTTCGATGAATTCATCTATTCCCCTGATAAGCGAGTGTTTAATCCTGTCAATCACCGGAAGCTGGCGCCATGCATCCTCTTTTTCCTCCTTCTTCCCTGCACTGCTGACATTCTCCGCATATTTTACAAGCCTCTCCGTTGAATCCTTCCTGCGGTTAAGTATGACATCCTCGCAAAGCTGAAGAAGCTCAGGATCAATTTCGGTATAGACCTGCAGCATGCCCGGATTTACAATGCCCATATCCATCCCGGACTTTATGGCATGGTAAAGAAATACTGAGTGCATTGCTTCTCGAACCTTGTCAGTACCTCTGAATGAGAATGAGAGATTGCTTATCCCGCCGCTTACTTTGCTCAGCGGCAGGTTCGCTTTTATCCATTCTGTTGCCCTGGTGAAGTTAACAGCATATTCGTTGTGCTCCTCAATACCGGTGGCAACTGCAAGAACGTTGGGATCAAAAATTATATCCTGGGGAGGGAAGCCGATCTTATCAACCAGGAGACGGTATGATCTTTCAGCAACCTTTATCCTTTTTTCAAAAGTATCAGCCTGACCCTCTTCATCAAAGAGCATGACCACAACGGCCGCTCCATATTTCCTTACTTTCCTTGCATGTTCGAGGAAGATGGCTTCACCTTCCTTGAGACTTATAGAATTGACAACCGATTTGCCCTGGATGCACTTAAGAGCCGATTCAATAACGCTCCATCTGGATGAATCGATCATTAGGGGAAGCTTTGCTATATCGGGTTCCGCCATTACAAGGTTAACAAATTTAACCATGGCATTCTCAGAGTCGAGCATAGCTTCATCCATGCAGATATCAATAATCTGCGCTCCTCCTTCAACCTGATCCCTGGCAACGGCCAGAGCCTCATCATATTTTTCGTCCTTAATCAGACGGGCAAACTTCTTTGAACCGGAGACATTTGTGCGCTCACCAATATTGACAAAATTGGTTTCCGGAGTAATTGTAAGGGCTTCAAGTCCGCTTAACCTGGTATATTTTTTTATTTCAGGTATTAACCTTGGCTTGTACAGTTTGGATGCCTCTGCAATTTTCCTGATATGCAGCGGTGTAGTACCGCAGCAGCCTCCAATGATATTCACCCACCCTTCCTTCATGAAATCCTCTGCAATGGAAGCCATGAAATCTGCACTCTGATCATACTCCCCGAACTGGTTTGGCAATCCGGCATTTGGATGAACAGAAACATAAAAGGGCGCCTTAGCCGACAGTTCCTCAATAAAGGGTCTCAACTGCTCGGCACCCAGAGCGCAGTTCAAGCCTACGCTCAGCAACGGGAAATGTGATACTGAGATCAGAAAAGCTTCAAGCGTCTGCCCGGTCAGTGTCCTGCCGCTTGCATCCGTGATTGTCCCTGAAACCATAACAGGCAGCCTGATTCCCTTTTCCTCAAATACCGAATCAATGGCGAAAAGCGCGGCCTTGCAGTTGAGCACATCAAAAATGGTCTCAACCAAAAGCAAATGAACGCCACCGTCTATCAGACCCCTTGTTTGCTCGGAATAAGCTTCAACAAGCTGGTCGAAACTCACAGACCTTGCTCCGGGATCATTGACATCCGACGACATCGAAGCTGTCCGGTTTGTTGGCCCGAGGGTGCCTGCTATGAAATGCGGCGGCATCGATCCTGCTTTCTCAAACTCGGCAATTGTATCAGCAGCAAGCTTTGCCGCCTGAATATTAAGATCATACACTACATCTTCCATGCCATAATCCGACATGGATATCCTGTTTGAATTAAAGGTGTTGGTAGTTATGATATCGGCACCTGCTTCAAGATAGCCTTTGTAAATATCTTTAATTGCCTCAGGCCTGGTGATCGATAAAAGGTCGTTGTTCCCCTTCTGGAGCTTAGGATGATCTCTGTATTTCTCTCCCCGGTAATCGCTCTCCTGAAATTTGTGCTTCTGGATCATAGTGCCCATGGCTCCGTCGAGGATCAGGATCTTTTGTTTGATAATATCTTCTATGTTATTGTTCAATTTTGTATATCGTTAATAATAAGTTATTTATATATATTTAAATTCTACTTACAGTACTTTTTGATCTCCGTTTTAGACCCCATGCCACTCTTCTGGACACCCCCCTGCCCCCCCAAGGGGGGTTGGCTACAATTCACCGGTGTTCCTTTTGCCCCCCCTTCGGGGGGGTTGGGGGGTCTTACCACGAAAATCACGTCACCTTCCTCCCCGTATTCACTATAAAAACATCCATGTCGCCAAGTTGTTTCCTTAAACTGTAAAGCTTTGAAAGATTCACAACACCTATAATGTATTTAAAGAACTTACCGCTAAAGTATTCCGAGACTTCCTCAAATCCAAATAATTCCCTGTCCTTTTCATCTTTATACCTTAAGTAAACCTCCAGCT
>Ga0208980_10001520_pt1 | contig 14078 bp, 17 predicted proteins | sample WetSurMetagenome_3_FD_187993 | JGI IMG/M metagenome (GOLD analysis project Ga0208980, IMG submission 187993) | Wetland microbial communities from Twitchell Island in the Sacramento Delta, sample from surface sediment Aug2011 Site A1 Bulk (version 2) | ecosystem: Environmental > Aquatic > Marine...
AGCTGCCGATCCCCATACCGATGGCAAAGAGGTACAGGAACGCCTCGATCAGCGGGGGGAAAAAGTTCACCTTCCAGGTCCTGAAAAAGACCACGAGGTTCCGGTGCCAGACTTTCCACGCACGGCGGCTGATCCGGGGAACTGACCAGAGGTGGTTCATGCTCACTCCTTCAACTTCCTCCCGGTCAGTTTGAGAAACACATCCTCAAGGGTTGCAGGGCGTGTCAGCACTTTGTGCGGCGAACACTGGTCAAACAGGATTTTAGCGATCTCACGGGATGAATCCGTTGCCACCTGCACACTGTCACCGATCACTTCAAAGGGGATAGTATTTCTTGCCAGGCAGGAGAGCACTTCGTCGGTTTTTTCTATCTCCACTACTTCATTTCCAACGTACTGCTTCACGAGATCCACGGGGGTCCCCTCAACGAGAATTTTCCCGTTGTCCATGATGACAAGACGGTCACAGAGCCGTGCAGCTTCATCGAGGTAGTGCGTGGTAAGAATAATGGTATTGCCCTGTGCCTGGAGCAGTTTCAACCGCTCCCAGATCAGGTGACGTGCCTGCGGGTCAAGCCCGATGGTAGGTTCGTCAAGGATAAGGAGGTCCGGGTTATTGACCAGAGCCCGGGCAAGGATTAACCGCCGTTTCATTCCCCCGGAGAGTTTTTCCACCGTAACATCCCTCTTTTCCTGCAACTGGACAAATTCCAGGAGTTCATCACCTTTTTTGCGGGCAAGGTCAGGAGGAATATCAAAGTACCGGGCATAGGTGAACAGGTTGCCATAGCAGGTAAAGTCAGGGTCGAGATTTGTCTCCTGCGGGACAACACCAAGCCGCTGCTTGATCTCTGCAGGAGCGGTATCCGGGTCAAGGCCAAAGACCCGGATAGTACCCGATGTCCGGGGTGAGACGCACGCAATTATTTTCATCGTCGAGGTCTTTCCCGCCCCGTTTGGGCCGAGGAACCCAAACACTTCTCCTTTGTTTACCGTAAACGTGATACCATCCACTGCGTTGATATCACCAAATTTTTTACTCAGGTCCTGCGCCTCGATGATACCCGGCATCAGACTTCCCCCGGTAAACGAGTAATTCGGCATGTATCCATAAAAATCCACACGCTGGTAAGATCTGGTAGCGATAACCAGATGTGCTGACGTAAAAATTCGCGGTAAGAAGGATATTACCGTCCTGCTGGAATACAACATTGATCGAGTATCAGATAGAATAACCAGAGGAGTAACGAGAGAAGAATCGAACAGGATTATGGTATCAGGGTCGTGCCTGGATCTTCCTTAACGCCGCTTCTGCTGCCTCACGTACTTCTGAATAAAGGTCATTATCACGAATTTTTGTCAGTGGCCCCACTGCACGTTTGTCACCGAGTTTCCCCAGTACTTCTGCAGCACCAATCCGTACACTAATTTCCTTATCATGAAGGCAGTTGATGAGCGGATTAACTGCATCGCGGTCTTTTATTGTTCCGATGGCAGCAATCGCAGCTGCCCGGACCACGGGGTCCGGATCGTCAAGTGAGGCAATTAACGCCGGAACCGCTGACGAATCTCCCAGTCTTCCCAATGCCTGCACCACATCACAACGGACGCCCGGGTGGGGATCGGCCCGTGCCTCAACCAGAAAGGGGATCGCCGACAGGTCAGCGGATTTCCCTAGTGCTGCTGCTCCTTCCCGCCGTTTTTTTATAACCGGGCTCCGGAGTTGGGATACCAGGGGTGAAATGTCATGCATACTAAAGAACCATCAATGCCGGCACTCGCCGCCACCTTCATACGCAGTGATAACCTTCTGTGCCATTTCAGGAGAGAGGCGGTCATGGACAAGGTGCACGAATGCTTCAACATCTTCGATTGGGAGGCAGCCCATGCTCTCCTCCCCTTTCAGGATCATTTCGACTATGTAGGTAATTTCATCATCCGAGAGCCGGTTGATCCGCTGGATATAATCGTCACTGTCCTGGGCGAAATGGTTTGAGACCGGGGGGAGGATCGAATGGAACATGTGTCCCGATCCCGAGCAGGTGAGGTCGTCGCATTCAGGAGCAAGTTTTTTTAATATCGCAATATCCTTTTCAGAAAGTTCCCGTGGCATGATATTTTTTTGTCTCTGGTACATTATTTCGCTGGCTTTGGAATAAACGTACGGGAAGGACACCGTTCACTTTCACGGTCGGGCGTCGTCTCACCATTGATCCGGCAGATGCCCTGGGCCGGGGTTTTTGGCGTATAACTCACACAGTCAGCACAGGTTGGCATATAGTTCCATCTTGACAGGAAAGGAAATAGAAGTATTGCTCAAAATAAGATGAAAAAATAATCAGAAGTATTTGCCGAGCCAGTTCTTAAGACCGGCAAACATACCGCCGGACGATTTGGTCTTCTCGGACTTTTTACTGGCTGGTGGTGTTGGACGGGAAATCGTCCGCTTCGGTGCCGGGGCTTCACGTGGTGGAATATCCTTAATCATTCCCTGTGGTTCATCATCCATTGGCTCAAAACCCCATGCAAACCCGATCTTGTAGGCATTCTCGTTCTGCCGGATCCAGTTCGAGGCATTCATATACCCACGGTCTTCTGCTTTCTTGATGGTATCCTGGTGGTCCTGCGTGAAATGAATCTCACGCTGGAGGGCGATTAGCTCTTCGTATACCTTTTTTGGGACTTTGATTTTCTCCCTGCTCATAACTCCTCATATAGGGATATGCTGGGATACGATATTTAATGCTTCTTAAAAAAGTGATAAAAAAGGCATTTAAACGGAAATCCTTGTTCGGGGAAAAGATATCAGGGAAAAAATGTTTTTTAAAAGAGAGGGAAGCCTGGACAAAGTTCCCGTTATCGTGCATATGCTTCGACAAGGTCCCGTGCAGTAATAATTCCGGAGATCTGCTTCTTTTTCATCAGGGGCAGCCTCCTGACATGCTGTGCAGCCATAATCTTTGCCGCTTCATGGATACTGATACCTGCAGCAGCAGTTTTCAGGGGAAACGAAGCGGCTTTGCCGACAGGAGTATCGAGTGATTTTTCAAAAACAAGGAATTTTGACAGGAGGTCGCGTTCGGTAAATATGCCGGCCGGCTTTCCACCACGTTCAACAATGACACTCCCGATCCGTTTCTTTCCCATGATGCCGGCAACAGTCTCCACGGGTTCATCATCACTGACACTCACGACCTCTTTTGTCATGAACTCATCAACCCCAAGCGATGTCTCCGGAGCATCCGGCATCTCCCGGATCAGGTCAGATGCGGTAATAACACCTGCAAGCTCCCCGCATTCAAAGACTACCAGCCTGCCTTTCTTATGGATCATGGTCCGTGCAGCCTCCCGTATCTCAAGGGTAGGGCAGATCTTGATCAGCGGGTAGGACATGACATCTTCAACGAGTGTAGTCTCAAGGTCATGGCCGCCCGCAAGCACTTTTGAGAGCACATCCCGCTCGGTCACAATCGCTACTGGTGTCATGAATTTCATGACAATAAGGCTGCCAATATGCCGTTCGCCCATGATCCTGACCGCTTTTGCCATAGGTGTGTCAGCAGTCGTAGTGAATACATCCCGGCTCATGATGTCTGACACCTTCATGTGGCGTTTATAATCCTTATATGCACTATCAAGCACGCTTGGAAATCCGATCCCATGTTTTTCAGGTCCGGTCACAATGTTCACCCCATGTGAGAATTTTAGTTCCAGAAAATAAATATTTCGGTGCCAATAAAAATCGGAGGTAAAAACAACGGCTACAAATTTGATGCGACCGGGTATTCGATTTCTTATTTTATTGACGGATTTGTACCGATAGCTGGTTTTGAACCTGCTTCGACCTCCTGCATGTCCTCCTCCCCTATTGCGTAATATTTCTTGAGAATGTTGCGCACTTTCTCGGATTCGATCCACCCGATATCGATCTGGGTGATAATCCGGTCGATTTCTTTTGCCTGGATCAAGACTTTGTTTGCGATATCTTCAGCAAGCATGCATGTCAGCCCGATGATAACCGCAAGCGGGTTTCGGATGTGGTCACCAAGGATGGCAAACTGCTCGATGTTCTTCTCGATCTGTTGTAACGCCTTGCGCTGTGCCACCTCCATCTGTATACGTTCGGTGATGTCCACCATAGTACAAACAATATGGTTATCCGGAAGTATCCCTGATGAGAGGAGTACCCAGCGGACTTCTGATGTTTTTGACTTAAAGCGAGTCTCAAAATTCTCAAAACCCTTTTCTTTTACCCTGGCAAAGAAATCATCACGCTGGGATGTGTCGACCCATAGATCAGAAAACGAGACATCACGTATCTCCTCCGTGGAATATCCGAGGATTGAAGCAAACCGCTGGTTCACCTCCATGATAGAGAAATTGTTGACATCGATCAAGCCTGTACCCACTTCGGAATTGTTGAAAATACTCCGGTATTTTGCCTCACTCTTCTGCAGGTTCAGGGCAAGGCTTGAGACTACTGCAGCTACACCGACAAGGATGATGGCCTTAAAAGCGCCGTTTACCAGTTCCAGCGGAGACCCGTTCAAAAGGAAAAAAATCATGGTCAGGTAAATAACAGTCATAAGAAGCGCAAACATCATCCCTTTCTTCGGGTACCAGTAAGCGGTAATAACAACCGGGATGAAAAACAGACCCCCAGCGACCTCTGTCATGCCAAACGACAGGCTGAAAATATTGACAAGAATAACAAGGATTGTAATGCAGACGATAACGAAGAACCATCTTCCGATAATTTCCGTTATTTCGGGATCCTGGGTGGTTGCCATTACATATCATCCAATTTTTGAGTATTTTTTAGTCAGTCTCGCAATTTCTTAATTTACTCACTAAACTATTATAAGTTAACAACTTATAAAGAGCGATTGATAATTGTTATAATGAGTCAATCACGACCAACATATTTCATCATTATGCAATACTGTTTTTTATCACGGTTCTTACGTACGAGATATTAGTATGAAATGTAAAAAATGTGGGGCCTGTTGCCGGTTCATTGCACTCGAACACACTAACCCGGGAAAAAAACATCTGGAGTATTATGATGCCAGAGGGTGGACCTATGATCCTGAAACCGATATCGTCTGGATTCCGTCCCTCTGCCCGCATCTTCTTCCTGATAATACCTGCAATATATACAAAGACCGGCCTGAACAATGCAGGTTATATCCCAAACGGACGCCCGGATTAGTGGTTCCTCCCGGTTGTGCGTTTGAAAAAAAGACCGTCAATATACGTTAGTGGATTGAAATCGTTAAGAGAACTTTTTTTTGGTAATCTCTATATCCTTATGAATATACGCTTATTTGACCAGAAATATGTCGCCGTCGCTACCTGAGCCTGCAGGCCTGAAACGGGAGATTGGTCTTTTTGGAGCCACAGCGCTCGGCATCGGAGCGATCATCGGGTCAGGAATATTCATTGTAACCGGTATCGTTGCCGGGCTGGCAGGGCCGGCAATGATTATCTCTGTTCTGATCGCCGGCATTATTGCTCTCTTTTCTGCACTGAGCGTTGCAGAACTCAGTGTATATCTCCCTGAAGAAGGTGGTACCTACGCGTACGCCCAGAAACTTATTTCACCTTTTGCGGGATTTATCGCCGGCTGGATCTGGGTATTTTCCAATATCTTTGTCGGAGCAGCAGTCTCATTGGGATTTGCCCACTATTTTGCTACCCTGTTCCCGGCGCTACCGTTAAAAGGTATCGCGGTGCTGATCTGCCTCATATTTCTCCTCATCAACTATATCGGCCTGAAAGAATCTACCATACTCAATAACCTGCTCGTCACATTCAAGGTACTTATTCTGCTGTTTTTTATCGCCTTTGGCCTCGGATTTTTCAGCACCACAAACCTTACCCCGTTTGCACCTTCGGGAATTTCAGGAATTCTTGGTGGCGCCGCACTCATCTTTTTTGCCTATACCGGCTTTGCCCGTGTGACGATCATGGCTGAAGAAGTACAAAACCCAAGGGTTACCATTCCACGCTCAATCTACCTCGCGCTCGCTATCTCAACGGTGCTTTACATCTTCGTCAGTGTAATTGCCGTTGGGCTTGTCGGTTCTTCTGCTCTTTCACAGTCCGGATCTCCCCTAGCCGATGCAATCAGGGTTACTGGCAGTTCTCCAGCAGTACTTCTCATATCAACCGGGGCAATGATCGCGACCGCAAGTGTGCTGCTGACGACTATCATGGGAATATCACGGATTGTGTTTGCGATGTCACGAAAGGGAGACCTCCCGGCCTTTCTTACTTATATTCACCCTCGGTTCAACACCCCGCACTACGCAATCTGGATCTCAGGGGCATGCATGATTGCAGCAATCCTTCTTGCCGACCTGACGCTGGTTGTCGCGGTCAGCACGTTTGCGATGCTGGTATTTTACCTGATAGCAGATATCGCTGCATTCAGGCTTCCTTCAGATTTCCAGAAGTATCCCCGTATTGTCCCTGTTATTGGTGCGGTCTCCTGTATCGCTCTGATTGGTTTTCTCACCATCAATTCATGGATAATCGGTTGTCTCGGCCTGGTGATCGGAATTGTGTATTACGCAATAAACCGACACTTTACCACGGTATTTAAATTTTAAAATTCCATGCTTGGATAATGTCGCACCCGACTTCTGATGCTGCGATTTACAGAGCCACTGCAGATATTCCCATCGAGAAACTGATACGTGAGGAATTGTCTTTAGTCAGGAAAAGCCGGGCCGGCCTGATGACAGACCAGGGTCATCCCCGTATTCATTCAGGAGTTATTCTTGGGTGTATTGGTATCAATTTGATCTATTTTCTTTACCGGCCTGACTACTTTGTTCTTTTTATTGCTGCCAGTTTCTACGTCAATATGTATTATTTTATTATCGTTCTTGTACTCCAAAATGTCCAGAAAAGTTCCGGCACAAAAACTGATCTCTCCCAGTTCCGGAACCGGCTAAAAGAAATCGGACTGAAATCGGGTACAACCCGTTTTACTAAGATGTTTACCAACACCATTTTTTTGAACAGCCGGACGTTATCCCTTGGGATCTGCCTGATATTTGCCATCGATATTCTCTATACGATGTGGGCTTACTTCTTCATGGGACTCCCGTTAAGACCGGCTATAATCGTTATTTCCCAGTGCGCAATTATTATTGTGTTCTATCTCCTGGTGTGGAAGGTGAAATTATTCTCCTTGAAGTATGTGAAGAGAACGATCCTGTTCCTCATTGGATTCCTCTTTGCTGCAATAGTATTTTTTACGACAATCATTATCCTGCCAGGAATTACCCTAAGTACATTTCTTGCCCAGTCACGGCTGTCGGAATTGGGAGACCTTTTTGTTCTTCTTGCGGTGCTTGCTATCAGCCAGTATTTTATTGTCCGCTTTATCCATGGTTCAACAAGCCGGACTATGGCTGAGGACTTTTTTAATTACAAAGAAAAACTTCTTCAGAATCTCCAGGATCTGGTCAGTTCCGGGAGCAATTCCGCGGAAAATCGCGCCGAAACCACCGCCCGCCTGCTTGAAACCAAGATTTACACGATAAAGAGAAATACCATTTCCGGGTTTTTCCCGGTCTTTGTCGTTGATCTTGACTTCTCGGTTATGCTTGACAGCACCACAGAGACTGCTATCATGCATTATATTGGTGACACACCCGCACCGGAATAACACTACATGTATTTCCTGATCCGGGCGGACTTCACTATAGGAACGTATACGCGTTCCCGCCACACAAACTCCGACTCCAAATAAAAATCATACTGTGGTTTAACACCAATCACAACCTTCGTTTGAGCATGATGTTCTGGAAAGCAGCCGCTGTGGTCAGCGAGTAATCCTTTTCTCTAAAGCACGTGACCAGAAAAAAGGTTATTTTTTAATTATCTTTTCGATCCGTGCCATAAGATCGGCAGGGACGGGATCAATTATATAAGCACTCTTTGTATGAAAGGCAATCTTTTTCATCAGCTCGGCCTTGGTCAGTACCGTCGTCTGGAATTTGCAGTCCATATCAATATCCTTTCGGGTGATTGATGGCATCTTGATGCAGCAACTCGAATATTTATCTGTTGTTATTTATAATTTATCTCAAAAATCAAAAAAAAATTAATGAGATCGTAACATAGAGATCTCAGATGGAATATGACGACAACCACGGGATATGGTATTCCCTATCCTGTTCTATTCTCTTCTCGATTTAACGGGTAAATGCAGTGCCGGGATACCAAGAGGCGATATACTGCAGGAAAGCAATGTTAATACCCATTGCGGCAGATTGCTTCGCATGAAACAATTTTGCCTTCCTCTTGTCGTTATGACCCTTGTCCTCTGCGTTCTTATCGTGGGATGTACATCACAAGCCCCGCCTGTTCCACCAACGACCGTCCCTGTCACCACGACCCAGCAAGTACCCTCACCATCCCCAACCCCTTCCTGTTCACTCGTTCCTGGCCCGACCCAGGAAGTGCCGGAGTATGAATCAGTAGATGTTACTATCGAACGGAATTCTATAACGGCAGATCCGACGATATCCACAATTTTCAATGGAGGTCAGGGACTCGGGATGGTCCAGCTGATGAACGTCACGGTCATCCGTTCGGATTGCATAACAGAAAACGATGCCCGGAAGAATCCGGGTATGGGTGAGACCGTGACGCTCATGGGAACTACCACAACCGACCGGGTTATTGTCGTCATGACCATGACATCCGGAGACCAGTACACGATAATTGACGGGCTCTATCCATTCCACACGTAATCCTTTTTCCTTCCTCAATGTCGCTCATTTGTACCAAAATTGAATGCAAAGAGAAAAGAGATGGGTAATGCCTGCACAACCGCAAAGGAAAAAATTGGTGTTTTGGCATTTAGTTAACAGGTATCTCCTTCAAAGAAGATTTCCCTGTCATATAAATGCTGAAAACAATAGACGTTCCTTCAAAAGTAACAACCTCAAAATACTCTAGCCCCCTTGTAAACAATGATGGAGAAGAAGATCGCGTTTGCGTTCCTGTACATCTTACTTTTTCCTGCACTCATTCTCATACTTTCCGGGGATTACACATGATTTGAGGGCTGGATATTTATCATCTGGTTTCTTCTTCTCTGCTATTCAACAATGTATTATTTATACCGGAAAGACCCGGCGTTGCTTGCAGAACGGTATATACAACCCGGTACCGCTGACCATGAACGCTGGGACACCTGGGTTGTCTACGGAATTATGATTGGATTCATCATCTGGATCGTCATAATGCCACTCGATGCAAAACGGTTCGTATGGTCCCCAGCATTTCCTCTCTGGCTGACTATTGTCGGGATTGTCCTGCTGGTCGGATCGTTCTTTTTGTTCTTCCGCTCCTACACCGATAATACGTTCCTTTCTCCTTTGGTAAGGATCCAGAAAGACCGGCAGCAACGGGTAATATCCACCGGCGTATACGGATTTGTCCGGCATCCAATGTATCTCGGAGGGATCCTGATGTTTATCGGGGCCCCTCTGGTGCTCGGTTCGTGCTATGGTGTGCTCACAGGTTTTGCCCTGACCATACTTCTTATGGCAAGAATCCTGGGAGAAGAACAGATGCTGAGCCGGGACCTGGAAGGTTACGTTGCGTATCAGCAGAAAGTCCGTTACCGCCTTTTTCCATTTCTCTGGTAATAATTTTTTTAAAAGGAAAGGATTCACATTTCGTTGAATGATTTCACGTTTTCCGATATCCGGGATCTTCCCGCAATAAGAAAGAGGTGGTTTTATTGGTAGTAATGTGAAAAGATGAAATAATGGATTACCTGCCAAAAGGTCGCCTGGATGCGTTTGCCGATGGAGTATTTGCAATAGTCATTACGTTGCTGGTACTTGACCTTGCGGTACCTGAAGGGTCCACAGATATCATAGCAGGTCTGTTGAAGGAATGGTTTGTTTTCCTCGCGTATCTCATAAGTTTTGCATTTATCGGCAGCCTCTGGATATCACATTCTTCAGTTACCCGTTTGATGAAACAGGAGACCACCCACTCGTATCGCCTTACATTATTGATGCTTTTTTTTGTGGCACTCCTTCCGTTTACAACAAAGCTCATGGCTACCTATCTTGGGCATCCTCCCAATGTTCCGGAACTAATTTATGGTCTGGATCTCATGTCTGCGACGCGAACGCTGAATGCGATCTCGAGAGCAGCTATCGGTACTGAGGTTATGATTTACGGGTTAAACCTGTTAGCGGCAACACTGGCGTTAATCACGATTATCCGATCTGCAATCATCACCCCGGAAATCCATGCCGATGAATCGGCAGAAAATGAGCTCAATGCATTGCTGAAAAGAGAACAATTGGGTGCTGTAATTATCGTAGGTACGCTTATCCTTGGGATTATCTTCCCCCTGGTCGCCGTATCCGGGTTTATTATTGTATCGATACTATTCTTCCTCACCCCATCCATCACTACGGTAAAAGCGACACTCAGAAAAAAATGACAGTTTAATTAAGTCTCCCTCTCACCAGGCCCATCACGAATACCCCGGCCCCCATGAGAAGAAACATCGCTCCGAGAAGTGTACCCATATAACCTGCTGGAAGAATAAGAACTATTCCAACAATCACACCCAGAACACCCGCAATCATTAACATAAAATTAACCATATGCTATCAAAGTAACACAATCTATGTTCAGGATAATAAAGGTGTTGAAAAAAACCGGCGAATTAATTATTCACTTAAGACCACACCAAAACAATATTTCAAGAATAATCCACTACCCCATATCTGAAGATTCGTATGAACATGTTTAAAAAAATCGGAATTATCTGCCTTTTCCTGGGGATTGTTGTCATTTTGATATTACAGCAGAATTATCACAACTTGCATCAAAACGCACGGGATTTTACTATATTACAAATAGGTTTTGTATTATTGTTTTTTGGGGTGATTTTCATATTATATCCAAAGAGCATTACAGAAATTTTTAATCGTTCCTCGTGAATAATTCGTAAAAAAAAAGAAAATTCTTCGAAGGTAAACGAGAATTGAACCATCGGTTTCAAAATGCTGCCAGGGAGTATATAGCCACTTAACCTTTTTTTAATCAAACATTTCGCATAAAACACCACGATCTATCTGGTGTGCTCCACCGGATTGATGCATGCAAAGAATAGAATCATCAGGATAAAATTCATTAAATTAATAAAGCCAGATTTGAATACGGGTATATTTGGTATCAGCAGGATGGGCAGATCGTAAAATGACAATGACACAGCTGAATCTTTCGGAAACCGAGGTATTGACGTTAAAAAAGACGCTGGAAAGTTACATTTCCGAATTACGGATGGAGATTGCTGACACTGAGGAGATGGATTTCAGGGACGGGCTGAAGAAAGAAGAAGTAATTCTGACAAGAATACTGAAGTCACTCTCATCATAGAAAAAAACAAAGACCAGTTACTCAAACCGGTTGACTCGGATCGTCTAGTGGAAGCAGGCTATGTTTCATCCGGGGCATTCACCAATGTCAGGAACAAAGCACCGCACTGTCGTGAAAACATTGCGGTGAAAAACATTGAATGCAATTTTCATTACCCCTGATTACTTCTCAATTCTAACGAGGTGTGTCATGGCAGACGCGAAGATCCCATTCGTAAGGGACTCGATCCTTCCCTTTCCACAACCAATATTCATTACGGTCCTGCTTTCCGATTTTTCTATCTACAATATGCCAATCATCAGACCATCTTTTCACGGCCAATGCACTCAAAGTCAATAAACCCGTTGTAGGGATCGGTTTTTATCAGCCGTACGCGGACTTTCTGACCGACCCTGAGTCCGTGCTCTCCCTTCATAACCCTGCCTTCAGCAGGAGGAGCAAGAAGCCTGACATAGGTTCCCTTGTCCGCAGCCCCGGTCACAAGGGCGTCAAAGGTTTTGCCAATGCTGTTCGAGAGTAACTGGGCAGCAACGGACTTTCGCATGAATCGTTTGACCTTTTTTGATGCTTTTTCCCGGTCAGTCAGCCACATGGCCCGATCGGAGAGATCTTCTGAAGAATACGGACCGGGTTTCCCCCTCAGGATCGCTTTTATCTGGCGCTGATTGATGATATCCACATAACGGCGGTTCGGTGCCGTTGCATGGGTGTAGTCGATGATCGCGAGGGCAAAGTGACCGGCTGGCGTGGCACCCGGTTCAAGCATCAGGTACTCGCCGGCCCCCATCAGTTTTATTATGGTAAGGGACAGGTCGGGAAAATGGAGAGGATCGGCAGTTTTTTCCTGCAGGAGGAATTTCGCAAGCGCTTTTGCATTCGGCTCCTCCGGTAGGGTTACCCCGTGAGTCGCAGCGGTAAGGATGATACCGGCCCAGTTCTTTGGCGTCTTAACGACCCTCTGGATCATCGGCACACCGGCAGCCCCCAGATGGGCGACCATCGTCCCGTTTGCGGCAACCATAAATTCCTCGATCAGGGCCCGGGCCGGGTTTGGGGTCAGGGTAACCAGCCCCTTTGCCCTGTCGCCTTCCATGACCACTTCGGGCTCAATGGTCTCAAACTCGAGTGCTCCCTGCTCACGGCGGAATTTGCGCAGGAGTTGTGTAGCTTCATTCTGGAGATGGAGTTGCTCTAAAAGCCCCGAAACTTCCTGAACTCCACGTGGCAGGGGGCCGGCATTTTCCAGCCACGCACCCACCTCTTCATACACGAGTTTAGCTTTGTTGCAGACGAGTGCCCGGTATATATCCCCCGGAGAGAAACTCCCGTCCTGCCGGACCAGAAACTCAATGATGACGGCCATCCGCTCTTTTCCCGGCAAAAGCGAGGTGATCCCGTAGGACAGCCGTTCAGGTAACATGGGAAAAGTGATGACACCGGTATAGATTGTTGTTCCATTATGGGCAGCATATTCGTCGGTGGGTGAATGATTTTGTACATAGGAATCGACATCGGCTATGGCGACCAGTACGCGGATCGTGCCTTCGGGAGTACGCTCGCTGTACTCCAGCTGGTCGAGATCCTGTGAATCGTGGTTGTCAATCGATGACCACAGGAGTCCGCGAAGATCCCGGGTATCCCCGGGTATGTCAGCAAAGGTCCGCTCCTGCATTGCGTTGACATCATCAATCACCCGTGGGGGGAACCGGGGTTCAAAACCGTATTTTTCCATCGCATGCCACGCGATTGTCCTGAGATCAATCTCTCTTTGAGAATGGCGGTGGTTTTTCATTTCATCAGGGTGTGATTCTCTTTTACTTGCATAAAAACTTCTGGAAGTACCGATCTATAAGATCGCAAACGCGAATTTTCAGGATTATTGCGTTTTCCTCCTCGTATGCCGGGAAATATAAAGTCAGTGTATTGCGGTGGGTGGAGAACCGAATGAATGATACGAAAGACTCCCACGAAAGTAACGATTCTTGAGTTTACCAGCATGTGTCCAACAATGACGATGTTGCCTGGAATCCGGATATTTATTACCACCAAAAGTGTCGATATTTATGACGTTTGCGAAGAAATTCGGAAACTGATAGATTCAATAAACCTTACCCCTCTCCAAAATCAGGAGATTTGGGATCAGTTTGTTGTATTGGTTCAGATTCAACCGGATGATGATATTTTACCGGCATGGATGAATTATACAGGTTACAATTCTCCGTTCCCTTTCGGGATAAATCACATTATCTCAACAGCACTCCTTTGGCACGCTCTTTCGGATAATATTGGTTTAAAATTCCTGACAGGAAATCAACAAAAATAATCAAGGCTCTTAGAAAAAATAATCAGGTTTCAAAGTGCTGCTATGGGGATTCGAACCCCAGTCGCGAGCGTGAGAGGCTCGCATGATTGGCCGGACTACACTATAGCAGCGCAATTGCTCAATGATATGAGCGATATTTTTACTTAAACGTGTTGATGACGGACACTACCGTCCTTTGGACGGTTTCCTGTCACGGTTTGTCAGGGTTTTTGGATCCCCCGTACCATAAACAACTTTATCTCGGACGTGCAGCGATTAATATAAGAATGAGTGGTCTTGAAGAACAGATCCAGGAGCTGGAAGCAGAGCTTACCAAGACTCC
>Ga0208980_10001521_pt1 | contig 14076 bp, 12 predicted proteins | sample WetSurMetagenome_3_FD_187993 | JGI IMG/M metagenome (GOLD analysis project Ga0208980, IMG submission 187993) | Wetland microbial communities from Twitchell Island in the Sacramento Delta, sample from surface sediment Aug2011 Site A1 Bulk (version 2) | ecosystem: Environmental > Aquatic > Marine...
GACCATATTCTGGAGAAGATGTTTCCCCAGCGGTGGTGGAAGGCAGATTGAAGAGGATCTGTTTTTACACCAGCGATTATGGGCACGGCCATGCAGCCAGAGACATTGCCGTAATTAGAAGCCTGCTCGATCAATTCGACCTTGAAATATTGGTCAAGGCTCAGGTGCCTTTCCATTTCATGAGGCAATCTCTGCCTTGTGCCAGGGTTTTTCAGAAAAAGAACGATGTGGGCGTCTTCATGAAAAAAGATGGGACAGAGGTCGATTCGAAAGAGACCGGCCAGATGGTAGATGCCTGGATTGATACATGGGATGAATACATCGAAGAAGAGGCAGAATTCTGCAAATCTGAAGACATCGATTTGATTCTCTCGGATATCGTTGCCCCATCCTTTCTCGTCTCTCAGGAGCTGGGCATTCCCGGAATTGGAATATCCAATTTCACCTGGCATTTCATATACTCGCATATAATGGGCCATACAGAATCTGTCCGGAGGATAAAAGATGCCTATCAGGCTGCCGATGGGGCCCTGGTTTTGCCCTTTTGCGAGGATATGGCCCTTTTCAAGAGCAAGACAGATATTAGCCTCATTTCGCGAAAGATTGCACAAAGCAGAGCAGACCTGCGAAGGATTTGTGGCTTATCAAATAGTAGCCTTTTAGTCTACCTGGGATTGGGCAGATCTCTGGACCCCTCGCTTTTTCGCCGGCTGCGCCGTATAGATAGGCCATCTTTGCATTTTCTCGTCTCTTCAGGATTGAGGCCTCCGCTGGAAAATGTGATTGAAATCCCTTCCTATGAGGTCGAGACTCAAGACTATATCGCTATGTGCGACCTAGTAGTGTCCAAGGCAGGATACAGCACAGTCTCAGAGGCCGTCAGGGCTCGCGTGCCCATGTGCGTCTTCGAAAGAGATGGGTATGCAGAGGATCAACTGATTGCCAGCGGGATTGAGGCCTTAGGCATTGGACGGAAGATATCTCCACAGCAGTTCTTGGATGGGGAATGGATGGATGAGCTGGATGGCCTGGAGCAGTACCAATCCAAATTCGATAACCTGGGCAGAAGATATCGAAACGATGGGCTGCACGAGGCTGCCTCGTACATAGGAGCGGCGATATTTTGACGTTTTGGTCAGGGAAAAAAATTCTGGTGACCGGCGGAGCCGGATTTTTAGGATCAGCTCTAGTCAAGATGCTCCTAGAAAGAGGCGCTGACGCCTCGAGCATCAGGATTCCCCGAAGCAGAGATGTCGATTTGCGAAAATGGGAGAATTGCGCCAAAGTCGTAAACGATATCGATCTAGTAATCCATTTGGCTGCTCGGGTTGGCGGGATAGGATTCAACAGGAGGTATCCGGGCCGGCTATTTTATGACAACGCCATAATGGGAATACAGCTCATGGAGGCGGCCAGGATTGAGGGCGTGGAGAAGTTCGTGGCAGTGGGCACCGTTTGCGCCTACCCCAAATTTACCCCAGTTCCCTTCCAGGAAGCCGACTTATGGAATGGCTATCCTGAGGAGACCAATGCCCCTTACGGCCTGGCTAAGAAAATGCTTCTGGTTCAGTCGCAAGCCTATAGACAAGAGTATGGGTTCAATTCCATTTATCTGCTGCCTGTCAACCTCTACGGACCTGGGGACAACTTCGATCCCCAAAGCTCCCATGTCATCCCCGCGCTCATAAAGAAGTTTGTGGAAGCGGCAAAGTCCGGAAGCAATGCGGTTGAAGTTTGGGGAACGGGCCAGGCCTCCAGGGAGTTCGTATATGTTGACGATGCGGCCAGAGGAATCATGCTGGCCGCGGAGAAGTACAACAAGCCGGACCCTGTAAACATGGGATCGGGAAAGGAGATCAGCATTAAAGATCTCACTGTGCTCATCTCCAAACTAACAGGCTATCAGGGCGAGATCATTTGGGATGCCAGTAAGCCCGATGGCCAGCCCAGGAGATGCCTGGACGTGAGCCGAGCCCGTAGAGAGTTCGGATTTGAGGCCGAGATGGGATTCGAGGAAGGGCTGAGGCGGACGGTGGAGTGGTATAAAAATAGTATCAAGGAGAATTAGCTAATTCGAATTGATATGTCTCGAAAATCTTTTATAGTTTAGGGGCAAACCCAAAGTCATAGAAAATATAAATCTAAGGTGATTTGGTTTGAACCTGCCTCTAAGATATCCCGTAACTGCTTTTCTCGTCGCCACCATAATTTTTATAATTTCAAGTCACGCAGTTTTTGGACTCCAAGAAAATATCAATAATTCCAAATTATCCTTTGCTAACGGCTCCGCTGAAGAGTCAATATGTCCTGAGCAAAATTGCACCATGATGCATCCCTCTTTTGAAGAGCTGATCCGGTGGACCGAGCTTTATGCAAATGCTCCTCGAGTGGCTCTGGAGCCCCGGATCAACCAGGGTGGTGCTACTGATATTACGGCGTGTTCAGCTAGGCTCAAATTACGGCGTGTTCAGCTAGGCTCAAATTACGGCGTGTTCAGCTAGGCTCAATGGAGTCTTAAAAAGTAGCGTCGAGGAGAATTCAATATTATCAATATATTGGGGTCAACAGATCAGGGAACTAACTGGGCATCATGGGAAAATGTAGAAAACATTGGCGGCAGATCTGCAGGTGCTTTTTATAAAGACATAAGCGGATTGCTCCCAAAACCAGATATCACTATCGTTGTTTTGCATCAAATTCAGCAGGATCAAATGCGTCGTCGTCTGAAACATTCCTCACAACATCCTCCCTTAAATCATAGGATCCGGTGATGCAAATTGCCAAGGAAGTGCATCAGGCAATACTTTTGTGCTCTGTAAATTCAGAGCTTTAATTAGTGGAGATGCGGACACATTTAGGGTTAAAGCTTCAGGAAACGGAAATGTGAAAGCTGCAATCTATTCTGATAACTCGGGGCAGCCGGGATTAAAAATCACTAGCCTAGATACAAATAATCCTGTAGTTAGCGGTTGGAACGATATATCTTTCCCACCTACTCATTAGTCAAAGATAACTACTATTGGCTTGGATATATCTCTGACAATGGAATAATATGCCACGACTATCCGCGGTTGACGAATTCCGGTATAAGCCATCAACGCCATATGGGTCCTTCACATTTCCAAATTCTGCCAGCTCTGGATTTAATTCTGCCGATGGCGTTCTTGTTGGGTTTATCGCTTGCTGGCATTTGACGGATCCCATTGTTCCGACTATAATTAATTCAAATGAAATATCTTCAAACGATATCCGGTTAAGTGAGACGGTTAAGAATACGGGTGGAGAGAATCCTAGCGTGAGAATTTATTGGGGAACAACAGATGGCAAGACAACTCCAGAAAGTTGGCTATACGTCGAAGATCTTGGCGTAATGGGTCCGGAAACTTTTTACAGGAATATCACAGGCTTGAGTCCAAACACCGTCTATTACTATAGATGTTATGCTTCAAACTCAGCGGGAATCGGACTGGTCTGGTGGGAGTGAGAGCATTACAACGGCTCCATTTTAGGGATAGCATTTGAGCAAACTTTAATTACTAGCTTTTTTATTTTTGTAAATAATCCAGAAATCCAATTGATGGCTTGTTATTTTTGGTAAAATATGGTAGTGGATGGCTTAATTTTATGAGGAGTTGCATTAAAAAGGATATTTATGAGGATAAATCATAAAATAGTATCAAAGAGGACGCTTAATGAGCCTAGCAGTTGAACTTGGAGATCATGAACGAAAGGACTCTCCAATCCCAGTTACTATCATAAAACCAGCAAAAGGCTGGGCTGCTGTAGATATAATTGAGCTATGGAAGCATAGAGAACTTCTTCAGACTTTTGTCCTAAGAGACATCAAAGTACGATATAAGCAGACTGTCCTTGGTGTTGCTTGGGCAGTAATTCAACCATTTTTTATGATGGTTGTTTTCACGCTCTTCTTTGGAAGGTTAGCAAATGTGCCTTCTGAGGGCATACCTTACCCTTTATTCAGCTATGCGGCCTTGCTTCCATGGACGCTCTTTGCTGAAGGAATCACTCGATCGACAAACAGCATGGTTATCAATGCTAACATAATGACTAAAGTATACTTTCCTCGCCTTATATTGCCCATTTCAAGCATAATTTCCCCCCTATTGGATTTTTTTATAGCATTTGTTATACTATTAGGAATGATGTTTTATTACGGATATTTTCCCACAATAAACATAATTCTGCTCCCAGCTTTTATTCTTCTGGCTCTAGCTACCTCTCTTGGAGTAGGTCTTTGGCTATCAGCTCTTAATGTACAATATCGTGATTTTCAGTATACAGTTCCCTTTCTTATCCAACTATGGCTATTTGCATCCCCTGTAGTATATCCTAGCACTCTAGTTCCTGAGCCCTATAGTACGATTTATGGTCTGAACCCCATGGCTGGAGTAATTGAAGGCTTTCGTTGGTGTTTGCTTGGAACCGAACCGCCAAATTACCTGATAATTGTCTCTGCAATTGTTGTAGTGGCGATTCTTATATCAGGATCATTTTATTTCCGCCGCATGGAGAAGACTTTTGCGGATGTGGTCTAATTGAGCGGAAATATTGCAATAAAAGTGCATAACCTTGGCAAGCGTTATTCCATTGGGGAGCAAGAGAAAAACAGAACTTTGCGAGAGGCGATCACAGGAGCTATATCTTCTCCAAGTAAGTGGATCTCAAGGAAGTCCAAGGACAACTATTTCTGGGCTCTGAAAAACGTTTCCTTTAATGTTGAGATTGGTGAAGTTGTGGGCATCATTGGTCGCAATGGTGCAGGCAAAAGTACCCTTCTGAAAATATTATCTAGAATAACCACGCCTACAGAAGGTTCCATAGAGCTTCACGGAAGGATCGGATCGCTTTTGGAAGTAGGAACTGGATTTCATCAAGAACTAACAGGTCGAGAAAACATATATTTAAGTGGCGCTATCTTAGGCATGAAGAAGCTGGAAATAGATGAGAAGTTTGATGATATTGTAAAATTTTCAGAGATAGAGCAATTCTTGGATACGCCTGTCAAGCGATACTCAAGCGGAATGTATGTGAGGCTTGCGTTTGCGGTGGCTGCACATCTTGATCCAGAAATTTTGATGATTGATGAAGTCTTAGCAGTTGGAGATGTAGCTTTCCAGAAAAAGTGCTTAAGAAAAATGCGAGATGTAACTTCAGAAGGAAGGACCATTCTTTTTGTCAGCCATAATATGAACGCTATTGAAAATCTATGTGATTCTTGTATTATTTTGGATAAAGGCAATTTGAGGGATTATGATAAAGATGTAAGAAAAATGGTTAACAACTACATTTTTGGAAACCAAAACGATATCAATCCCTCTTCATGGATGAATGACGGCAAAGGATTTGAGAACCCCTGGTTCAAACCGTTGCGTTTTTACATTGGAGATGAATTTGGAAATAGGCTCGTTATGCCTGTAAGTAATGATTCTGATATGTGGATATTTATCGAAGGTGAAATAGATGAAGTTGATATTTCATTATGTCTTGGCTATGCATTATACAATGAAAATGGGCTCTTATTGTATTGGTCGTATCATACCGATGTTGTAGAAACGGATTGGGTAAAACTAGAAAGGGGAATAAATAGGCTGTCCAGCAAAATACCCAAGCGATTTTTAAATGAAGGCACTTATCGTGTTGAATTAATTGCCAGTCTTCATTGTAGGCAATGGATATGTGAGCCTAGTGTCAGTGCACCCAATATTTTTCTTACAATTCAAGGCGGAATAAGCGAATCTCCCTATGCAACACAGAAACCGGGGATATTAGCGCCAATTATGGACTGGCGCCTAAATAATTAGGGGAAAGAGAAATATGCAGTGCTATTTCGCTTGGCAAAGAACGATCGATTTTTAGAAACATTTTTGCAGCTATCTGGCTATAATAGCATTTTCCTTGGAGGGTTTCATGCAAGAAGCAATTCATGCAAAAAAGACGTATCACAATTTGTTAGTTGGTATTAAAAAAAATTTAAAAATAAATTATTTAAAAATTGGCTGTTTGGCGGAGGCTGGATGGCCAATAGGACGCGATTGCATAGAAAATCTCGACTATTATAAATATATTAAATCTAACTTAAGTACATCTGAGGGTGCAGTTAGCCAGGAAATGATTGATGTAATCATTCCTGCAACAGATAAGGACTCTAAAATTCTTCCCTATACTATAGATGGTATATTTAAATACATTAGGCATCCAATAAACAAGGTTATTGTAATATCTCCTTATTCCAAAGAGATTTTGCATATTTGCTCTCAAAAAAATTGTCAATTTATTCACGAAGATTCTATTCTGCCATTAACTCGAAAGGATATACCTTATGAAGTAAATGGACTCGATAGGTCTGGTTGGCTGTTTCAACAGCTATTGAAACTGGCTGCTGACTCTTTGTCTCAAGCAAAATACTATTTGATATTGGATGCCGATACCGTACTCATTCGTCCTCAAGTTTTTGAAATCGATGGAAAGGTTGTGTTCCTACATTCTGATGAGCATCATCAGCCATATTTCGATTTATATTATAAACTATTCAGCAGAAAAACAAAGTCAAATTTATCTTTCGTATGCCACCATATGCTATTTGAAAAGAATAAGATCTGCGAATTGAAAAAGGAAATTGAAATTAGGTATCCAGGCAATAGGTGGTATGAGATTCTTCTTTCCCAAATTGATCGATCAAATGCCTCTTCAATGTCAGAATATGAATTATATGGCCAATGGATGCTCCAAAATTACTCAGAGAAAATAATCAGAGAATATTGGTTCAATAGGGGGTTTGCAGTCAAGATGCTTAAAGATATAGATGTTCTAATTGAAGAATTATCAACGGAATACAGATCGCTTTCCTTTCATAGCTATTTAGATTAAAATGAATTAATATTTTTTCTAGTCTAAATGAGTTCGCAGATTATTAATAATTCCAATCGGTCTATATAAATTGTAAAAGGTAATTGTAGTTTCCATCCAAAAGATGGTAATATCTCGCTTTTCCAACAGAAAAAAATTGGCTTTATTCTGTTTGTAAAAATTACATTAATCGCTTTAGAGGATTTCGACAAACCTATCTATGCTTTAAATATGGAAAGTATTATATAATATGAATACTATCTAATATTATGAATTATTTTACTACTTGGGTACTTATAAAGTGGTTTGGGCAAGCTTTTTAACCCCCCATATATCCTTAATTTTTCTTAATGAACCGTATAACGCTTATTTTCCAGAAAGAGATTTGATTAAAGAAGACTATATCCTCCTGTTGAATGATCTATTGCAATCAACGGCTGTAGTTGGTACAGGTCATGATCTCTACTAAATGCTAGTATCTATTGGAGTATCAATATGCGCATCCTCTATGTTGCTTTAAAATACGACTATGGTAGGATTGAGCAAGGCTACAGCTTTGAACACTACAACTTCTATCATTCTCTGCTCCATATGGGTCATGATGTAATCTACTTCGATTTCATGACCCTTATGCAAAAGCATGGAAAGGATTGGATGAACCGCAAGTTGCTCGAAGTCACGAAAACCGAAAAGCCAGACCTCATGTTCACGGTGCTCTTCGCTGAAGAGCTTGATAAGACCTTGGTAATGAAAATATCGGAAAATAAAGACACTGTAACCTTGAACTGGTTTTGTGATGACCACTGGCGTTTCGACAACTTCTCTCGCCACTGGGCTCCTTGCTTTAACTGGTCCATCACTACGTCAAAGAGCGCCATCCGCAAGTATGAAGAGCTGGGCTACAAAAACGTCATCAAGAGCCAATGGGCCTGTAATCACTTTCTCTATCATAAATTGAACATGCCGCTCAAATATGATTCGACTTTTGTGGGCCAGCCACATGGGAATAGACGAAAAATGATCCAGGCGCTTCTTGATGGAGGTATTGACGTGAAGTGTTGGGGCAATGGTTGGAAAGCAGGTCGGATCTCGCAAGAGGAGATGATCAAGGTGTTTAATCAGAGCAAGATAAACCTAAATCTATCTAATGCCTCTGTATGCTCTAAAAACCATTTCGAAATTAAAATTCCCTGCAGACTCATTTCCCAATCATTTGATCTTGTTCCATTTGGTTCTAGAATTAAAAGCATTATCAAAAATAAGATCCCGGAAGAAGCTTTTAAGGAATATCTGACAAATGATAGGCTCCAATCGAATATAGGAAATGAGCAGGCTATGGACCAAATCAAAGGAAGGAACTTCGAAGTTCCAGGGTGCGGAGGTTTCACTTTAACAGGCCGGGCTGAGAACCTGGGGGATTATTATAGGGATGGAAAAGAAGTAGTTTGCTTTGAGGATTCTGAGGATTTAGTTAATAAAGTGCACTACTATCTTGAACATGAGGAAGAGCGTGCCTCGATAGCTCAAGCAGGTTATGAACGAACAATTCGTGAGCATACTTATATCCGCAGATTTAATGAAATCTTTAATCGAATCGGACTGCCATGTGAGCCAGCTGAAGTGGCATCCATTGGGGATATAAAACCTGGAGTGACGAAAGAGGTCCAATAATTGTTGCCTCAACCGCTTGCCACTATCGTGATGCCGGTATATAACAGTGACAGATTCTTGCAAGAGGCAATCAATAGCATATTGAGCCAAACCTTAAAGGATTTCGAGGTAGTAATTGTAGCAGGAAACTCGACTGATAAATCTGATGCTATATTGGAGAATTTTCGGAAAAAGGATAAACGCATAAATGTCGTACACCAGGAGCATGATGGTCTGGTATCAGCCTTGAACATGGGATGTCTCTTAGCAAGAGGCAAATATATTGCTCGAATGGATGCAGATGATATTAGCTTGCAGGAAAGATTGGAGAAGCAAGTATCCTTTATGGAGGCTCACCCGGATGTTGGCGTTTGCGGAACATGGACAAAAATAATTGGATGTAAATCGGGAGATATTTGGCGATATCCTTCAGATGATGAGCGGATACGATGTGAAATGTTTTTCAATTCATGCTTTGTTCACCCTTCTGTCGTGATGCGCCGGGATCTATTAGCGCTATTTGATCTCCCTTATGATCCTAAATTTATTCATGCTGAAGACTATGAATTATGGGTCAGATTATCAAGATATACAAGATTTGCTAATCTTCCTAAAGTATTGTTATATCACCGTTTGCATTCTAATAATGTAGGCTCAATGTATACAGCCGAGCAAGAAACCACAGCAGATAGAATCAGACATAATCAATTGCTCCAATTGGATATTACTCCATCACAAGAAGAGTCGATATTGCATCGCTCAATAGCATCGCGAAAATTCCAAGCGGACAAAGATTTTGTTGAGAAGTCGGAAGAATGGCTTAGAAAAATTAAACAATCAAATGAAACTCTGCAATGTTATCCAGAGCCCGCATTCTCTAAGGTTTTAGCTGAATATTGGTTTGCGGTATGCAACCATGCTTCAAGCTTAGGCTCTTGGTCATGGAAGATCTTTTGGCAATCCCCGCTGAGTAAATCGGAATTAAATCCGAAACGTAAAATGGCGTTTGCCGTCAAATGCGGAATAAAATATGGATGAAATCGGTCAACCACTAATCTCAGTAGTTGTCTGCACCTATAACAGGAGCGATCTTTTGCACGGATGTCTGGAATCCCTTATTGATCAAACCCTCGACAAAGGTCTCTTTGAAGTCATCGTAGTAAATAATAATTCTACCGATAAAACTCAATCCATTGCAGAGGAATTTGCTATAAATGAGCCGAATTTTAAAGTTGTGATGGAGCCAAATCAAGGACTGTCTCATGCCAGGAATCGAGGCTGGGTGGAAGCTAATGGAGAATATGTTGGTTTCATAGACGATGACTGCAGAGTTCCGATACAGTGGCTTTCTATCGCAAAAGAGATTATAGATCGAGAGAATCCTGATGTTTTTGGTGGACCTTATTTTGCTTTCTATAACTCGCCCAAGCCGGCATGGTTCAAAGACTCCTATGGCTCTCACGTTCAAGGCGATGAGGCACGAGCTTTGGCGTATGACGAATACCTCGACGGGGCAAACATTTTCTTTCGTCTTTTTTTGCTTCAAGATCTTGGCGGCTTTGATACACAACTGGGTATGTCCGGAAATAAAATTGCCTATGGAGAGGAGACCGCTCTAATGAAGTTAATTCATGCCGAACGACCTGATAAACTCATCTACTATGATCCAAGGCTTTATGTCTATCATCTTGTTCAAGCTCAAAAGATGAATCTATTCTGGATCATGCGGTCGCGCTTTTCAGGCGGTCGTTATTCTTATCGCATCTTGCATGAAAAAACTGATACCAAGGAATTGGAGCGGCAATCTATTGAGTCAAAACATCTTTCAATTTATTATGAATTTGGAATAGATCTTATCAAAGGATTATTTCTAAGGGATCGCCAAAAATATCCTTATTTTCGGAATTATCTCTTTGAGCGAGTTTTTATTATTATAGAAAAGATGGGACTGCTATATGAGCAGCTCATTCGGCGTGGCAAATAGATCTTAATGACCTAATTATAATTGCACAAATTATGGAATCAATATGAAAAAATCACAGCATATTCTCATCTATAACACTATATTTGATACGCCGCTTGAATATCCCAAAGAGGATATTCCAGAGGGCTTTAAGATAACAACTGACCGAAAGCATATGCAGGATGCTGTTGCAGTCGTATTTCATCTTCCTTCGCTTCATTCACCCATTTTTAATAATATTTCTCGTTACATTCCGCAACTTCATCCCATTTCCTTAATGGGCAGGCGTTTGAGGAAAAAGAAAGGCCAACTGTGGGTTGCATGGTTTATGGAATGCGAAGCCAATTATCCCCAATTTCGCGATCCATCTTATATGAACTCGTTTGATTTGACAATGAGCTACCATCTGGATTCGGATATTGTCACGCCATACTACTATTATGAGCTCAATGATACGCTCAGACAACCTGTTCAGGAGAAGGCCGCGGGAAAAAATATTTGTGCATTCATCTCAAGCTCTTTTCACAAGAGCGGCAGGCTGAAATATTTGAAAACTTTAATGAATTATCTAGATGTCCATTCTTATGGAAAAGTTCTTAGAAACAAAACCATAGAAAAGGATACTGGATATCAAACCAAGATTGATACCATAGCGCATTATAAGTTTACCATCGCCTTTGAAAACGCAATCTTTAGGGATTATGTAACTGAAAAGTTCTATGATCCATTAGTTGCAGGTTCAGTTCCCATTTACCTCGGCGCTCCTAACATAGATGATTTTGCGCCAGGCGACAAATGCTTCATAAATATATTCGATTGGGATAGCCCACAATCTCTGGCTGAATATATCATGTCAGTTTCTAAAGATGAGGCGCTATATCAAAGCTATTTTGACTGGAAATCGAAGCCATTCAAATCGAATTTTGTCCGTATGCTTGACCAACAAAAGGAGCACGCTTTTGTCAGACTATGCAATAAAATCCAGGAAATCAATTGAGCATTTGCGATATTTAATCAATTGGACTGTTCACAGAACATTATAAGCCTACTTTTAGGGATAGCCGATATTTACTGGTAGGTTGCCGTGGAAAAAAGATGCATTCTTATAACCGGGACGATTGTGCAAAATGTAGCCGTAGCAAAACCTGAAGATCCAGAAGCTCGGCGACAAGCATATTTGGCCAATTTGAAATACTACTCGGATAATTTGGATGATCCTATCTTCTTCCTGGAAAACTCAACTTACTCATTTGATGACGATTTGGAATTTAAAATTCTGTTCAGAGATGATAAAATAAAACTAATTAAATTTCCAATTTCTAGCGGTGTAAGCCAAGGGAAGGGTTTTCAAGAATTCGAAATGCTTGATCGGGCAGTGAAAAATCTTTCTGGAACATATTCTTCTTTTATTAAAATATCTGGTCGCTATCAATATATAAATATTAATGATTTAATTAATAACTCAAGTAGTGAATTTACTATAGATTTGATCAAAAGGAGACGTGCAGCAATAACAAGTATCTTTTGGGTAACCTTCGATTTCTATGAAAAATATTTAAAAAATATTTATAAAAAAGTCAATGACCTAAACGGGAATTATATAGAATTAATAATTTATAGACTGATTATGGATAATGCTCTATTGGATAGTGTACGTTTCTTCGATGTTCAACCAAAGGTTGATATTATCACACAAAACGAGAAAAAGAAGAAGAATTCACTATATCCTCTAAAGATATCGGCAGCTAACATCGAGAGGAAGTTATTAAGGTTGTTATTCATAAATGAGTTATATCACAAATAGGATCTAAATTTAAGATCAAAAGCCAAAAAATTGATGCTAGCCTTCTGAATTGTAGATCGATCGAATATAGAGCTCAAGCGATCATTGAGATTTCAACAGATTCTGCCACGCTATCCTTTATATGAGTCTAAGATCATGATTATACATCTCATTTTCACGATATTTGGAGATTTCAAGGTGGATGCGCAGGTCTGGAAATGGGGAAATTCCTTATGATTGATCGCTGAGCCACGTAAGGAGTTATTGATATGGCAAATGAAGCGCAATTAGGGTAGAAGGATTCGATTTCATGCTTCAAAAAGTTTCAGTTATAATTCCCACAAAAAATAGGATATCATATCTCAGACAAGCTGTTAATTCAGTTTTAAATCAGACCTATTCCGCTCATGAAATATTAATTGTCGATGACGGCTCGGGCAAAGAAATCGCTGAGCAAATTAATGAATTAAAAAGGCTTAGCACTAAAATAGCAATTTTCCATATCCCCGAAAGCAGAGGTACTTCATTTGCTAGAAATCTCGCCTTAGATAATGTAAGTGGAGATTTTGTAATTTTTTTGGATGATGACGATCTAATCCATCCAAGCATGATAGAATCTGGTTTGCGATTGTATGATGATGAAGTTGACATTGTAACTTCTCCATTTACTTATTTTTTTTCCAAAGAAGATAATCCAGAAGAATTAATAACCGCTCTCGAGAGGACTTCCGGAAAGGAATCTATACGCTTTATAAAACCTGTTAATAATATAGTTCGACCCAAAAATCTTGAACAACGACCTTTTCATGAAATATTGCGCAATTCTTTCCCGATCAATACATCGATAACTCGGAAGCAAAGCTTAGAAGATGTGCGGTTTCAGGATGATTTGAAATTGGGAGAGGATACATATTTTTGGCTCACCCTGGCTCACAATGGATGCAATTTTAGATTTAATGAGAATGTAGAAGCCTACTACCGCCTCCATGATTCGAACCACGTTAAGCGACTAAAAGATGTTCGGCAATCCAGCCTAAAATATCTATATAAATTGGAGGCAAGCGGTATGCTGGAAGAAAAAGATGACGTTTTTTTTGTTAACAGTCAGATTTTCATAAACCTGTTTAGATCAAGAGATGTCCAATGTATTAGATATCTGTTCCGTATGATAGGGTCTCCAAAACTCTTCACAAATCTTGTAATCTCTACCTTCGATAGAATAATTTTGAAGCATGATGATTTAGTCAATAAACAGTTAATGCCCTATTTTTAATCAATCTACAGAATTTTCAGTTATCAGCTCGTCGAAACTCGTTCTACTGGTAAATTTCAAGAAAAATTTTAAAATCTTAACTATTAAAACCTTCAGCAAATCAATGCATCATCTTCGCTTCGGATAGAATAACCAACTTATCTTAAAATCAAAGCAGTTGCAGCGCTTTCTTTAATGATAAAGCAATCAATCTGCGTATCCTAATCAGCCCAATTATTTTACCTTTCTTCCCTTCTTTCCCGTCATAGTGCGGACTGCTATTCCAATATTATCATGGTTATCTTTTTTCATTCTCTGGAGCATTTTTAACAACCCAGGATAATTGAATATTCTCGTATTATGATGCTCGTAATTCTCGTGAATCGATCTTACGGTTTCGATCATGTTCCTGCAACTTGACAGATAATGAATTTATTATAGGGAATTTTATCCTCAGCGGAACCTCTCCGCTGACGATGATCACGTCGCTCAAAAAAGGGCAGGTCAGAATACTCAGCTCCTCGAAGGTATCATGATGGTCCTTCCGATGGATATTAACAA
>Ga0208980_10001522_pt1 | contig 14067 bp, 10 predicted proteins | sample WetSurMetagenome_3_FD_187993 | JGI IMG/M metagenome (GOLD analysis project Ga0208980, IMG submission 187993) | Wetland microbial communities from Twitchell Island in the Sacramento Delta, sample from surface sediment Aug2011 Site A1 Bulk (version 2) | ecosystem: Environmental > Aquatic > Marine...
AAGCAAGTCCGCCAATCCCGCCATATCCACCAGAACCTCCGGCTCCGCCGGATCCTCCCATTTCGGCAATGTTACTATTTTCATTCGTACCTCCGAAGCCACCAAAACCACCTGCTCCACCTGTTCCGCCATTCCCACCGTCACCCGCTGTAATGGCGTATATTTCATTGCTGATCAGGTCAGTTTTTAAGCCAGATCGATAGATCCCGTAGGCAGATCCGCCGCCTCCGCCATTTAAGCCGGGATATCCATCACCTCCAGGCTCGCCGAAATTCTCGGGAGGGGAAGGTGGTTCACCTTCCAGGCCTGGTTCGCCAACGCTGCCATCGCCACCGTCACCTGCTCGGATGTTGCTGATCTGATTACCGGATATTTCCGGAGTATAGCTGGTACCGCTGATTTGTACCCAAATGCCGGATGCATGGCCACCGGAACCACCCGGTGTAGATGCATCGGAATCCCATCCAGCTCCCGCTTGGATATTCTCGATGATGTTCGAATGGAAAACCGGCTTCGCACTGCCTTCGCTGGTTTGTTCAAACCAAATCCCATAAGCTGACTCTCCATTGGGGTCAGTAAAAGTACCATCGGGAGCGATCAGGTCATGGATTTGATTCCCTGATATTTCAGGGACGGCATCCTCTATATGAATGCCAACGACAGCATCGCGGATCTCTGTGCCGGTCACATGGCCATATGAGCCACTCTTGAATACGACACCTTGCCAGCAGCCCCCCGTGCTCTCACCTTGCAGGACGGCTGACTCTATGTTTAATGTACCGCCACCGGTCGCAATGATCTCGATCCTCGGATTTAATCCATCCGGGGAGGGTGCCGCATCGCTACAGCTGATCGTGAGGGTTGTCTGGATGGTGAGATTTCCGCTACCGGAGACGACAATGTCAGAGATGATGGGCGGAAAAATGCCTGTCCACACCTGGGTGTCCGTGATCGCGTAAAACGCCTGGACCGGTTGAGGGGGTATGCTCCCAAAAGCCGCCAGAACGATGGCCAAAATAATGCAGGAATTCAGTATGGTTTTTTTCATGATGCCCGCTCCTTTTTAATGTGTAATGATCGAGGGCAATTTTTGTGCTTATTATCCAACCCCCATATCGATTGGATCAGGAATATATCATACGATAAAGTAACTGATCTCACAAGGTTAACATCGATTTTATCTATATTCCACCTTTAAATTTTGCAGGGGTTCGGATGAAACCCGGATAATAGCCTTAAGTGATTCATTAATCACTTAAACCAGAATGAACCCGTAACCCCAAACGGGTCAGAATAAAAACCTTCCGGGCTTTAACCACCGGCTCGTCTTGGCCCTGATTTGTGCAGTTTTTACCGGTCGTTCAGAGCCTGGTTATGGTAAAGCAGATCGACTGAGCCCTCATTCACGCGGCTCGGCCTGTCGTTCTTGTCGGACGGGCCGAAATCCTTGTGTTTGACCACATGCCAGGGTTTACTGGGGTATAGTCTCTTAACCATCCCCAGCATAACTTGGGGTGCATACCCGGCATCGGCTCTTGCAACCATAGCGGAACCGGGCAGGTTCCTGGCCTGTCCGGTTTTATTTAAACAATATTACTAGGGATGAATAACCAGAGGAATGAAGAAATATAGCCCATACTCGTAGGCGCCCATATCCGTTGTATCGATGGGGCGTGTCAGACCATCCAGATCATGGTCGGGGCGTGAGGGGGCACTATCGTTACCAGTATTTTTGCAGGGTGAAGCGCTTAGCAGGTGATAATTACCCACCAACCCATTAAAGAATTGCGGATCCAGGTTTATGGAATGCGGGCCTGCAGTGGCAGTTCCATGATAATTGGTTCCCCAATTGTTCACATCATTGTAATCATCGGTAAAGACACTGCCCGAATAGGCATCCACACCGATCGTGTTGGTGGATCCTTGTGTATCATAAACGATGTTGTTCATTAATTGCACCGAAGCGGCTGGATAAATGCTTATCCCATAACCAAAGTCTCCATCGGATGGTTCATAAGGGGGTATAACGTAAGTATCATTGACACCCGGAGATCCGGCAGGCGATCCTTCTCCACCGGCACCTCCTAATCCACCCGACCCGGGCGAGCCGGCTGCTCCACCTACGAGGGGTGCCTGTGGGCTGACAAAGGTATTATTTATTATAGCTACTGTGTGGTCATTGATTTCCATCAGGTGTGCCGACAGCGCGAAACCACCTATGCCCCCGCTGCTGCCCATACCACCACCACCACCATCCCCACCCGGTCCCTGGTCATCTTCAGGGTCATTACCACCATTACCCCCGCCTCCCCCGCTGCCGCCGGTGGCACCCTCACCACCAATGCCAGGGGCACTGCTCTTCACCCCGGTGATGATATTATTGACGACTGCCAGGATACTGGTGGAGTGGACCAGGTACAGGCCACTGCTCCACCCGTTATAACCACCATCTCCACCTGGGCCGGCCATACCTCCCCAGCCGCCAGTACCCCCTTTACCTCCAGCACCTGTGGCAACATTTCCACCAGCGCCACCGGTTCCACCGGTAGCTCCGTTGATACCATTACCGCCATCCCCACCCATACCGGATTGAATATTCATGACACTGTTACCATCGATGATGGCTGGGTCGCCATTATTAAATGCGATCCCATAAGCTTCCCCTCCCATCCCACCATCACTACCGGTACCACCGTACCCGGCATCTCCCGCGTTACCACCGCTGGATGAGATCGACCCACTGCCGGGCTGTCCGTTGCCACCGTTGCCGCCTACACCCCCGACACCAGCCTGCCCGCCATTACCCCCGTTTCCGCCCTGTACCAACTGAATTTGATTATGGATGATCGCAGGAGTCGCTACGGTAAATCCATGGAGATGATAGACATGTATTCCATATGCAGTACCACCCATACCACCGGTTCCACCATCACCACCACTACCCCCATAACCACCCGGATCACCATCCTGTGGGCTGGCTACTGCGGATAACGTGGAGCAATCGAAAGCATGTCCGCCTGAGCCTCCGTTGCCTCCGGTACCCCCCTGGCCACCAACTCCGCCTGTGATCGATTGGATCTGATTATCTTCAAGTACCGGAGAAGCATGGTAGATATCAATGCCGAAGGCATCACCACCTGATCCCCCATCTACACCTGTGTCACCGAAGCCACCCTCATCGGGTAGTGTGTTTTGCGTTCCAGGGGTGCCATTCGATCCATTCACGCCAACTGCACCATTGCCTCCATTTCCACCATGGATGTTCTTGATGATGTTATTTGATAAAGTGGGACCCCGGGGACTTGAGATATAGTTGTAAACGGCGATTCCATGTGCAATTCCGCCTGCCATGCCATACTCGCCTGCCGCGGTTTCATTGGAGCCTGCTCCGGCAATAATATTCTCTACGGTATTCCCCGAGATAACCGGGTGGGTGTCTTCACCGGTATGAAAGTTGATCCGGATCCCTTCAGCCGTGGAGCGATATGGGTCCTCTGTTGTCTTGTCAAGACCATAAATGGAATGGATATGATTCCCAGATACTTCCACCGGAGAATCCACAATAAGGATTGCTACGGTTGCATCGCGAATCTCACTCTTCCGGATATATCCCAATCCCTGAAAATACATAATACCCTTCCAGCAGCTGCCAGCGCTGGCTCCCTTGAATATGGCCCGTTCGATCATTAAAGTACCACCCGGATCGACGATGATCTCAATTTTCTCTTCATCCATCCCCTCCGGGAATGGCAACGAATCGTTACAAGCAAATGTGAGTGTTGTGGATCTAATTGTCAGACTGCCAGTGCTGGTGATTACCACATCACTGTTGATTGTATGAGGGGTCGTCCACACCTGGTTGTCAGAAATCTCGGTAAAGGCTTGTACGGATCGAGGTGGAGTCCCAACCAACAAAGTAAACAAGAAAATAATAACCAAGATCGAATTCGCGATACTGTTTTTCATATTACTTCCGCCTCCATGCTGAAACTTACCTGATGGTGATGCCATTGAGTTCCCTGAGTTCCAATTCTATTCCGTTATCAATCCATTGCATATCCCCCAGACAGCCAGCCTGGGGGATAGATTTTATTTATCCAATTAAATCCACTTGAGGATGCCGGCAAATACCACCAGCATCACGACGTTTATCCCCAGGAGGGTCAAAATAAAGGTCTTCTGAGTCTTCGGTTTCCAGTCATGACAGTAAAAAGCGGCCAGGAAGAATGGAATATATACGGTCACGAATACCGGGAAAGCACCCCACCAGGGATAAACCCAGGCAAAGGCTGGGGTTTTTGCCAGGAAGATCTCGATGATGGAAAAGGCGGCAGCATTCAGAACAGCGAAGAACAGGCGGTTGTTGACCCCCAGGATCCTGGCCTTTGGATCCTCCGGCAGGACCTTGCTCAACACCAACCCGGCCACCGAGAACATCAGGCTCAACTCAATGCCAACGCCGATCAGCAGCAGGAAGGAAGTACCGGTCGGGACGGTCCATAAGGCGTGCCCGCTGAAATGCTGGATCAGGGCGTTGAGGATCTCATAGAACCAGTGCACCATGTAGAGCGCCAAACCGGCGGCGATCCCCTTCCAATTCTTGTTTGAAATTTCATTTGTATAGATATACATCACCGCCGCCAGGAGCGTGATCACATACCATTGGAAATTCTCACCACTACGCAAGATCGCCAGTGCCTGGCTTGTGACTTCAGGATTGATCAACATGCTTCCTCCAGATAAATAAAATCAGACCTGGTATTTCTACCAGGTCTGTCAGCCATGCTTGTTACCGCCTGATGGACGGCATCAACCAAACCACCCAATCCTGGGAGGCGGAGCCGTTTGCCATCGCCACCAGTGCAAATTCGACGTTATGACCGGCCAGTGAACTCAGGTCGATATCCAGTCGCAGCGGGTCCTGGGCATAAGTCCGGGTACCCTGGGTTAACAGTTGGATCGGACCGCCGTCAGAATAATAAGTGATCTGATACTTGAAATTGCAGTCTCCTCCGCCATATAAACAACCGACATCCGCCACGAACCGGTCCCCATTCTGGATGTTGATACCGGGGAATTTTCCGGTGATGACACCGCCATCCGTCCATTGCGGGTGAGTTTCGATGGCATGTTCATCCTCCTGCCTGCCGTTGCTCCATTTGGGGCTGTCCTGGCGGACAATAAATCCACGGTTGTCATTCGTTGCTCCCGGGCAGGGTAAGATACCCGCACCGCTGACCCATTTGGCTGCGCAGTAATTATCGGCAAAGTTATAAAGGATCGCATTGCCGGCTGCCTGGACTATGATCCGCACATACAGCGGACTGACCACGAAATTGACGCCGCTCTGATCCTTCAATTTCCAGTTGCCGGTGTAGGTTCCGGCTGTAGCGGGGGAGGTCATCGCGATGGAAATATCATAGGTTTCACCGGGATAGACGTTGCGGGTCAGGGGGATGGAGGGCACCGCCCCCATTTGTGCGCCGCTGTCAAAATACACGCTGTAAGCTGTGGTCCAGGTGCAGGTCCCGTCATTGCGAATGCGCCACATTTTCGTGAAGGCGGTATTGGGCGCCATGACCGTATCATCCGGGATCGATAGGTCATCGATGTACTTCACCTTGTTGCAGGGCACGGGAGTCAACGTAATGGTCGGCATGATCGTCCAGGTTGAGGTCGGTTGGGCGGTTGGCGGGACGACCACCTGGCTGGTCGGTGCGATCGGCGTTATGCCTCCGGAGCCAGCATTGGCGACGATCGTCTGTTCGACGGCGACCGTCTGGGCAGCATAGGTTCCGACCAGGTCGGGTCCGGCAACCGGTGTTCCCGGCAGGTTGCAAGCCAGGATGGCGAGCAACAGTATCGCCATGATCGGAAAAAGCTTGCGAGTTTTCATTATCACCTCCAAATTGAAACGTCAAACTCGGTTATGTATGAATGGAAAAACGAGATCAGCCATGATTCTATTCGATTTGGAATGGAATTGCAAATATGAATCCATCCTCGTCTGGAGAATGGTGATCATTAATTTTTTTATAAATTGAGTTTGAAACCAGTAATCTGGCAGGTCGTGCTGAGCCCGTTAGATTAATAAACAACCCCGTTCGATTCCATCAGGTCATTGACTGAGGTGATCGCCGTGCTGGTCAACAATTCCGGTTGAAGGGATGGAACCATCTGCGAAGCCTTCCAGGCTTCACCAACATACACATCCGGTGAGACCAGCCAGTTCTTAAAGGCGCTGAATTGCCCGACCAGGGAGAGGATCGACATCATATGGATGCGATAGCGCCAATTCTTGCCAAGCTCGGCAAGGACTGAATGGGCAACCTGTTTTGAAATAACCCCGCTGACAAAAACTGGAGCAAGGCGGATATCCGGCACGCGGCTGAGAAAATGGCCGATGCTTTTTGACCATTGGGTTAGATAAGTGCGGGCGCCTGTCATGACTGCCGGATCGGGTTCCCAGTTCCCGCGTGGAAAAAGCAGCAACGCGCCGCCTTCTTTTAGGTAGTCGATCATCTCGATGATGGAATGTCCTCGTCCCATATTAGGAGAGTCCAGGTAGAGGATGTGTTCACTGACATTGTTGACAGCCCTTAACAACGGCCGGTCCTGTGCCACGAATTTAATGTCCTTGCGCGGCAACGCTGCCGCAAGCGCAAGAATGTCGGCTGCCCCGGGATGATTGGAGACGATCAGCAGGGGACCTTCCAGGGGGAGTTCCTGCTGGTTATGGGTGGTAATAGCCGGAAAGAAACCCTGCAAACCGCGCCGCGCACCTTCATAAAGCCCGTATTCACCGATGCTTTGGTCAAGCGTGGAGACCATATGACTGAAACGCGTTGCCTGTTTCCAGAAAGACCATTCCAGAACCTGGTTCCACAAGCTGTTGGTACGCAAGTGAAGCATATGGCGTAGCTCTGAAAAGACCATATCGTTGATGGCTTTATCCAGATTGATATTCTGGAGAGGCGATTCATCCATACTTAAGATTATATCCCGAAGCATGAATACTACAAGCCCCTTGATTCCTTGACAGTCTGTCAGTTCACGCATAAAATTCCAGCCATCAACAAGCAAGGTGCCCAACCCCCGGATGGTAGGGCTCAAAGGCGAAGCCGGTGAAAGTCCGGCGCTGACCCGCAACTGTAAGCGGATACTCCGCAAGCCAGGTCGCCCGCCTTGTTTGTGAAACCACACACCTCGTGGACGGGTAGTGGAATCCCGGACAAAAACCGTGACCACCCCATCCAACGATGGGGTGGTTTAATTTACATCATTTGACGCGAGGAGTCATCATGAAACCCAATAAGAATTTTCCCTGGTTTCTCATCATCATGTTCATCGTGCTGGTGGGCTGCAATGCCCGACCGGTGGTACAGGCGCCAACCCTTCAACCGGTTGTCCCGGAAACGCTCACCGATGGCCTCGATCGCACTGTAACGGTCGAGCTGCCAGCCCGGCGCATCGTTTCGCTCTCACCCTCCAATACAGAGTTGTTGTACTCCGTCGGTGCTGGCGATCAGTTGGTGGGTCGCGACAGTTTCTCCAATTATCCGGAAGGTGCCAGCCAGGTGGTGGATATTGGGGGTTCCATGGGCCAATATGATTTCGAAGCTGTGGCCGCGCTGGAGCCTGACCTGGTACTGGCGGCCGAGATCAACACCCCCGAACAGGTCCGGTCGCTGGAGAACCTCGGCCTGACCGTTTATTACCTGGCCAACCCCGGAGATTTTGAGGGGCTTTATCAGAACATCCTGACGGTCGCCCAACTCAGCGGGCACGACCCGGAAGGGACGGCGCTGGTGGCCGATCTGACCGGGCGGGTTGCCACCCTGCAAGATCGCCTGGCGGGGGTTACAGAACGCCCCATCGTTTTTTATGAACTGGATGCAACGAACCCGGCGCAGCCTTATACGATTGGGATGGGTACCTTCGGGGATTACCTGATCAACCAGGCGGGTGGGACCAACCTGGGTGCATCGATCGGTGAGGGCTGGGTGCAGGTCGCATCTGAAGAGATCCTGCAGCGCAATCCCGACTTGATCCTGCTGGGGGATGTCTATGCGGGTGTGAACCCTGAAAGTGTGGCTGCCCGGCCGGGTTGGAGTACGCTCGATGCGGTGAAGAATGGCAAGGTGCTGCCCTTCAATGATGACCTGATGAGCCGCCCGACAGCCCGCCTGGTGGATGGCCTGGAAGCCCTGGCGGCGTTGATTCATCCCGAGCTTTATTCCCAGTAATCTCATCGCCCCTCGCTATGAAAGTCTATTTTTGGCTTCTTCTTTTATTGATCGTGTCCGGGTTGCTCAGCCTGGCGACAGGCAGCGTATCCATTCCCCCGGGGTCCCTTCTACACCTCATCCTGGGTGATGCGCAGTGGATTGCCGAGAATGCCACTGTAACCGCCATCCTGCTTGACCTGCGCTTGCCGCATATGCTGTTGATGTTGTTGGTGGGTGCGGCCCTGGGAGGCAGTGGGGCAGCCTACCAGGGCTTGTTCCGCAATCCGTTGGCCGATCCATATCTGATCGGGGTTGCCGCCGGCGCGGGGTTGGGAGCTGTTCTGGTGATGAGCTTTCAATTACCGTATACGACCGGTGGTTTGCTGGCAGTGCCCCTGGCTGCGTTCAGCCTGGGGCTTGGCACGGTCTGGTTGGTGTATGCCCTGGCGCGGGTCGGCAAGGTTACACCCACCACGAACCTGATCCTGGCCGGGGTGGCAGTTAGTTCCTTCGCCAGCGCCCTGACTTCCCTGGTCATGCTGCGCTCGCAGGGTGAGTTGCGTCGCGCGCTCGGCTGGCTGTTGGGGGGCGGTACCATGACCGGCTGGCAGCCGGTCTTTGCCAGCCTGCCGTATATCCTGCTGGGTCTGGGTCTGCTGTTGAGCCTAGGATACCGGCTGGAGGTGCTGCAATTTGGTGACGAGCAGGCTGAACAACTGGGCATCCCGGTCACCCGTGTGCGTTGGCTGGTCGTGGCAGGTGCCACGCTGGCTACCGCCGGGGCAGTAGCCTTCAGCGGCATCATCGGTTTTGTCGGTTTGATCATCCCACACCTCTTCCGCCTGACGGGTATGAGCGGTTATCGCAAGCTACTGCCGGCGTCCATGTTGGGTGGGGCGATCCTGTTGGTTCTGGCGGATATCGTCGCCAGGGGCATCCTGGCTCCCCAGCAGTTGCCGGTGGGGATCGTGACGGCCTTGCTGGGTGCGCCGTTCTTCCTGTGGCTGTTGAAGCGCGCCCGCTCGGGAGCCTTCTGGTGAAACCCATGACCCCCTTGATCACCATCGAACACCTGGTGGTGAAATATCACGAACGGACCGCAGTGGAGGATGCCAGCCTGGTGGTGCCTGCCGGTACCATCACGGCTTTGATCGGCCCGAACGGTGCCGGCAAGACCAGCCTGATCCGGGCAGCCAGCGGGGTGTTGCCCATCCAGGCCGGGAGGGTCACCCTTTCCGGAAAGGATCTTGCCGGGCTGAAACCGGCTGAGCGTGCACGACTGGTGGCGGTGGTGCCGCAGGCACGTGCTCTTCCTGAAGCCTTCACGGCACGTGAGCTGGTTTCGGCGGGCCGCACGCCCTGGATGAATTGGTTGGGTCAGGCATCCGCGCGGGACCAGGCTGCCATCCTGACAGCCATGCAGCTCACAGAAACAGAAGAGTTGGCGGAACGGCGGGTGGGGGAGTTATCGGGAGGCGAACAACAACGCCTGCTGTTGGCACGCGCCCTTGCCCAGAATGCCCCCCTGTTGATGCTGGATGAACCTTCCGCGCATCTCGACCTGCGTTACCAGATCGAGCTGCTTGACCTGATCCGCGGGCTGGCCAATGAACTGAACCTGGGTGTCCTGGTTGCCTTGCATGATCTCAACCTGGTGGCGCGCATCGCCGATCGTGTGGTGTTGCTCGTCAAAGGGAAGGTAAGCGCAACAGGAAATGTGGATGAAGTGTTTAAGCAGGATATGCTCAGCGAGGCCTATGGAATACCGTTGGCCCGCCTTCACCCCCGGGGCCGGAAACACGTGTTTATCCTGCCCTCCTGACCAGCTCAACCTCGCGTGCTGGTCGCAGCCTTAATGCGTGCTTCCAAGTAGGTATTAATGATCCAGTAGAATGGAAAAAATACACACAGGATCAGAATGGGATATAGCGGGGACAGATAGGTCGTGATGATGGCATTGATCGAACTGGTCTCCAGCCAGGCGATCATCCCCAGCCGGACCACGATCAACGACAGGCAGGCGGTCTCAAGGCCCCATAACAAGATATTCTTCCGTTTCCGGATCATTTCGACCGTTTGGCCGATATATAGCATCAAGGCGAAAACGGACAGGATTGGAAGGACCACCTGGTACAGGCTTCCCAGTTTCGAAAGGATCCTGCTCCGTATTGAATTCAACCGGTATTGCTCCGACTGCAACTGTTCATCCCCCACGCGCCAATCGATCCGGTCAAACTGGTAATAAAGCCCGTTTTCGTCCGGGGTATTGATATAACTGCCGGGATCGGCCAGGTCGACCGGTTCAATGATCCGGCCGTCCTCCCCCTTGACCACCAGCACACAGCCGTTTGGACAATCCGCCTCCAGTTGAAAACGGGCAGTGGCTGCCTCCCGGGTATCCAGGTTGAGTCGGGCGAAGTGTTCCACCAGGTCCGGGCTGAGACGGTGGGCTGTCGGGCTGAGGATCTTGTTACCCCCGTTATCATAAACCCACAGGCTGATGGACTCGTCCGGCTTGACCACCCAACCATCCACCAGCACGGAGGCTTGCGTGTGCCAGCAGCGTTCGTGGGTAAGCCGGGTAAATGGCTCCAACTGTTCTTCCGTTCCCAGGCAATCCTTCAACCCGGCATTAAAATCGTCGAATCCGGCCAGGTATGTAGCTGCCATCCAAAAGTTAGCCAGCAGGGGTGACCGGTAGGCAGGATTCCAGGGGGCCATGAAACTCGCCCTGGGTGGGTCACAGGTCAAATCGCCGGATGCGCAAGCCTGCTCGATCTCAACGGCCAGCTGACGATAATAATCAACCGGGAAGTGCCCATCCCGCGTGAGCCCGGCCAGGTCGACCGCCTCGCGGAAAGCCATGTGAAACCAGCCGCCGCCCATCTCGCGCTTATCGCTTTTGACGTTTTCGCCATAACGCGCATACAACCGGCCGAGATCGCCTTCCAGCCAGGGCTCCAGCCTGGCAAAGGCGGGGCTCACGGCATAGATTCGCTCACGCGTTTCAGCCGCAACCGGAATGAGTGGCTGCCAGGTGTCCGGTTTGACCCGCGTCAATGAACCGTAGGCTTTCAAGAAGATCGGGTTGTCATATTCGGTGATGGTAAAGACACCATAATGGGACAGGTTCAGCGCGCTGACAGCCAGGATCGTCGCTCCAAGCATCACAGCCGGCAGGACCAGGCCGACCAATGCCTGTTGCCAGTTGCAGCATTTTTCCTTGCGGATACGGTAGATGCCCAGGCAGACCAGGATGACCAGCGCGGGCAGGATCCAGATGCGTTCCTCCCGGGTGATCCAGAAAGCGCTGAGTGAAACTCCGAGTAACAGGATCCAGGCGATCCTCTGCCTGAAGGTTTTTTCCAGCCGTAATAGCAACCCGATCGCGCCGGCCAGACTCAGCAGGGTGAGAGCCGGGTAGATCCCTTCCCGCAATACCCGCGTGGCCACGCTGTTGGTGACACTCATTGGGTTGAACAACAGGGCTGCCAGCAGGATCCCCAGCAGGTATTGCCTGCGGATGAGTGGTGACAGCGCCAGGCACATCGCCAGGCAGGCTCCTGCATACAGGATCTGTTGGGCGGTGAGAAGCGGAAGGCCCAGCAGGGATATGCAGGCGATGAAAATCGGGTAAAAAGGTCCTTTGAATAGGGTCAGGTAGTTGTAGCTGCCCAGCCAGTCCCCATTCAGGATGGCATCCGCCTGACGGATGAAAAGCTGGTCATCCGCGGTCATGTACCCGATGCCATTAAAGGTCATCCCCCGGGCCAGCCAGAGCTTTAAGATGATCAGCAGCAGGGCCGACAACCAGAACCAACCGGAAAGGGCGTTGTTGGCCTGTTGAGCTTGTGGTTTGGACCTTTTGCTTGTCATAAGTTGGTGGATACCCAAATTATAGCGCAGACTTCCTTATGCTATAATTTTGCCCAGTTTTATGGATACAAGACAATGCCGTTAGATTGGGAGCGTATCCAGGCGATCTGTTTTGATGTGGATGGCACGCTCAGCGATACGGATAACCAGATGGTTGCCCGGTTGACCAGCTCCCTGTTCATCGTCGGCTGGCTGATCGGGGATAATGCCCGTAAAAGACTGGCCAGAATGATGGTGATGGCCGGCGAAACTCCGGGAAATTTTCTTTATAATGCAGCCGACCGGCTTGGACTCGACCAACACGCACTTAACCTTGCAGACTGGTTGAACCGCCAGGTTCTACGGAAAAAGCCCGGGAAATTTTGGATCATTCCAGGGGTTGAAGCCATGTTGAGCGGCCTGGGTGGACAAATGCCATTATCCATCGTTAGTGCGCGCAGCCGGCTGGGAACGGAGGCTTTCCTGCAGCAATTCAAGCTGACGTCCAGGTTCCTCGCCGTCGCAACCAGCCAGACCTGCCGCCATACCAAGCCATTCCCCGACCCGGTCCTGTGGGCCGCGACGCAAATGGGGATACCCCCGGGGAATTGCCTGATGGTGGGTGATACCGTGGTGGATATCCGTGCCGGACGGGCAGCCGGCGCCCAGACTGCCGGCGTATTATGCGGATTCGGTACGAGACGCGAATTGGAAAGGGCAGGCGCTGATATTATTTTAAAAACAACCGCTGACTTGAGCGATATTTATCAAAAATTCCAACAACGAGGGAAGGATCTTCAATCATGATCACTTTTAAATCCATCTGTGTTTATTGCGGTTCGGCAGACCATTTAAATACCGAGTATCTGCGGGCAGCCCATGACATGGGGCGCCTTCTGGCTCAGGAGAAGATCAACCTGGTCTTCGGCGGCGGCAAAACCGGCCTGATGGGTGCGCTGGCCGCGGGCAACCTGGAAGCCGGAGGTCATCTGGTGGGCGTGATCACGCCCGACCTGGATACACCGGCCCTGGCTTTGAGCAGTGGAATTGAAAAGGTGGTGACCCCGGATATGGAGAGCCGCAAAGCCCGCATGCGCGAGTTGGCCGAAGGCTTCATCGTCCTGCCAGGTGGGTTTGGGACCCTGGATGAATTGTTCTCAACCCTCACCCTGGCACAATTGGGCTTGCATGCCAAACCGATCGGGCTCTTGAACACCCGCAACTACTTCGACCCTCTGATGGAAGCCCTGCAATATGCACTGGTGGAGGAATTCATCTACCCGGAACACCTGGACCTGATCCGTGTGGCGGATGAACCGGATGACCTGTTGGCTGAGTTAAAGGAATACAACCAACCGGATGGCTTGCCGCGCTGGATCGAGCGTGATTGACCGCGAAACAAAGGTCTCTCGTTCTTAGGGTTCGGCCGGGTACTGCATGTAAAGCGGACCGATGATGGCCGGATGTGAGAACAGCCTGGGCCATTGGAAGGATTCAAGCAGGGATGAGAAGGGTGAAGGTTGGCCCGGGATGGCTTCCAGCCCGAACGAATTTTGGGAGGATACTCCGGTCGGAATTGTGCATCTTTTCAGGGTGATCTCATCCACAAAGCCCCCTTCAGGGAAATGGATGAACTCATCGGTCATCAGCCCCAGGACCAGCCAGACCTGGGGTTTATCCATGAAATTGTAAAACCCGCGTGGGTCTTTTAGATAGAAGGTGTAGTCATACCAGCCCCCCCAATCTCCTGAGATGCAATAGCCATAATAATGCAGTTTGTCCTGTGTCGCCCAGACACATTGACGGTCGTAGAGAACCATCGGAATGGCCGGCTCGACATAGGTCCAATGGCTGAAATCCAGGCGAAGTGAACTTTCGCCCACCGTGCTGAACGGGCCGTAGACCATCCAGGGAATGGCCTGGTCGGGATATTGAGCCCCGCATCCCAGCAGGGATCCATCGGCGCCACCGGCGATCATCCAGG
>Ga0208980_10001523_pt1 | contig 14061 bp, 18 predicted proteins | sample WetSurMetagenome_3_FD_187993 | JGI IMG/M metagenome (GOLD analysis project Ga0208980, IMG submission 187993) | Wetland microbial communities from Twitchell Island in the Sacramento Delta, sample from surface sediment Aug2011 Site A1 Bulk (version 2) | ecosystem: Environmental > Aquatic > Marine...
CGCGGTCGTTCGCCGAGCTGCGAACGTCCACCGGACGTTCGTTCTCGGCTCACCCATGCCGCTTACGGTCCGCGCAGGCCAAGACGCGCCCGCCGCCCCTCGGTTGCGCCGCTGCCTCGCGGCGGGCCGGCGCCGGTGTGCTGCGAGCAGCGGACAGGGACGTCCGCGGTAGCCCGTAAATTCAGGACAGAATTTCCGGGCGGCGAGCAGCACCCGGCGCAAGGCCCGCTGTCGACCGCTCCCGGCACCAGGGCCGACAGGCCGGCGCCCTTGGCGGTGGACCGGCCCGCCGGCGACGGCGACCTTCGTGGCGGGAGCCGCCAACCGCCGGGTGCGTGGCTACACTAGCTTCTGCAGCCTTCGCATGATCCATAAGAGTGAGGACCGACCCGTGACCGAGCCCGAGGACCGCGATCCCCTCGACCGCCTGGTCGAGGCCTACGAAACGATGCTGGAGCGCGTCGGCGACGGCATGGACACCGCCGCGCACCGCACGGTCCCGGCCCTGCGCCACGCCCTGGAGCGGGCCCGCGAGACGGCGGTCGAGCTCGGCGAGCTGACCCGCGAGGAGGCAGAGCGCATCGCCGGGTACCTCGAGCGCGACGTCCGCGACGCCGCCCACTACCTGGCCGACACCGGCGAGGAGCTGCGCAGCTGGTTCCGCTTCGACCTGCGGCTGCTCGAGGAGCGGCTCGCCGACCTGTTCGCCCAAGTGGCGGACCAGACCAGCCTGCAGCTTCGTGAGTGGGCGGAGGCCGCGCGGCGCGCGTCGGTCTACCGCACCGGCGAGGTCACCGGCCAGGGGTCCCTGGCTTGCGTCGGGTGCGGCCACGAGCTGCACTTCGCAAGGCCAGGCCACATCCCGCCGTGCCCCGTCTGCCAGGGAACGGAGTTCAAGCGGCCGATCGCCGAGGTGGACGACTTCGCGGAGGGGGACGACGACGGCGGGGTCGACGGCGACTGACGGCGGGCCGCCGCTCAGCCGAGGGCGCCCAGCGACTGCAGCAGGTCGCCCATCTCCGTCTCGTCCAGGCACTCCATCAGCCGGGCGACCCGCACCTTCAACTCCCCGACCCGCGACTCGCGCACGATCTGCTTGGCCGCGAGCAGCACGCCGGGCTGCATGCTGAACTCGCGCAGCCCCATGCCGAGCAGCAGCGGAATGTAGCGTCGGTCGCCGGCCATCTCGCCGCACATCCCGATCGGGATGTGCGTCCGGTTGGCGGCACCGATGGTGTGGTGGATCAGCCGCAGCACCGCTGGGTGTAGCGGGTCGTAGAGGTAGTTCACCGAGTCGTCGATGCGGTCGATCGCCAGCGTGTACTGGATGAGGTCGTTCGTGCCGATCGACAGGAAGTCGAGGTGCCGGGCGAAGCTCTCGGCGGCCAGCGCCGCACCGGGCACCTCGATCATGCCGCCCACGGGCATCGACTCGTCGAAGGGCAGCTTCTCGCGCCGCAGCTCGTGCATGCAGTCCTCGACCAGCGCCTTGGCCTTCAGCACCTCCCAGATGTTGGTCAGCATCGGCAGCATCAGGCGGACGGGGCCGAACGCGGAGGCGCGCAGGATCGCCCGTAGCTGCGGCCGGAACAGCTCGGGCTCCTTGAGGCAGAGGCGGATGGCACGCAGGCCCATCGCCGGGTTACAGGCCGCCGGCAGGTCGAGCTGGCAGCCGTCGACGGTCTTGTCGGCGCCGAGGTCCAGGGTGCGGATGGTGATCGGGATCCCGTCCAGCGCCTGGATCACGGTCCGGTAGGTCTCGAACTGCTCCTGCTCGTCCGGCGGGGCCTCCCTGTTCATGTACAGGAACTCGGTGCGATACAGGCCGACGCCCACCGCCCCGTTCTCGCGCGCCGCCGCGAGGTCCTCCGGCAGCTCGATGTTCGCCATCAGCCAGCAGTGCTCGCCGTCGGCGCTGACCGCTGGCGCGTGCCGCAGCCGCAGCAGGCCGACGGCATGGTGGCGCTCCGCCTCCAGGCGGCTGCGAAAGTGCTCGAGGAGCCCGGAGTCGCACCCGGCCAGCACGACGCCCGCGGCGCTGTCCAGAACCACGGTCTCGCCGTGCCGCAGGTACTCGGTGACGCGCCGCACGCCGACCACGGCCGGGATCCCCAGGCTCCGCGCCAGGATCGCGGTGTGCGACATGGGGCCGCCGAACTCGGTGACGAAGCCGGCGACCCCGCGCTCACGCATGAGGATCGTGTCGGCCGGGGTGAGATCGACGGCGAGGATCACCCGGCCCTGCAGGTCGGCCGGTGCCTCCTCTTCCTCCTCGAGCAGGATCTTCTGCACCCGGGTGACGACGTGATCCAGGTCGTCCCGGCGCGTGCGCAGGTAGGGGTCCGCCATCGTGTCGAAGACGTGCACCAGGGTGTCCCGGCGCTGCTGCAACGCCCACTCGGCGCCGTAGCCGTCGTCGCGGATCAGCTCTTCGACCGCGTCGAAGAGCGTCCGGTCCTCCAGCATCATCAGGTGCGCGTCGATGAACTCGGCGATGTCCTGGGGGATGTTGGCGGGGATGCGCTCCCGCGTCTCGAGCAGCTGCCGGCCCGCCCGTGCCACGGCGGTCCGCAGCCGGTGCACCTCGAGGCTCACCTGGCTCTGCTCGACGATGCGGGGGTTGACGCGGACCGGCCCGCGCTGCAGGAGCGCGACCGCGCCGATCGCGACCGTGCGGGTGGTGCTAATGCCGATCCCGGTCAGCGCCAGCGTCATTCGCTCTCCCCGAAACGATCGGCGATGAGCTGCTGCAGCGCGTCGGCGGCGGTCTCCTCGTCCTCGCCTTCGGTGGTGAGGACCAGGGTCGTGCCCTTGCTCGCGGCCAGCATCATCACCCCCATGATGCTCTTTCCATTGATGCGCTGGCTGCCGCGCTGCAGGTGGATCTCGGCGCCGTACCGGCTGGCGGTGCTCACGAACTTGGCGGCGGCCCGGGCGTGCAGGCCGAGCTTGTTGATGATGGTGATGTCGCGCGTGACCATGGGCCCCTTCCCTCAGGCCGCGTCCGGCGACCTGGCTCCACACAGCAGGATACCCCGATTGCCACCGCTGACGGCCTTGTCGGCGAGGGTGGGGAGATCCTCGGTCGGGTAGTTGAGAACCCTGACCAGCATCGGCAGATTCAATCCGGACACGATTCGCACTGCGCCGCGGGTCGCCAGCGACGCGGCGATGTTGCTCGGGGTCGAGCCGTAGAGGTCGGTGAGCACCAGCACGCCGTCCCCGTCGTCGAGCGCGTCGGCTCGCCGCCCGGCCAGGTCACGCAGGGCCTCCGTGTCGGCCTCCAGGGCGACCGGCAGCGTCTCCGCCCGCAGCGGGCAGCCGCCGAGCATCCGGATCGCGGCTTCCAGCACCGAGCTGCCGATGCCCTCGTGGGTGATGATCAGCACGCCGACGCTCATGGCAGCTCGCGGTGGGACACCAGGATGTTCGGCTCCACGCCGCGAAAGTGCTCGGCGAGCCGCTCGACGAGATAGACCGAGCGGTGCTGGCCGCCGGTGCAGCCGACGGCGACGGTCAGGTAGCTGCGCCCCTCGTCGTGGAAGCAGGGTATCCAGGCCTCCAGGAATCCCGTGATGTGCTGCAGCAGGGCGGGTACCCGCGGGTCCTTCTCGAGGAAGGCCGCCACCTCCGGGTCACGGCCGGTGAGCGGGCGCAGCGCCATCTCCCAGTGCGGGTTGGGCAGGCAGCGGGCGTCGAAGACGAGGTCCGCATCGCGCGGCACGCCGCGCTTGAACCCGAAGGACTGGAACAGGATCGCCATCACGCCTGCCGGCCGCTTGGCCACCCGCCGGCGCATCAGGTCGCGCAGCTCGTGCAGGTTCAGCCGGGTGGTGTCGATCCGCAGGTCCGCGTTGCTCAGGAAGGACCCGAGCAGCTCGCGCTCGCGACGGATCGCGTCGGCCAGGCTGGTGGCCGCGTCGGTGAGCGGATGCCGGCGCCGTGTCTCGCTGAAGCGCTGGACCAGGACCTCGTCGTCGGCCTCGAGGAAGACGATCTCCGCAGCGACGCCGGCGGCGCGCAGCCGGGCGACCACCGGCGGGACGCGGCGCAGGTCCTCGGCGGCGTTGCGCGCGTCGATGCCGACGGCCGTCTCGGCAAACCGGTTGGCGTGTCCGTAGATGATCGCGTCGGCGAAGCTCTCGAGCAGGAAGCTCGGCAGGTTGTCGATGCAGTAGAAGCCGAGGTCCTCGAGCGTGTTGAGCGCCACGCTCTTCCCGGATCCGGACAGCCCGGTGACGATCACGAACTTCATGGCCGGGTCAGTCCTCGTCGCCGAGGTCACCGATGACCGCCTCGCGCTGGGTCTCGATGAAGGCCGCGCTGGCGTCATAGCCCTTGAGCTTGAGCATGTGGTTGCGCACCGCAGTCTCGACCAGGATGGCCATGTTGCGGCCGGGCGCGACCGGGATCGTCACCTCCGGGACCTGCAGGCCGAGCACCGGCCGGTTGTCGTGGCAGCCGCTCAGCCGGTCGACGGTCGCGAGCTCGGCGTCGGTCATGCGCCGCAGGCGCACGATCAGCCGCAGGTACTTGTTCCGCTTGATGGCGGAGTCGCCGAACATCGCGCGGATGTTGACGATGCCGAGGCCGCGGACCTCGAGAAAGTCCTGCAGGACGGGTGGGCAGGTACCGCTGATGATGTCCGGGGCGATGCGCGAGAACATGGCGGCATCGTCGGCGATCAGGCGGTTGCCGCGCGAGATGAGCTCGAGCGCGAGCTCGCTCTTGCCGACCGCCGCGTCGCCGGTGATCAGCACCCCCATCCCCAGCACCTCGAGGAACACGCCGTGCAGGGTGATGCGCTCGGCGAGCGCGATCGACGAGTAGTACTGCAGGTGCTCGAGCAGCTCGCCGATCGGGAACGGGGTGCGCAGCAGCGGGGTCGAGGTCGCCTCCGCCTGCGCCATGAGGAGCGCGTCCGGTCCGACGCCGTCGGCGAGGACGACGGCGGCCGGCGCGATCTCGAACAGCCGGAGCACCGCCTCGCGGCGCCCGTCGGCCGGCATTCCATCCAGGAACTCGGCCTCGGCACGGCCGATCACCTGGATGCTGTTGGGGTGGATGAAGTTGAGCGGGCCGGCCAGCGTGGGCCCGTCCTCGACGTTGCCGAGGCTGCGATGCCCGCCGGCCTCGCCCGCCATCCATTCGAGCGCGAGCCGGTCCCGCAGCGCGTTGTAGAGGTCGCGCGTGGTGACCGACTGTTCCATCGTCAGACCGTGGTGTTCCGGTGGTCCTTCAGCTTCTCCTTGTGCTTCTTCACCTGCCGGTCGAGCTTGTCGACCAGGCCGTCGATGGCGGCGTACATGTCCTCGTGCACCGAGTCCGCGAAGACGTCGGCGCCGCTGATGTGCATCGTCGCCTCGGCCTTCTGCTGCAGCTTCTCGACGCTGAGGACGACGTGCACGTTGGTCACGTAGTCGAAATGGCGCTCCAGGCGCTCGATCTTGCTGGTGACGTACTGGCGCAGGGCGTCGGTGATCTCGACGTGGTGACCGGTCAGGTTGATTTGCATGTTGGGCTCCTGGATGGCGCCTAGACGAGGCGCTTGCGTTCGTTCGAGGGCGGTATGGCCATCGCCTCGCGGTACTTGGCGATGGTCCGGCGCGCGACCTCGATTCCCTGTTCGCCGAGGATCTCGGCAATCTTGTTGTCACTCAGCGGCTTGTCCGGCCGTTCGGCTGCCACCAGCTGGCGGATCAAGGCCCGGATCGCGGTGGCCGAGGCCTCGCCGCCCGCGGCGGTGTTCACGTGGCTGGAGAAGAAGTACTTGAATTCCAGCGTGCCCCGCGGCGTGTACATGTACTTCTGGGTGGTGACGCGCGAGATCGTCGACTCGTGCATGCCCAGGGCGTCGGCGATGTCGCGCAGCACGAGGGGGCGCATCGCCACGTCGCCGTGCTCGAGGAACCCGCGCTGGAACTCGACGATCTTGGTGGCCACCCGCAGCAGGGTCTCGTTCCGGCTCTTGAGGCTCTTGATGAACCAGCGCGCCTCCTGCAGGTGGTTCTTGATGAACTGGTTGTCGAGGCTGTTGTCTGCGCGCCGGATCAGCGCGGCATAGTCCGCATTGACGCGCAGCCGCGGCGTCGCCTCGGGGTTGAGCTCCACCCGCCAGCTGTCGCCGCGCTTGCTCACGAACACGTCGGGCTCGACGTATTGCGGCTCGGCGTCGGCGATCAGCGAGCCTGGCCTCGGGTTCAACGAGCGGATCAGGCGGATCACCCCGCTCAGCTCGGCCTCGTCCAGCTTGAGCCGGCGGCGGATCTGGGCCTGGTCCTGGCTCGCCAGCAGATCGAAGTGATCGCCGACCAGCTGCAGCGCCGTGGCGCGGTGGGGCACGTCCTCGGGCAGCTGGCGCAGCTGGATCAGCAGGCACTCCCGGGGCTCGCGGGCGCCGACGCCCGGGGGGTCGAAGCACTGGATGCGGTGCAGCACCGCCTCGACCTCGGCGATGCCGATCTCCGGGTCATCGAAGGCCGCCTGGATGTCCTCCAGTGACTGGGTCAGATAGCCGTCGTCGCTGATGGCGTCGATGATGGCGGTGGCGATGGCCCGGTCGGTGTCGCTGAAGCGGGTGAGGTTGAGCTGCCAGACGAGGTGGTCGACGAGCGTCTGGGCCGCCGAGCGCTGGGAGTAGAAGTCGGTCGACTCCTCGTCCCGCGAGCCGCTCGATGGCGGGAGGAGCGGCTCGTAGATGTCCTCCCAGGCGCTGTCCACCGGCAGCTCCTGGGGCAGGTCGCTCGGCACCGCCTGCAGCTCCGGCTCGGCGTCCCGGACGTCGTAGTCCCGGTCGTCCGGGCCCATGGTGTCGTCGGCGCCCTCGCTCCCGGCATCCGCCGCCCGGTCCGCCTCGGCCCGGCTGGCCGCGGCGTCGAGCCGCCCCTGCTCGCGAATCTCGCCCTCCTCGACCGTCTCCAGCAGCGGGTTGGACTCCAGCGCGTCCTGGATCTCCTGCTTCAGGTCCAGCGTCGACAGCTGCAGCAGGCGGATCGCCTGCTGCAGCTGGGGGGTCATGGTCAGGTGCTGGGTGAGCCGAAGCTGGATGGACGGCTTCATCGAAGCAGGAAGGTTCGCCTGGTATGCAACTTGTATGGAAGTCCCGCAGAGGATTCTAGCCAAAAGCGCGCGGAGGGGGGCAAAGCCGCGCGCGCGTGCGCATTGCGGCAGGTCACTCCGAGACGAATGCGGCCGTCAGAGCCGGAAGTCGGCGCCTAGGTAGACCGCACGGACGTCGGCGTTGTCGAGGAGCGCGGCGGGTGGCCCCTCGGCGAGGACCCGCCCGGCGCTGATGATGTACGCGCGGCCGCAGATCTTGAGCGTCTCGCGGACGTTGTGGTCGGTGATCAGGATACCGATCCCGCTCTCCGCCAGCGCCCCGATGATCTTCTGAATGTCCATGACAGAGATCGGGTCCACGCCGGCAAAGGGCTCGTCCAGCAGGATGAAGCGTGGCTCGAGGGCGAGCGCCCGGGCGATCTCGAGCCGACGGCGCTCGCCGCCGGACAGGCTCAGCGCCCGCTGGTCCTTGAGGTGGTCGAGCGAGAACTCGCGCAGCAGCTCGCCGCACAGCTCGCGACGCTGGGCGGGCGACACGTCCTCGAGCGTCTCCAGCACGGCGAGGATGTTCTCGGCGACGGTCAGGCGGCGGAACACCGACGGCTCCTGCGCCAGGTAGCCGAGCCCGTGCCGTGCCCGGACGTGCATGGGGAGCAGGGTCACGTCGTGCTGCTCGATGTGAACCCGGCCGCCATCGGCCGGCACCAGCCCGGCGATCATGTAGAAGCACGTGGTCTTGCCCGCCCCGTTGGGGCCGAGCAGGCCGACGATCTCGCCGGCCTCCAGGCCCAGCGACACGCCGTCGACCACGGCCCGGCCGCGGTAGCGTTTGACGAGGTCCGAAGCGGAGAGGCTTGCCATCAGTTCGGCTTCTTCTTGTCGGTGGCCGGCGGCTTCTTTTCCGGGGCCGGTGTCTTCCTGTCGGTACCGGCTGCCGGCTTCTTGTCGGCGCCCGTCGCGGGCTTCTTGTCGTCCCTGGCCTTCTCCCGGGCCTTTGGGTCGACCGTGATCCGCACGCGCTCCTTGCCCTTTGCCGCCGCGCCGCCCTTCACGACGGAGCGGACGCGATCGTAGGTGATGCGGTCGCTCTTGAAGGTGTCCTTGCCCTGCAGGACGACTGCGTCGCCCGTCAGGAGGAGCTCCTCGCTGTCGAACCGGTACTCCATGCGCTGCGCCCGCGCCTTGACCGGCTCGGGCGACTCGTCGGCGAGCTGCTGGAACCGGGCGGGCTTGCCCACCGCCTCCAGCCGCTCCGCCTTGGAGCCCTTGTGGAAGATGGTCAGGCGGTCGCTCTCGAGGCGCATGCTGCCCTGGGTGGCGACCACGTTGCCCGCGTAGGTGCTCAGCCCCTTGGCCTCGTCGATCTCGGCGCTGTCCGCCTCCAGGTCGAGCGGCTGGTCCTTGTCCGTCGAAAGCCCCGGGGCCGGTCCGGACAAGGCCCCGAGCAACGCCAGGGCGAGCGCCTTACTTTGGAGTGTCGACTTCATAATGGCCTCGGGCCTTCGAGAGCAGCTTGATCCGGTTTTCCTTTCCGAGCCACGCCTGGACGCCGACGCCGGACGCGCGGCTCTGCTGGCTGACCATCGTCACGAGCTCGGCCGTCTCCAGATAGTCGTCCCGGGGACGGACCAGCAGGTTGGCGGTGTCGACCGTGATCGGGCGGACGTCCGGCGCTGCGTCGCGCGTGATGCGCACCTTGCCCTTCAGCATGGCGGTGTTGCCGTCGGGCGACACCCAGGCCCGCTCCGCGCGCACGACCCAGGGGGGCGCCCCCTCCTTGAACACCGTGAGCACCGGCGCCTCTGCCTCGCTGCTCTGGTCGTCCAGGAAGCGCGTGAGCCGCACCGTCTCCAATGACCGGGCAGGTCGGCCCTGCGGGTCCATGTCCGTGGTGCGCAGGTTCTGGGCGTACTGCTCGGGCACGTGGCCGGGCGGCGTCATCTGCCGTGCCTCCTCGACCGTACCGCGCTCGGCCAGCCACCACGTGGCCGCCGCGATGGCGACGAGGACGCCGGACAGGACGGGGCGGGGGAGGCGCAACGCCGCCTACTCGAGGTAGCTCGCCAGGGTGGACGCCAGGACGCCGCGCGCCTCCATCAGCAGCTCGCACACGTCGCGGCCTGCCCCGCGGCCACCGGCCGACGGCGTCTGCCAGTGGGCGTGCTGCTTGACCATCGGGTGGGCATCCTGGACCGCGATGGCCAGTCCCGCTCGCCGCATCACCGGGAGGTCGACGACGTCGTCGCCGACATAGGCGATCTCGGCGTCCGTCAGTCCGAGGTCGCCTTTCATCCGCTCGTAGGCGATGCGCTTGTCGAGCTGTCCCTGGTACACCTGCTTGACCCCCAGGCTGGCCATCCGCAGCCGGACCACCTCGGAAGTGCGGCCGGTGATGATCCCTATCTCCACGCCGGCGCCCTGCAGCATCTTCATGCCGTGGCCGTCGCGCGAGTGGAAGGCCTTGTACTCCTGTCCGTCGTCCCCGAGGAACAGGCTGCCGTCGGTCAGCACGCCGTCGACGTCGAAGATGACGAGACGGATGCGCGCGGCCTTGTCCAGGATGTCACGCATGGGCTTCCCCTCCTCAGACGACCCGTGCCCGCAGCAGGTCGTGCATGTTGAGCGCGCCGGCCAGGCGCCCCTCGGCGTCGGTGACCAGCAGGGCGTTGATCTTGCGGTTCTCCATCAGCGCCAGGGCCTCGGCGGCGAGCAGCTCCGCGGACACGGTGACCGGCCGGGCGATCATCACCGCGTCCACGCGCACGGCGCGCACGTCGATCCCGCGGTCGAGGGCGCGGCGCAGGTCGCCGTCGGTGAAGATCCCGATGACGCGCCGGTCGTCGTCCACCACGGCGGTCATGCCCAGCCCCTGCCGCGACATCTCGACGAGGGCCTCGCGCAGCGGTACGTGGCCGGGCACGGCTGGCGCTCGCTCGCCGCCGTGCATGATGTCCCCGACGTGCAGCAGCAGGCGCCGGCCCAGCCGGCCGCCGGGGTGCGAGCGCGCGAAGTCCTCCGCGGTGAAGCCGCGCGCCTCGAGCAGGGCGACGGCCAGGGCGTCGCCCATGACCAGCGCCGCGGTGGTGCTGGAGGTCGGGGCGAGCCCGAGTGGGCAGGCCTCGCGCGCCACACTGACGTCCAGGTTCACGTCGGCGGCCTCGGCCAGGCTCGACCGGGGGTTGCCGGTCATCGTTATCAGGGGAACCCCGAGTCGCTTGATGAGCGGCAGGATGTTCACCAGCTCGTCGGTTTCGCCCGAGTTGGACAGGGCCAGGACGACGTCCTGGCTCGTGATCATACCGAGATCGCCGTGGCTCGCCTCCCCCGGGTGGACGAAGAAGGCGGGCGTGCCGGTGCTGGCCAGGGTGGCCGCGATCTTGCCGCCGACGTGGCCGGACTTCCCCATGCCGCTCACGACTACGCGCCCCCGGCAGGCCAGGAGGTGCCGGCAGGCCTGGGCGAACCGGTCGTCGATGCGCTCGCGCAGCGCGGCGATGGCCTGCGCCTCGGTGTCGATGACCGCGAGGCCGAGGGCCTTCAGGCGGTTGCCCTCGTCGGGCCGGACGGCAGGTTCGCTGGTCATGGGGGTGCGGCCGGGATGGCAGGCGCATGGGGCGAGGGAGTCCCGCGCCGGGTAGGAGATTGTTCCAAACGCAGAGGTTCGCACGCAAACCCGCGTGGCGACGCGCCAGTCCGGCGCCAACCCGGGTGGGCGGTTGTTCCTTGACCCCCCCAAGTGCGGACGCGACAATCCCTACCCTTTCGGTACCCCCCTGTCGGCAGATGCCCTCCAGACGACGTCCGGCAAAGCGCGACGTGCTCGTGCGCATCCGCGGCCTGCGCTTCTACCGCGGCGATCGCGCCATCTTCGATGGCGTCGACATCGACATCCTGCGCGGCAAGGTGACCGCGATCATGGGCCCGTCCGGAACCGGCAAGACGACCCTGCTGAAGCTGATCGGTGGGCAGCTGCGGCCGAGCGCCGGCAGCATCGAGGTGGACGGCCAGAACATCCACGCGCTCGGGACCCGCGATCTCTACGAGCTGCGCAAGCGCATGGGGATGCTGTTCCAGAGCGGGGCCCTGCTGACCGACCTGAACGTGTTCGAGAACGTGGCCTACCCGTTGCGCGAGCACACCGACTTGCCCGAGTCCATGATCCGCAAGCTGGTCCTGCTCAAGCTCGAGGCGGTCGGGCTGCGGGGCGCCCGCGACCTGACACCTGCCGAGCTGTCGGGCGGGATGGCCCGCCGGGTCGCTCTGGCCAGGGGTATCGCGCTCGACCCGATGATGATCCTGTACGACGAGCCCTTCACCGGGCAGGATCCGATCTCGATGGGCGTGCTGGTGCAGCTCATCCGCCGGCTGAACGACGCAGCCCACCTGACCAGCGTGATCGTCTCGCACGACGTGGCCGAGACCGCGGCGATCGCCGACGACCTCTACGTGATCGCCGACGGCCGGGTGATCGACCGCGGTCCGCCGGCCAAGGTGAAGGCCTCGGGCTCGGCCTGGACCCGCCAGTTCATGCAGGGGCTGCCCGACGGTCCGGTGCCTTTCCACTACCCGGCGCCGCCGCTGGGCGGCGACCTGTTCGCGGCATGAGGGGCGTGGCGTGAATGCGGTCCTGGACTGGCTGGCTGCGCTGGGGCGGGCGGGCTTCGAGGCGCTCGCGCGCCTCGGACGCGGCCACGTGCTGCTGCTCGGCATCCTGCGCGGGCTCGGCCCGCTCGCGCGCCGCCCGCGGCTGCTGCTGGTGCAGCTCCACTCCGTCGGGGTGCTGTCGGTCCTGATCATCGCCGTGTCCGGGATCTTCGTCGGCATGGTCCTGGGGCTGCAGGGACACTACATCCTGTCGCGGTTCGGGGCGGAGGCGACGCTCGGCGTGATGGTGGCGGCCTCGCTGGTCCGTGAGCTCGGCCCGGTCGTCACCGCCCTGCTGTTCGCCGGGCGCGCCGGCTCGGCCCTGACGGCCGAGATCGGCCTGATGAAGGCCACCGAGCAGCTGTCCGGGCTCGAGATGATGGCGGTGAACCCGGTGTACCGGGTGCTGACGCCGCGGTTCCTCGCCAGCTTCCTGTCGATGCCGCTGCTCGCCGCCATGTTCAGCGCCCTCGGCGTGTATGGCGGATGGTTCGTCGGCGTGGGCCTGCTAGGCGTCGACGACGGCACCTACTGGTCGCAGATGCAGGCCAAGATCGACCTCGAGGAAGACGTCTACAACGGCGTGATCAAGAGCCTGGTGTTCGGCTTCGTCTGCGCGTGGATCGCCATCTTCCAGGGCTACGACTGCCTGCCGACATCCGAGGGGGTGAGCCGGGCCACGACCAAGACCGTCGTCCACTCCGCCCTGGCGGTGCTGGGGCTCGACTTCGTTCTGACTGCGCTGATGTTCGGGAAATGAGCCGATGAGCACAAGAGGCATGGAAATCTTGGTGGGGGCCTTCATGGCGGCAGGGTTCCTGGCCCTGTTCTTCCTCGCCATGAGGGTCAGCAATCTCGGCGCCGTGACCGTCGGCGACGGCTACCAGATCACGGCGCGCTTCCAGAACGTGGGCGGGCTGAAGGTGCGCGCACCGGTGAGCATGGGCGGCGTGCCGCTCGGCAAGGTGATCGGCATCCACTTCGACCCCCAGACCTTCGACGCGGTCGTGACGATGGAGATCGACCAAAAGTTCAGCCAGATCCCGGACGATACCTACGCCAAGATCTACACGGCCGGGCTGCTGGGCGAGCAGTACGTCGGCCTGGAGCCCGGGGGCAGCGACCACAACCTCAAGGCCGGCAGCGAGCTGAAGCTCACGCAGTCCGCGCTGGTCCTGGAGGAGGTCATCGGCCAGTTCCTGTTCAGCAAGGCCCAAGAGGGCAGCAAGTCGCGGGAGACGGACAAGTGAGTGCATTGCGCAGATCGTTGGCCGGGCACTGGCTCGCCCTGCTGATCCTGCTTGCCGCCGCGCCGGCAGCGGGCGACGGCGCCGAGGCGCAGGCGCTGGTGCGCTCGACCGCGGACAAGGTGCTCGCGGAGGTCAAGGCGAACAAGGCCCGCCTGGAGCGGGACTCTTCGGGCATCTACGACCTCGTGCAGCGGTTCGTCGTCCCGCATTTCGACTTTGCGCGCATGACCCAGTCGGCGATGGGGCGGCACTGGCGCAGCGCCAATGATGACCAGCGGGCGGCCCTGACCCGGGAGTTCCAGGAGATGCTGGTCCGGACCTACGCCGTGGCGCTGCTCAACTACTCGGGCCAACAGATCGAGTATCTGCCGCTGCGCGCCTCACCCGCCGACGACGATGTCCTCGTCCAGACCAAGGTGTCCGACTCGGGTGCGCCGCCGATCCCGATCGACTACCGGCTGAGCAGGAGCGTCGGTCGGTGGAAGGTCTACGACGTGACGATCGATGGCGTCAGCCTGGTCTCGAACTACCGCTCCATGTTCGCGGAGCAGGTGCAGCGCACCGGCGTCGACGGGTTGATCAAGCAGCTCAGCGATCGCAACCGGCAGCTGCGCGGATGATCGCCCCGGCCTTCGAGTCCACCGGGCCCGGCCGGTTCCGGGTCCGGGGCGCGCTGACCTTCGCCTCGGCGGGCCAGATCGAGCGGGCGGCGCGGCCGCTGCTCGGCGCAGCGCCCGAGGCCGTGGTCGATCTGGCCGGTGTCGGGAACGCCGACAGCGCCGCCCTCGCGCTGCTGCTCGAGTGGGTGGACCAGGCCCGGCAATCGGGCCGGCGGATCCGCTTCACGGGCGTGCCCGCCGCCGTGCTGGAGATCGCCAAGGTGAGCAACGTGGTGGACCTCCTACCCCTCGCCGGGACCGGCGACTAGACAACGGACGCCCTCGCGGGCGCAGAGCCTGACAGCCCATGGACAAGCTCCTCATCAGCGGTGGCCCTCCCCTGCAGGGCGACGTACGCATCTCCGGTGCAAAGAACGCTGCGCTGCCGATCCTGACGGCGAGCCTGCTGGCCGACGAGCCGGTCAACATCGGCAACGTGCCGCACCTGC
>Ga0208980_10001524_pt1 | contig 14060 bp, 6 predicted proteins | sample WetSurMetagenome_3_FD_187993 | JGI IMG/M metagenome (GOLD analysis project Ga0208980, IMG submission 187993) | Wetland microbial communities from Twitchell Island in the Sacramento Delta, sample from surface sediment Aug2011 Site A1 Bulk (version 2) | ecosystem: Environmental > Aquatic > Marine...
ATATCTCCTACTTATTTCCATAATTTTTTCTTCTTCATTATCCGGAAGATTCTGCTGCGAGATTTCTACTAAATCAACTTTATAGTTATAATCTTTTCCCCTTACTGCTATTCCACAAATAAGAGGAGCTCCGGTTTTTGTTGCAAGAGCAGCTGGGCCGGTATATACAGAAACCTTTTTGCCAAAGAAATCAAGTCTAACTCCTTCTGCTGGTCCTCTTTGATCAGCAACCATTGCAACTATTTTTTTTTCTTTGAGAGTTTGATATGTTTTCCTAATTGAAATACCAAGAGGTACAACTTCATTCCCGAATTTCGTGCGAGCATTATTCATCCACTCATAAACTAATGGATTTCGCAGCGGTTTGACGATTACTGAAAAAGGCAGTTGAATCTGCATTGCAACTGAAATAGCAAGGAACTCCCAGTTACCATAATGTGATGAGAGTAGAATTACTCCTCTTCCTTCTTTAAACTTTTCGACAATCAATTCAGAATTAGTGCATTTAACTGCATTTAGTAATTCCTCCCTTTTCAGATAAGGAAAGTACAGTATCTCAACAAGCGTAATCGCAAAGCTTAGATAAATCTTATACGCTAATTTTTTGTTAGTAGAGAAATCATTTTCAGGAAAGGCAATTTTAAGATTACTGAAAACAACTTTTTTTCTGATAGGTATTATATAGAAAAACACGAAAGCTAAGACTTTTGCAAACTTTCTCGAGCGGTTTAAACCGAGCAGCCGGAAGCACCAACTAAATAAAACAAATAGGAAATATTCAATTCTGTTTTTCATCAATTTTCGGAACTATTGGTGTAAAAATAACCAAAGACCAGCTATAAAAGGGAATGCTAGCGGTTAACTATTCAGCAAAGAAAATCTTGTTTTACTATTGAACTGCTATTCTGCGTTGCCAGTAATCATCCCTCAACTCACCTCTTTTAGTGGAATGAAGAAGTTGATAATCAGAAAAACCTGTAAGATCACCAAAAACAAAAACAACACCACCTTCGATGCTTTCGTATTTCCAGATTTCGTATGGTCTGGCATCGGTTTGGTTCGGATGCCGTTCTATTTCAGAAGGTTCACCATAAATAATGAATACTCTGCCTCTATCAGTTTTCCAGCCTTGTTTACCAAGCGCAGTGTATCTTGCATCACTATCAATAACCCGCTTTGTATAAGTAAGATAATATTCATTTCTTTCATCCGAAGGGTTTTCATCACGATCTTTCCAGAAATTATAAATGAATTCTCTCTTCGCGTCCTCTGTAGAGAGTGCTTTATATTTTTCAATCTCAGGGACAGTTGCTATGTATCTTGATTTATCAAAAAGATCATCAATTTCCTCCTCTGACATTGCTCCAAAAGTAGTGCTCAGAACAGGTGAAACGGTTGTTTGAAAAGTATCAGGTGTAACGATAGAGGGATTATAAACAAAAAATCTTTTCGATGACGAAACTCCATAATTAGCGACACTATCGATCAGGTTTAGCCGCAGAGTGTAAGTATCCGTGGGAAACTTATAAGCTTTAACAAGTCCAACTTCAACTCTTGTATTCACCGATTTACTAATCTTCTTAGACTTTGAACTGACGAGTTGACCTCTGCTATTAATAACCATTTCATCCAATCGCATTTCAGAATTTGATATTTCATCCATAAGATTATATAATTCAGAATAGTAGAACAGGACTGGCTGCATCTCACCACAAACCGATGCGGGCAGAGGCGTTACCTCAAATGTATTCTTATAAAAAATAGATGAGGTGTTTTCACTGTTAGGGATAATATTCGATGATAGTTGAACATCACTTAATGCCAGATTTGAATTCAGAAACGGCTGCACGGAAACTTTTTCACTTATGGTCTTTTTATTCAGAGGGTTATTTGCATCACTGCCGGTAATATTAATTATGTATGAACCTTTATCTATTACAAATCCCACAAGCCCAATCAGGCTTTTGTCTAAGTTTGCTGTATCAGTAATTTCATTTGATATTATCCAATGCTTATTGATTATGTTATTCGATGTGAGTGAATCGTTTATTTCGATTTGCAGAACTCCCTGCACATAATCGGCAGTATCCGTATCAATATATGTTAAACCAACCTGATTGAATGAATAATAGAATTCGACATAATTAGAAAGTGAATCGTACCCAAATTGAGCATAATCAAATTCAAAGTTTATCTTTTGAGGAAAGACATTAGTTAGAAAAAATAAAAATGATAAAGCCAGTAAAAATCTATTCATAGCAAATCCAGAATTTTATTGCTCTAAAATAAAAAAGCGTCTATTGAAAATTCAACAGACGCTTTAATAACTAACTCAAGAGATTATTGAAAGCTAAGCTTAATTGTAAAAACGTGGTTTGCGGTCGGGAATTCCTTAACATCTCTAAATGCATAGTCAAATACAAAACCAACTTCTCCGCCAATCTTATAATCCAATCCAGCGCCAAAAGTTAGTCCATAGATGTACTCACTTGTGTTTTCAACCAAAAAGTTATAACCACCTCTTACAAAAAAGTTTTCCATAAAACCATATTCCATACCTAAATTCGCAACATCTTCAAACGAATTGTTTGCTGTATATGCACCGGCAAATAACAGATTATTCTGTTCATTAATGTTCAGTGCATATGTCATACTTAGCTGGAAAAAGCTTGGAATCTGGAAACCTTCAGTTATGATCTCGTAGCTTCCGGTTGAAGAACCCGGTATAGAACCAGGAATGCCAGTTCTATCAGCCAGATCCTGCCCGGAATAATTCATGTCACTTCCAATATTTTTAACAGCAGCACCAATCATCAATGCTTCAGAGAATCTGTATTGTACACCTGCATCTAAAGCAAAACCTGTAGCGTTTGTATTTTGAATACTCTCGGTTATTAATTTCAGGTTTGTTCCTATCGAGATTCTGTCTGTTAAGACTTTTGAATATGTAAACCCGAGTGTTAAAAACGAAGGCGAATAGGTCTCGCCAGTTCCATCGGGAAATGTTTCTGTCGTTACAGGTATATCTCCGAAATCGAAAGTTTTCAAATCAAACCCAATCGATCCTATATCACCGAGACTCGTTCCAACAGCAAAGTAAGAAATGTTAATGTCCGCAAGGTAGTTAACATAACTAAACATTGCTTCGGTTTGAGGATAAACATCCAAACCAGCAGGGTTATAGAAAATAGATTCTAACCCTGTAATATTAGCCAGGAAAGCACCTCCAGTGGCTATTCCACGGGCACCAATAGGTATTAGCACTTGTTCGGCACCCGTTGTTCCTTTTCTTGCAACATCACCTGCATAGATTGAAGTTGCAATTAGGATCAGTATTAGTATTATTTTTTTCATTTTATAAACTCCACTATTTTAACTTAAATAGCTGGCAGGCAACATTTTTTTATATACCTGCCAGTCTTAATTCAGTTAGAACCTTTGTATTTGTTTCTGAGGCATTATTATTGCAAACTTCAATACTTTATCACCATAAATTGGTGATGAGACAATTCCAAGATACATACCTGAAGCGACTCTCAGTTCCGATTCATTTTCCAAATCCCAGCGTAAGAACGGAGATGTTGGTGAATCTTTATCATCGGTTGTAAGTGTTCTTAAAAGTGTACCCGATAACGAGTATATCTTTACAGTCACTTGTTCAGGCAGATTTGTAAATGTAACAAACGGCTCATCAGGTGTATTTGAATAGTAATTTGATAAAGTGTTATATCCAAAAAGCGGATTAGGATAAACATTTACTTTCTCCCAACGCGCACGTTCGTCTTCCTCAGTTACAGTTGTACCTTCGAGTGTACTGAATTGGTATACATCTTCTTCGGTAAAAGGATATACATCTACTGGAATAGTAAGCACATCACCGGGTGAAAACCAGGAAGTCGAATCTCTTCTTACCAAACCAAGTAAGTACATTGTACTTAGAAAAGGAGAATTAAAAATAGCTCTTTGATCGTCTGTTATACCTTGGGCATCATCAGGAATCTTAGGGAAACTTGGTACCCAACGGACGAGATCAGCCCACAAATTTACTGTACCACTTCCGGTTTGGAAATCACCACCAGTTAACTCAATTTGATTCCCGTTAGGATCATAAGGACTGTTGAAGATTACAATGTATTCTCCTGTTCGTCTTATATCAGTTCCAGGATCCCAAATTCCATCAGGATTTCCATCTGGAAAGTTCGCACTGTTTGGTCTTGCTTCTATAAAGCCAACAGCCAATTGATATTCCTCTCCATATTGTTCATCTACAACCCAGGCAGTGAATGGAACATCCAGGAACCCGAAAGGTCTATCGTTTACTTCATCCCATTTACCAATAGGATAATTCTGTGGAGGATTTCCTGATACAGTATCTGTGCTGGTTATCCTTGAAGCATAAGGGTACGATATATTTGCATTGTAATTTGCTGCATATCTTTTATAACCATTGATGTATCTATATGCTTTTCCCATGTCTTCATTTCCAAAACGTAATTCAACTTTTCGCAGTTTATCAGTAGTCAAGTATGTACTTTTTATTGTATCAGGTTCTCCATTAATTCTAAATGGAAATGGTACGGTCTGATGATCAGTGTCAAATGCATAAAATGGAGCTTCGGTAACAAGATCTTTACCCATATACCAAACACCTCTTGATCTGAGCGAATCAACAGCGCTACCCGTAAAATTATACCATACACCTTCAGGAGGATTATAAGTTACCATTCCAATTTCGGCATCCTGTCTTTCTACTTTAGCAATAAAGCCGTCTGAAACTTTCTGATTAACAACCGGCAATCCATAATTATAAAATTTTAATGAATCTTGTAAAAGCGTTCCTGTCGAAAGGTTAGTTAATTTCCAAAACATTGAATATGGCACAGATGAAGAATCTTTAAAGAAAGTTACTTCATAATTTTCACCTGTTAATTCTTCGTTATTAATAACATCATATCCAACATTACCGAGTGATGCGCCGCTAATCTTGTTTGCAGGCTGAATGACTACAGGCGGATTAAGTGCGCTTTCACCAACAACGATAGAATTGATTGATCTGATATTTTCTGCTTCCTGTGCAAAAGCAAATGAGCTCAGATAATAATCTCCAGGAGTAAATGCTGTATCTGCTGGATTGCTTTTATTAACCAGAGCTAAATAGTTGAGAGCATAACTTGTCACTGCAAAGTAATAAGGTCTTCCTTTAACGACTGGTTCATTTGGTGAGAACGGATCATTAAATATTCTAACTCTAATTCTTCCTGTTTCCGGATTTATATATAAAGCAGAATCCATCTGATTTTCTTCAGGCGAAATTTCGTATAAAAGTTCAATTCCTCCTGTTTCGGAATTTTCCTTGTATATATTATCAATAAAATCATTCAGATCGTACTGTGCAAGTAATAAGGAGTTTTGCTGTCCTGATACAACATCTTCTGCTATATTAGTTCTGAAAGCCCAGACTTGGTATCCTTCAAACCCTAAATCCCAAGTAGGTGTTACACTTTTATATGCTACCTGATCCTTAGTTTCCCAGGAAATATCTATAAAATCATCACTTGAGGATAATGTTACTTGTGGAGCTGGCGGAGGTGTAGGTGCTAAGAAATTATTGTCAAAAATATTCTGCGCACCATCATCTATAGCCCTAGCTGTGGTAATTCCAGCCTTCCAATCTGCTCCTCTGCCAACTACGTAAGCAATTACTATCTCATTCTCTACACCTTTTCTAACAACAAATGGTCCCGTGTTTGTCATTTGGCGCATGTCTCTGTTTTGAGTACAAATCCAGCCAACATCGGTGACAGGATCACCTGAGAACCAGAATCTTTCATCAACAGTGTTACAATCTACTCCACCTCTAACAGCGCCGTACGGAAAAATACAAGGATCTGGCGGATTACCAATCCTATTGGTACCGAGGCAATAATTCCGAGCTTCCTCAATGTTATCAGGGTCCCGTAAATCCGGATCTCCATTTATATACATTACAAATGAGGAAATTGGTAAGTTCCTTGCACCAGGGAATTCTTGGATACCTTTAATTTGCCCTTGAACTGAGAAAGCGGTATCCTGCGGAGTATCTCCCTCGTCAAATTCGCCATTGCCATTATTGTCAATATAAGTTACTCCGGCTTCATAGGCACGTGGTCCTGAGAAAAAGTCTATCATAAAACAAGGTACTTGAGCACCATACTGTGCATCATCCCCATTACCATAAGTATAGCCTGCATTTCTGGGAACGTCAACACCGATAACGTCATCAGTTGCGTCACCAAGATCAACATCAGCCCAGGCACCAAAAAATACATCTGTAAGCTCTTCAGGGGAATTACTGTTTGTACCAACATATGTAAATCTATATCTTACAAAAATAATATTACCAATCGCGCCAGCAGATGCAAATGCAAAAACTGACTGCCTGACTTCCATACCTATTTCAATTGAGGTATTCCATCTTCTTTGAGCAACCGGCAAGCCATCATGAAAAACACACCAGGCTAATTCATCGCCAATTAAATCCGGCATATCCTCATCTGCATCATAAGCTCCGTTTCCATTTTTATCAACCGGATTATAATTTCCATCTCCATCTCCATCAACGAAATCAGCTCCTAAGTTAACAGCATCGATCCAATCCTGCCAGCTTTGACCAAACGGCTCATCCTGAGAGTTGATAACATAAATAACAGCATTTGGATCATTTTCACCATCAACAACACCTTGTATATAGTCTTCGACCAAACTAGCTGAAGCAGCAGCATTTGCCCAAAGAACTCCATTACTGTATCCGCTCATAAAGAAACCACCGGAAAAGAGAAATCCTCCTCCGGCATACTGACCAAGGCTGCCATTTGGCGGAACATTTACGTCTGCTATTATGCCCTTACGGTTAAGAGGCATCCAAACGTTATTAACATTTAGCGCGTAAGCATCACCCTGCTTACCCGATTCCTGCGTGTTGGTTATTTTATAAATAGGTTTGGGAGGCCTAATACCGTTTTTATCGTCTCCTAAAAAACCAAACGCAATAAATGCTACTCCTATAAACAGAAGCAGCAGTTTATAACTATATTTTATTTTTATTTTCATTTCAATCATCCTGTTTATAATTAAAATCAAATTTTTGTTAGAAGGTTATTCTATCAAAATTTAACTTAAGACCTAGTTTTATTAGTCTAGGTATTCCAAAATTATTTGGATCTTTTTCAAGTGTTTCGTAATCCTTAACATAGCCTTCACCCTGCTGCTCGATAGTACCTTGAGCATCAGGATCGTTCAGCCAATTAGTAGTATATGCGCTTCCAGTAGATCGCCAAACACCAACAATGTTATCTGCATCGAGTAAATTTTCAATCCAAACGTATGGAGTGAGATAGAAGCTACCTATTGCAAAGCCTTTTTCAACTTTGAAATCTATTCTGAAAGCACTAGGAGAGTAAGCAGAATTGATATATCCTGTGTTATCAGCAACCAGACCAGCATCTCCGAGTATATCCCATTGATCAACCGGTGTATATGGTCTGCCGCTATTAAATGAGAAGATTGCATTTACATCTAATAATTCCCAGAAACCTAATTCACCTTCAGGAACGTAAAAATCAAGTACTGCAATCGCCGTATGTCTCTGATCGAAAGACAATGGTGCAAGAACTTTTGGAGGTAAATTATCAAGATTTCTGAATACAGCAGTTTGGCTGGAACTTGTCGATGAACCCGTTCCATCAGCAAATGAAAGAGTATACTGAAGTGAAACACTAAAATAACTTAATCTTGTTACATCAAAGGAGAAAGCGAATCCTTTAATCGTACCGAAGTCAGCATTCTGAGGGCCAATAGCATTTATGACTTCACCACCTTGTGTTCGCTGATATTGACTAACTTCAACGTTCACAAGTGATTTTGTGTTTTTGTAGAAAGCTGTTAGATTCAAAGCAGAGTTTGCACCTAGTAACTGTCTGAATCCAACTTCGTATTGAGTTGTTTCTTCGCTTATCAAACCGCCGTTAAATCCACTTTGAGGTGACATTGTGATGTAAGTATTATAATCGAATGGTCCACCATACATATCATTCAGTTCAGGTGTCTGAAAAAAGGTTCCATACATTGCATGAAAAACAGTTGCTTCAGTTACCGGGAATCCGATTCCGATTCTCGGTGAGAATTTCACTTCGACATCTTTTATCTTAAAATCTTCAATATCAAACTTATTCGGATCCAAACCTCCTGCATATGGTAATTCTGGATTTATAAGATCATGAGATTTTATATCAAAATAATCCATTCTTATACCGAGGTTCAAAACGATATCTTGTAATTCGAATCTATCTTGTAAATAAAGATAACCGAGTATGGGTTCTCTTGGTTTTAAAAATTCAGCCATTGATGGATGTGATCCTATACTTGGGTCAGCAAACCAATCGAGCGATGAAGGATCATCGGAACTTGTTTTCGTGTTGCCGGTTACATCATATCCAAAAACAAAAGGTTGATTTTGAGCAAATCGAATATAATCTGGCTGCGATGGATCAATTCCCGCTACCAAGTAAGCAAAGTTTCCGTAACCTCTTACAGTGTGCTGCTCAATTCCAACACCAAATTCTAGCAAATGATTATCAAGTTGGGAAGTTAAATCAAAATCACCACCAATTCTCATATCTTCTCTCTGTTGGAAAAGACCTGAAGCATAACCATAAGGTCTGAATACGCCGTTTTCATCAACAGATTCTGTTCTGCGTCCATCTCCTAAAAGATGTACATTATAACCAGATTGATCAGCCCACCACGAACTGTCTCCGTATAAGATTTGATTTTCAACACCTTTTAGTATCGGGTTGTAACGCTGATATTCGAATAGCCTGTAACCCAGGTTTAAATTCCAGAATGTGTTACTACTTACTGTCTGTGAAACCCTTGCACTGAAAGATGAGTTTTTTTCATCCTGTTCTTCAATAAATTGTGAAGAATTTTTATACTGCCGCATTGGGCCTGTGCCTTTAGAATTCTTAGATATTCTATCATTCCATAAAGCACTTAATTGAACATTCCAATCACCAAACCTGGAATTAATTTTTCCACTAAATCTCCATATATCGGAAGGATTATTTGGAATCGCATCATAAACAATGGGTGCATCCATTACACTTCCATCTTCGGCTGTCCAGATTTCAATAGGGACTGCCGGAGGATCGGCATCCTGATACCATCCTCTTTCACCTGACAGAAATATCGTGTGTTCAGGAATCCCAGGTATTATTGGACCACTTATTGACCCTGAATACAAGTTTGAACCAGAAGGATCTGTATTCAAAAAATCAGATGACGAAACATCAAAAAACAAATTGTAATATGGCTGACCCGATTTTGTTGTTACGTTTACTATTCCCGATTGTGCCTGTCCGTATTTTGCTTCGTAACCGCCGACCTGAAATGATATCTGATCGATTGCTACGTTACTTACCTGGGCTGTTGTTTGTCTGTTATAAAGGTTGTTCTGTGGTACACCGTCAACAATATAGAGAACCTCACTGCCTCTACCACCACGAACGTTTATTGTTGCGTTTCCTTCCTGACCACCACTGCCTTCTTGAACTACAACACCAGACTGGAGTGAAGCAAGGTTTTGAACTCCACGAACAGGTAATCTTGAAATTTGATCTGAGTCTATTACCTTAACTGTGTTGGTCGATTTTGATTCAAAGAATTTTTTATCGACAACTACGATATCAGGCAGTGTAAAGTCAGTTGATAGTTCAACATCCAACTCATAAGTGATGTTTGCAACAACTCTAACTTCCTTAATTGTTTTAGGGGCATAACCTACGTAGCTGATTTTAACTTCGTAGGTTCCGGGAGTAATATTTAGTATAAAATAATTTCCATCGATGTCTGTGGCAGCCCCAAGATTAGTGTTTAACAATATTATGTTCGCACCAATCAAAGGTTCTTTAGTATCTGCATCTAAAACTTTACCACTCATTTTGCCGACTCCCGTTTGTGCAAGTAAAGCAGTATAGGAAAGCAGAAAGACTAAAAGTGCCAGAAGATTTGTAGATATTTTTTTCATCTCTTCTCCACGAAATGTTTTAAATAATCTTCTGAGTTAATCTCGGATTTAAAAAAAGAACAAAAACAATTTGTAAAAAAAACGGGCGAATTTATCAATTGTTAGATTGATAAACCCACCCGTTTTTCACATAAAAACATACCTAATTACTTAAGTAACATCATCTTTTTGGATGAAGTAAAGTTTCCAGTATTTAGTGTATAAATATAAAGACCTGATGAAAGCCCGGAGGCATTAAAAGTAACATCGTACTTCCCGGCTTCCTGTGTTGTGTTAACTAAATTAGCAACCTCATTACCAAGAACATCATAAACCTTCAAAGATACTGTGCTTCTCTCCGCAATAGTATAATTAATGGTTGTGCTTGGATTGAAAGGATTAGGATAATTCTGCTCAAGGTTAAAATCGTTTGCTATTATATTCTCATCAACACCAACAAACGGTATATCTGTAGTAAAATAATAATATTGTGAAGTTACATGTTTGTTCACACCATTCACCGTAGTTCCAGCTTCAGGATCACCAACTATAGTAATATGAACTGTGATGACACCATCATCCGTCATAGTTACTGGAGAAACTTGAGGAATACTTGGATGTCTGAAATCCAATAATGGAGTATCAGGAGTGAACTTTTCAGGATCAGTCCAGGTATTACCGCCATCAGTTGAATACATAAAATAGCCCGCAAAGTATGGAGATCCTTCAGTAGGATCAACTTCAGCTGTTGCTGCATTGAAAGCCAGCAATAGAAATCCTTCACTCTCTGAACGGCTCAGTACTGGTCTGCCAACTCCCATCATAACATCATTTGCACCACCGCCTGGATTCCAGTTAGCCCAGCTTGTATCAACCAAAACTACTGGTTGACCACCATTTACTGCAGGTGACCAGAAATAAAGTGAATTTGCATCGCCTTGACGATACTGTCCAGCAACAAAATCCTGCCAAGCAGTTTCAAAAGAGATGCACGGATTATCGCCGCTGTAATTAAGAGTTATACCTCTCATTGCGCCCCAGGTTGTATCATTAGAATGGTCTCTGGTATAAATCTTTTCCGGTACAGACCATGTTTTACCACCATCATCAGAATAAGCATAAAAAACATCGCCATCATTTTCATATGAAGCAGGTGTTCCATGAGTTTGACCGATAAAAGCAATACCAACTCTACCATCATCTCGGACAGAAAAAGTATAAGTTTCTGCCTGGTTACCATCCCATACTTCCCAACCATCAAATGTTGCAGGTACACGGTTTAAAAAGTTAACATAAAAACTATCACCACCACTTTGTGAGGCAGCAAGTACTATATCATTATCTAGATTAACGGCACCTCGTGGCCAAGTTGATTCCAATGTTTGACCTGGAATAGCACCCGGATCATAAGTAGCAAAATTATATTCTAATGGACTACTGTCGACAAAAATCTTACCTCTTGTTGGTGTACCATCAGAATTGTTATGGTTCATTATAACAGCTTCTCCAGTTGATAAGCCATAAATTGCAGTATATCCGGAACGGCCAGAAGTTCCATTATTCACAGGCACCTGTCCTAATTGAAACCAGCTTGCACCTTTATCAGTGCTGGCAAAATAAATACTACTTCTATCTGCCCATGCACCATCAGCAACCTGAGAATTCATGAAAACTGCATGAACGTAATCTGGATTTCCTAAATCAACCCAAATCTCCTGTGTGGATGCATTTGATTGCATGTCATATCCTGACTTAATATCAGTGATTGTGGTGAACACCCAATCGAAACTTCCTGAGAAAACTGAACCAGATTGTGGTATCTGATAAGTTTGTTCGGGAGTTACGTTTGATATGTCCCGAATTTCATCGCCTGTAAGATAAATATTCGGCAAAGTTTTTTTCGAATAATTCTGAGCGAGGGTTAGATTGAACCCAAGTAAAAGAACTGTAATGAGTAAAGCTGTAAATTTATACATGCTACTCTCCTTTTATTTAGTTATGGATGAATTAATTAAGAAAGATTCCTTCAACAAATCTTTTAAATTTCGCAAATTGATGAGATCTATGACCCTTATGAATGAAATAATATTAAAATACTCGGTCAAAATAACACTACTGATTTTCTCTGTCAAGTTTTGCTTAATGAAATATTTACTGGTTTCGAAATAAGCTTTTTTATCAAAAATGTCAAGAGAGCGATTTTTCCGCTAAAATTAAATGCAAACCGTATATATATCTTTTATACCATCTATCTTTGAAATTGAATTTGTAACTTCATCACTTATTGGGCTGTCGATATTAACGATCGTTAAAGCTAAATCACCTTCTGATTTTCTGCCAAGTGAGAGATTTGCAATATTAATATTTGATAACGATAACTCCCGGGTAACTGATGCCAGCATACCTGGTTTATCAATATTTTTATAGATTAAAATGTTGCCCTCAGGTTTGAATTCAACGGGATAGTTATTAATCTCAACAATTCTTAGTTCATTGCTTCCGAATATTGTACCAGAGAATTTCCATTCACCGCTTTTGGTAACAATTTTTGTTTCGATTAGATTAAAATATTCTTGATGTTCAGTCGAATTTAATTCTTCCAGAACAATTCCCATATCTTCTGCTAACACAGAAGCATTAATAAAGTTAACAGTTGAATCCAGTTCTTCTGAAAGAAATCCTTTGAGCAAAGCAGTTGATAGTATTTTTATAGAGCCTCTGAATAACTCGCCGTTAAAACTGATCGTAAGTTTTTGGAGTGAGTCCTTCCTCACCTGCGAAAGAATTCTTCCCTGCACTTCTGCAAGCTTGATGAACGCTTTAAGATTTTCATTTGATATTTCTTTAAAAGAAGATGCATTAACAGATCCCAAATTCAATCCATTATTAAAATACTCAACTATTTGTTCTGCAATTTGAACTGCAACTTTTTGCTGTGCTTCCTCCGTTGATGCACCAAGATGCGGTGTGCAAACAACTGAAGGATGCTGAATCAAACCCAGTTGAAAATCAGGCGGCTCAGATTCAAAAACATCGAGACCTGCGGAAGATACTTTTCCTTCTTTCAAAGCTCTCAATAGATCTTTCTCATTAACGATTCCTCCTCTTGCACAGTTTATGATCATCACACCTGTTCTACATTTCGTGATTTCACTATATGATATCAAATTTTTTGTTCGGTCATTTAAAGGAGTATGCACAGAAATTATATCTGCGTTCTTCCAGATTTCATCAAGGGAAACAAGCTGTATATCCAAACCTGTTACAACATCAGCAGAAACGAGTGGATCGAATGAAATTATTTTCATCCCAAATGCGTTTGCTCTGATTGCAACTTCCTTTCCTATTTTACCAAGTCCAATTAGTCCAAGAGTTTTGCCAAATAATTCTGAGCCCTGAAATCTTTTTCTGTCCCACTTTTTCAGATGAAGAGAAATGTTTGCCTGAGGAATTTTTCTTGATGCAGCCAATATTAGAGCAATTGTATGTTCTGCAGCAGAGATGGTATTTCCACCCGGAGTATTCATTATTAGAATTCCTTTGCGTGTCGCTGCATTAACATCAATATTATCCACTCCAGCTCCGGCTCTGCCGATAACTTCCATTCTTTCCATTCTATTAATCAAATCAGAATCAACTTGTGTTGAGCTTCTTACAATCAATCCATTGTAATCAGCAATAACATTTATTAATTCGTCTTTTGAAAAATCAGTCTTATAGTCTACTTCAAATCCAGAAGACTTTAGAACTTCCGTACATTTTTCATCAACGGAATCGCTGATAAGGATTTTTTTCATTGAATGGTAATTATAGTAATTAACTGATATGCAACTTAAAGCGATGCGTTAAGCTTTTCAACTATTTTACTCTTTGGAACTGCACCAATAATAGTGTCTTTGAGTTTTCCATCTTTGAAAAGCAGTAATGTAGGGATGCTTCGCACACCAAATTTAATTGAGGTTTGCTGATTAGAATCAACATCAAGTTTTCCGATTTTTACTTTGCCATCATATTCTGT
>Ga0208980_10001525_pt1 | contig 14053 bp, 9 predicted proteins | sample WetSurMetagenome_3_FD_187993 | JGI IMG/M metagenome (GOLD analysis project Ga0208980, IMG submission 187993) | Wetland microbial communities from Twitchell Island in the Sacramento Delta, sample from surface sediment Aug2011 Site A1 Bulk (version 2) | ecosystem: Environmental > Aquatic > Marine...
ACATCAGGAGGTAGGTTAAGTTTTTTCTGATTTCCCAATTCTCTCTATAAGTTCATTTCCCAGGGCACTCTTTTTATTGATATGGTCTTTTATCGCCACTACGACAGGGTTCGATTCAAATGCCCCCCTTACCTGTTCAAAATCAAGGTTTTTTTCTTCTTCCCCTCCGTCCATGCCGAAACCTGTCATTGATGAAAGTGTGAACTCTTTCCTGGCATCCTCATAAAGAAGATTATCGAGATCAACAACACTCTTTTTCCACTTTTCAACTAAATGAATCACATCACCGGCTGTGAATTGTTCAAGTTTTCTTCCTGACTCCAGTTCTATCATTTCCGCAGCCCATTTCCATTCCCATTCATTGTAAGAGCCATGCATGAATGAAAAAGATTCAGAAATTTCTTCCAGGCTTGAAATACTTCCTGTTTCAATTGCATCAAGCATTTTATCGATCTCGCATTTAGGAGTTATCAGCCCGGCCAGATCTATCCATTCACCCGAACCCTGGATTACACCCGGGAGGAGTCTCTTCCTGATTTCCTCTTCTGTTTTGAATTCAATATTTTCAAGCCTTTTAATCAATGCATTGCCCAGAAATTTTTCGATACCTGTCTGATAAAGTTCAATGCCTCTTTCGAGTGCATTTCTGGTAATCTTCATATTATTGAAGTAATAAAAATCTGAGGTCGGAGCAGGATATTTCTGAAGTGATTTCAACAGGTTCCTCCCTTCAATCATTTTTCTTACGGTATAGGGACTTAGGAGCTTGAAGTTGATCAGGTCAATTTTTACGGAGTCTTTCCTTTTATCCCTCACCGGCCATTTCTGTGCATCTCTGATTGTACCGACACTCCTGAGGTTAACGGCAGGCACAAGTATACTCTCGTCGTTGTTTTCAATAAGATATGAAAAAGGGAGGGATGTTGTATCAAGGTTCTTATAATGTCTTCCCATTACAAGAGTAAAAGGACCTATCCGTGCAGGCCAGAGAAGGTATGAATCGCTCGTTGTTTTGGACCCGCGTTCAACTATCCCCTGGTGGATCGGACCCAGCTTGTACATATGATTGCTCTGGTTTGAACCGCTTCCGGCATTCATAAACGAGAATATTCCTGCAATAAGCAACGTCGATTTATGATGAGTAAGTGTATAGGGACCGGCAAATATTGAACAGGCCTCTCCATGAAACCCGCCACAATTGGCAAAAAAAAGTGAATTCTCGGCGGAATATTGTTTCCCCAGAATACACCCCTGCCCAATAAAACATTTATCAACGATTGTTGAATCTGTCACCCTTGAACCAGAGCAGATAATGAAGTGATCCATTATTACCCCGGGTCCTATATATACCGGATCAGCGGGAGAACTGTTTACCGAACCTTCGTTGAGTCTGATTGCCCCATCAATAACCGATGCAGGACCTATACATACATTTCTTATATTATCGCAGTTCAGTATGTTCGCACCCCGGTATATTGTCCCTTCAGCAGAACTGACACCCGCTGAATATTCCTCGGTCATCTTCTCTATACCTGCAACTGCAATTTTCCTGTGCTTGTAGAGGGCAGAAATATATGCCTGGTGAGATGAAAGTCTGTCCCAAATTTTAACAGACCTTGCGCCTGTTTCGTTAAGAACCGCAACCGCAGTTCCGTTCCCGAATGATGTAACGCCTTCGACGTGGATCTTTCCGCAGTTCCGTATAACAGCCTCATCCTCAATAATATAATTAGCAATGTAATCTCTTGTATTACAGATAGTTACATTATCTCCCACAATACAGTTGTGAAGATGGGTATTACTGATTCCGGAGCTGATCGGAACACCCGAGTTGTCAGTAAAGTCTTTTCTGAACAGCCCAAGCCTTATTGTGCCGGTAAAATGCACATTTCTGCATCTTTTAGGGTCAAAGCCATCGATGACGAGTACATTATCCCAGTTTTCGCTTGTACAGTTACCTGATATGAGGTAAGACCTCTCCTCATCAGTCAGTGATCTGTGAGCAGAACTTATATTCATTTCAGGAACAGATTTTTATTCTACAGTTACCGATTTTGCCAGGTTGCGGGGCTGGTCAACATCGCAACCCCTGAGAACGGCAATATGGTACGAAAGAAGCTGAAGCGGTATTACGGCAAGAATTCCTGCAAGTACCGGTATGGTATCGGGGACTTCGATAACATGGTCGGCTATTTTGCTGATAGTCGTATCGCCTTCTGAAACAATTGCTATCACCTTCCCTTTCCTTGCCTTGATCTCCTGGATATTGCTGATTATCTTTTCATAGGTGTTATCCTTTGTTGCAACAACCACAACCGGCATATTCTCATCGATAAGTGCAATAGGTCCGTGTTTCATCTCTGCTGCCGGATACCCCTCAGCATGAATATAGGATATCTCTTTCAGTTTCAGTGCACCTTCAAGAGCAACGGGAAAAAGGAATCCTCTCCCGAGGTAAAGTGCATTTTTCGTTTCATTTATTAGCGCAGCTATACCCATTACCTTCTGATTGACCCCAAGTGCGGTCTCTATTTTTGATGGTATTTCAGTAAGAGCCTTTATAAGCTCACTGTAACTGCTGTCGGAAAGTATTCCTTTTCTGTGACCGATATCAAATGCCATCATTGCAAGAACTGTCACCTGGGTTGTGAATGCCTTTGTTGAGGCGACACCTATTTCCGGACCGGCATGAGTATAAACCCCGGCATCGGTCTCTCTCGGAATGCCTGATCCTACAACATTGCAGATCCCTAGCACAAGTGCCCCCTTCTCCCTGGCAAGTTTTACGGCTGCCATAGTGTCGGCTGTCTCACCACTCTGGCTTATCGCTATTACAATGTCCCCTTTTTTGATGATCGGGTTCCTGTATCTGAATTCGGATGCATATTCCACTTCAACAGGGATACGTGTATATTCTTCAAGGATATATTCTCCCAGTAGGCCTGCATGCCATGATGTACCGCACGCCACAATAATTATTCTTTCAGCTTTTGAAACGGTATCTATAACATCGTGCAGCCCTCCGAGCATTATTCCCGAATGATCAGGAAGTATTCTTCCCCTGAATGTATCGTGTATAGCCCTTGGCTGCTCGAATATCTCCTTTAGCATGAAATGCGGAAATCCTTCCTTATCGACCTCCCCGATCTTAAGTTCAAGTTCTTTAACCTCTGGCTGGACAACCTGGTTCCTGAGAGTTTTCAGGCTCAGCCCGTCCTTGCTGATTATCGCCATATCATCATCGCGAAGGTAAATAACTCTCTGTGTATATTCAACAATGGGAGTGGCATCGGAAGCAATGAAGTTTTCTCCTTCGCCTACTCCTATCACAAGCGGACTACCTTTTTTAGCTGCGAAAAGTTTATCTTTTTCCTGGCGGCAGATTATAACCAGGCCAAATGCCCCTTCCAGACTGTTAAGGGCTGTTGTTATTGCCTGTTCAGGAGAGAGGCTTCCTTCGAGGTAAAGGTACTCCATCAGATTTGCTATAACCTCGGTATCTGTCTGGCTTGTAAAGACCAGACCTTTGCTTTGAAGATGCTTTTTCAGATGGGCATAGTTTTCTATTATGCCATTATGCACAACTATAAAATTTCCGTTACACGATACCTGGGGATGTGCATTCAGTTCATTCGGTTCCCCGTGGGTGGCCCAGCGTGTATGACCGATGCCTATTGTGCTTTCGGGAGAAACATCGGCCACCATCTCCTCAAGATCCTTCACCCTTCCCTTGCATTTAAATATCTGTGGTTCTCCATTAATCAGGGCCAGCCCTGCAGAATCATATCCGCGGTATTCAAGACGCTTTAGCCCGTTAATTACAATATCCTTTGCAGGTTTATTTCCTATGTAACCAATTATACCACACATATGCTTATTATTTTAAAATCTATCTAGGCTCCAAATTAGTAAATCCGGGGCACATAATCTAGTACCTTGTATATGTAAACTCAAATTTTAAAGGCGTTGTAGAGTGATTTGCCTTTAAGATAACATTTTTATACTGGCCTTCCGGAAAATAGAGATTAAGTTCCGGTGATTTGATCTTCCCTTCGAGATAATATTGTGTGAATGCAGCAAGGTTAAATGTATATTTTTTTGTTGTTGAGCTGAATGATCCGTTAAAAAAATCAGGACTTATCGAGTAGTCAGGTACGACATATTTTTTCCCGTCTGTTCCCACATAATTCATATAAATATTAGTTGGAACCGTTGCAGCGGTATAAGTCTCCCCATCGAGGTAAACTGGTATTGTGAGCCTTGCTTTATTCACCGATATCGGCATCATTTTTTTAAGTGAGTCAAGTGCAGGAATCCTGATCCTGGTATAAACCCCGTTGAAACCCTGAAGGTAACTTAAAGTATCCTGGACATTATCATTTACATGACTGATTCGTTTATCTGGTTCCGCAGTATTAAAGTCATGGGAGAAAAGATTATATCTTGCACTGTTGGGATTGACAGTGAAATCGTAGTAGAGCTCTGAAATTGATGATGAGGTATGATAATATACAGTGATAAGAAAATTACCCTGAAGGAAAGTCAGTACAAGAACCATCAGGCTATCAGTGTCAGCTCCTTTAAAAAATGGTCCTGTGCCAGTATAAGGACCCATCTGGCAATAAATGCCGTTGAAAAACGATCTGAAATCATTTTCCAGTGTGTCCTGCTGAAGTTGAGAAGGATCTCTCATAAGATACTGTCCTACAGAAACCGGAAGGTTTATATAAAGAGTCTGTGCTGAATCCTTTTTAACTATCGGCAATAATTCGGTGGCAAGATGCTTTGAAGCATGAGGATCCCTGTTTGAGTAATATGAAGAGTCGGGATACAGTAATTCGTCAATTTCATAAATGGATATTTCCTGCTGGGTACCGAGAACCCCCTTTGCCCCAGATATGGTCATTGCAAGTTTCACAGAATCAATAATAATGCTACTTGTCTCTTCGAATTTTTTTAAGATCCTTAGCTGACCTACAAAACCTGTTGTTGTGGTTCCGAAATAGGGGTCATATAATCCTCCCAGATACGAATAAGTTGTTTTATTGCTCGACAATACACTATCGATTGAATAGGTATATGAAAAAACCGAAATTGTATCAGTTGCATTAGTTGATGTAAAATCGCCTGGTGGAAGAATACCAATACCTATTAAAGTTGATTTCTCCTCACATGACGAAAGGAAGAATGCTGCTGTGACCAGGAAAGAAATAATCAGAAGATATTTAGTTCGGAGAACACTTACTGTTCTTTTATTTTCTCTCTTTTCAGGATAATAACTTGTCATAAAAATCATTATAGGCATCAATATAGGTCGATTCGTCGTGAAATTCAAGAACCGGCTTATCGACCGTATCAAGATATTTTGCTAATTCGCCGTTGATATCATCACTGCCGATAATTATGCCGTCGGAATTCCTGATAGCCAGCTTTGAAACATTTACGAAATCGGGTTTCTTTACAAGCTTAAGGTTTTCCCCGTCAATTCCATCGTACCGTAATTTGTCGGCGAACGTTGTTCTAAACGGAATTTTAAAATCATTATTGTAAACCGAATAGACTATCTTGTAATTATGAAAAAGCGGATCGTCATTATATATGTTTCTGAGATAAACCGGGACCAATGAAGTCATCCACCCGTGGCAGTGAACAATATCCGGAGCCCACCTCAGTTTTTTGACAGTCTCAATCACACCACGCGCAAAAAACAGTGCACGCTCGTCATTGTCCTCAAATTCGGTTCCCAAGTGGTCGCTTACAATATGCTTGCGCTGGAAATAATCGTCATTGTCGATGAAATATACCTGCATCCGGGCACTCTGTATTGAGGCAACCTTTATTATAAGCGGATGGTCAGTGTCGTCAATTATCAGGTTCATTCCCGAAAGCCTGATGACCTCATGAAGCTGGTTGCGTCTCTCATTTATACACCCATACCTCGGCATGAATGTCCGGATCTCCTTCCCTTTCTCCTGTATACCCTGCGGAAGATATCTCCCAATTTTAGACAGTTTTGTTTCTGCCAGGTATGGAGTGATCTCCTGGGAAATGAATAGTACCTTCTTGCTTTCCATTTAACCTGCCTGGATAATCCATTTCGTTTAGTCTGCAAAGGTAGTAAATTTTATTCACATATATTTATTTTTAACATCTTACAACATTTTAGGGAGCCGCCGGCTGACGTTGAAAAAAAATCATTTAGGTTTGCATTTTATTGTTAAAATGAAGAAAGTCACTACCCGATCAGAATTAAGGGACCACCTTTCAAAACTGGCACTTTTACCTGTGGGTTTTGTTCCAACGATGGGAGCATTGCACGCAGGTCATATATCCCTGGTAAAAGAGGCCGTGGAAAAATGCCCTGTGGCTGTTGTCAGTATTTTTGTTAATCCAACACAGTTCAACGATAAGGAAGATCTGAAGAACTATCCGCGTACAGAGAAGAAGGATATCGAACTTCTTAAACCGGTAATGCGGGAAAATGATCTTGTATTCATACCACCTGAATCTGAGATCTATTATGAAAAAGACGAGCGGGTATTCAGTTTCGGCCAGCTCGAAAATGTTATGGAGGGCATTCATCGCCCGGGTCATTTCAACGGAGTTGCCCAGGTTGTTTCCAGACTTTTTGATATTGTAAATCCCGATATAGCCTTTTTCGGTCAGAAAGACTTCCAGCAACTAACAATAATCAGGGTACTGGTAAGACAGACCGGAAGCAGGGTTAAGATAGTGGGATGCCCCATAATCAGGGAGAAGGACGGTCTTGCTATGAGCAGCAGAAATCAGCTTCTCGATCCAGCATTAAGGGAAAAAGCCGGTATAATTTTTGCTACGATTACAAAAGCAGCAGAAATGCTCCCCGTGTATGATATCCCTGCTGTAAAGGATTATGTTACAAAAACAATAAACGCAACAGCGGGATTCACAGTCGAATATTTTGATATTGTTGATGACGCACGACTTGTACCTCTAAGATCACTTGAAGATTTTGTTCCCGGTAAAAAATACTACGGATGCATTGCACTGAAAGCCGGCAAAATAAGGCTTATTGATAATATTGAAATATCATTGCGATGAATCAAAAGGTTGATTAACTTTGCAGTGAAAAGTGTTGTGAAAATTCCAGGCCATGTTTATTGAAGTTGTAAAATCGAAGATCCATAATGTTTCTGTAACTGAGGCAAACCTTAAATATATCGGAAGCATCACAATCGATGAGGATCTGATGGAGGCTGCCAATATTATCGAGAATGAGAAAGTTCAGGTTGTCAATATTAATAACGGTGAACGTCTCGAAACATATGTGATAAAAGGAGAGAGGGGTTCGGGAAGCATATGCCTGAACGGGGCTGCAGCACGAAAGGTGGCAGTTGGAGATGTGATTATCATAATAGCTTATGCATCGATAGATTCAGCCGAGGCCGGAACTTTCAGGCCCAGCATTGTTTTCCCAGATACGAATACCAACAAATTGCTCTGACCTTGAAGAAAGGAATAATTCAAACCCTTAAGTTTCTGGCTTTTCTTTTTATCGGACTGCTCCTCCTTTGGATTGCATTCCGCAATGTCGATTTTAAGAGCCTGGGAAAAGGACTCAGAGAAGCGAAGTACGGATGGCTGATCCTCTCACTTATGTTTGCCACATTCGCCTATATCAGCAGAGCGCGGAGATGGGTCCTGCTTATCCGGCCAATGGGGTATAAACCCCGGTTCAAATACACCTTCTTTGCAATGATGACCGGATACCTCGCTAACCTGGCTCTTCCACGAATCGGGGAGATCTCAAAATGTGTCGCCCTTGGGAAAAAAGAGAGCATACCGGTTGACAAACTCATAGGCACAGTTGTAATTGAAAGAACCATCGACTTTTTCTCCCTCGTCACTATCCTGGTCATAATGCTTTTTATCGACGGAAGCACCCTGGGTCCGTTCCTTGTTGATAATATCTATAACCCGCTGCAGGCCAAGCTCTCTTCAGTTTTCGGTTTTGTATGGATATTCTGGATCGTTCTTGTTTTTACAGGCATCCTCATACTATATATTATATACCACTTCAGGGAAAAACTGAGAAAAATAAGATTCTTTGCAAAGATATTCGACACACTCAGCGGCATTACTCACGGACTTAAAACGATTACCATAATTGAGCATAAATGGGAATTTATTTTCCATACTGTCTTTATCTGGGTAAACTACCTGCTAATGACATGGGTTGTGGTCTTTACAATTGATAGCACATCACATCTGGATATTGCGGACGGAATTTTCATTCTTGTAATTGGAGGTCTTGGAATGACTGCACCTGTAACAAGCGGAATAGGTGCATTTCATTTCATTGTTTCACAGGGCCTGTTACTCGTTTATGGAATAAAAATTGAAGACGGACTTGTATATGCTATTCTTTCACATGAATCGCAACTCATTTTCGGAGCACTACTTGGAATATTTTCATTCTATGCACTGGTGAGAAAGCGGCCCCCTGTCCCGCAAAAGCGTGACATCCCCCTAAAGGGGGACTAAAACCTGATTAAAAATAAGAATCTCAATCACTTATACAGAATTAGTCCCGCTTTGGCGGGAGTTGGGGGCTGCTTAATAAAGAGAAAGATTGATATTATGGCCAAATCAAAAACAGTATTTGTCTGCCAGAACTGCGGGGCCGATTCGGCAAAATGGATCGGGAGATGCCCTTCATGCGGGGAATGGAATACCTACCATGAAGAGATAATTGTTCCCGCTTCATTACATACTCCTTCCTTTGCATCAGAACAGGAGAAAAAGAAACCCATCCTTCTTGATATTGTAAGGTCTGATGAAAAGGACCGCCAGAAAACCGGTCTGACCGAACTCGATCGCATACTGGGTGGCGGAATGGTTGGAGGCTCACTTATACTCCTGGGCGGAGAACCCGGAGTTGGCAAATCGACACTTGCACTTCAGTTAGCTCTCTCCCTTAAGGGGAGAAAGATCCTGTATGTTTCAGGAGAAGAGAGCGAGGAGCAGATCAGCCTCAGGGCAAAAAGAATAAAAAAGTCAAATCCCGAATGTTATATCCTCAGCGAAACAGACCTGGAAAATATCATCACCCATTCAGAAAGTATTAAACCCGGCCTTATAATAATCGATTCCATTCAGACGATCAGGACAGGTATGCTCGAATCTTCGGCAGGATCAGTATCACAGGTGAGGGAATGTGCTGCACAGCTTCTGAAATATTCGAAAATAAGCGGGATACCGGTATTCCTCATCGGTCACATAACAAAGGACGGAACACTGGCAGGACCAAAAGTGCTTGAACATATTGTTGATGTAGTTCTTTATTTCGAGGGCGACAATAATTATGTGTACCGGATTCTGAGGTCTGTAAAAAACAGGTTCGGATCGACATCCGAACTCGGTATCTTCGAAATGATGGAGTCGGGGCTCCGTGAAGTTGACAACCCCTCTGAAATGTTTATTAACCAGCACGATGAACCTCTGAGCGGGATAACAATCGCATCAACAGTCGATGGTTTAAGACCTTTCCTTATTGAGACCCAGGCACTTGTCAGCAGTGCTGTTTATGGTACCCCGCAAAGAAGTTCGACAGGATTCGATATCAGAAGGCTTAATATGCTCCTTGCTGTTCTTGAGAAGAGAGCCGGGTTCAGGCTTGGTGTAAAAGATGTTTTTCTGAATATTGCAGGAGGTATTAAGGTGAATGACCCTGCTATCGACCTGGCGATACTAAGTTCGGTGCTATCCTCCAATCTTGATATCCCCGTGGACAGGAAAACCTGTTTTGCAGGCGAGGCGGGTTTGTCGGGCGAGATCAGACCGGTTGCCCGGATAGAACAGAGAATAAGGGAAGCCTCCAAAATGGGATTCTCGAAGATAATTGTTTCGAAATTTCAGAAGATTCCGGGGCTGCGAAATCCAGGAATTGAGATAATACAGGTCGGAAAAATAGAGAATCTCGTAAAATACCTTTTTGCGTGAGAGATCAGTATCTCCCTACATAATTGCTTCTCTTGGTTGTTGTCTTCTTTACCCTGTCGCAGTTAAGTTCCATATTGAATCCGGCAGGCCGTTCGAATATATCCGACTCCATATCAGCAAACTGCGGGTCGGCATACAATTTTTTAAGGAACAGCGCATAAACAGGTAAGGCAATATGGGCTCCCTGTCCTTCACCCAATGTCTCGAAGTGAATACTCTGATCCTCCCAGCCGCTCCATACACCGCCGACAAGTGTGGGAGTAATTCCCATCCACCATCCGTTACCATGGTTCTGTGTAGTTCCGGTCTTTCCTCCTATCTGGTTTCTCAGATTAAATGGATCATACCTTAATCCGTTGCCGGAACCGATATTTACAACACCCTGTAAAAGATCACACATCAGGTAAGCCTGTTCCTCACTTATAACCTCGTCTATCTTTGGTGTAAAAGTGGAAATTACATTACCATTTCTGTCTTCAATGCGGGTAACGTACATCGGTTTTGTATATACACCCTTGTTCACGAAAGTTCCGTATGCCCCTACCATCTCCTCGAGCGTAATATCGGAAGTGCCAAGAAATATTGATACTACGGGGTCGATAAAACTTCTGACGCCCATCCGGTGCATAAGATCAACCACTGCCGATGGTGTGAACTGTGTCATCAGCCAGCCTGAAATATTGTTTTCCGACTTAGCCAGCCCCCATTTCAGGGTTACCATTTTCCCCTGATCTTCCTTCCTCCCTGTTGTCCTCGGAGTCCAGGATGAATCCCTGCCATTTATCATCACATCAAACGTGATAGGGATATTGGGTACCTCCTGACATGGTGAGTAACCATTCTGCATTGCAACTGTATAGAGGAATGGTTTGACCGTACTTCCTACCTGTCTTTTCTGCTCTGTTATCGCATCATACTTAAAATATCTGAAATCCGGTCCCCCGACATAAGCTTTGACATATCCCGACCTTGGTTCTTCCACCATGAAGCCGGAACGCATTATATATTTATAGTATTTTATCGAATCGAGAGGCGTCATTACAGTATCCCTCTCACCCTTCCATGAAAAGACTCTCATCTTTACAGGCGAATTGAATACCATCATGATTGAGTCTTTTGGCATATTCTGCCGTTTGAGTGACGCGTATCTTTCTGTCCTTCTTATAGTGGTCTGGATAATATCGTCTATCTCTTTCCTGGTAAGATCATTAGAATAAGGCGGATTCCGCAGATATTTAGCCACTTTGTAGAAAGATGGCTGAACATCGCTTCCGAGGTGTTCAGTCATGGCTTCCTCGGCATATTTCTGCATCTTCGAATTGATGGTAGTGAAAATCTTGATACCGTCTTTATACAGGTTGTAGTTTTTGCCATCGGGCTTTTTGTTTTTCCTGCACCAGCCGTATAATGGATCATTTTCCCATCTCCACGATGCATCCTCATATTGTTCATCATATGAAAACCTTTTACGGTCAGGCTCAAATGCTATCATTGTGGTACGGATGTATTCGCGCAGATATGTTGCCATACCTGAATTATGATCCTCAGGTCTGAAGTCGGTCACCAGCGGCAATTGTTTTACTGAATCAGCTACAGCCGGGGTTATATATCCGTATTTAGCCATCTGTGAGAGAACAACATTTCTCCTTTTTACCATTCTCAGGGAATCCTTCATGGGATTGAAAAGCGCCGAATTTTTCAGCATACCTACAAGAGTGGCAGATTGCTCAAGGTTCAGCGAATCGGGAGTGGTATTGAAATATACCTGCGCAGCGGATCTTATCCCCACTGCTTTGTAAATAAAGTCGAAAGTGTTGAGATACATAGTAAGTATCTCTTCCTTGGTGTAGCTCTTCTCAAGCTTCACCGCTGTCTGCCACTCCTTGAACTTGGTAACCCCCAGCTTCACTTTTCTAACAATTGCCGACGTTCTTGCAGTATCTCGCGGATAGAGCAGTTTCGCCAGCTGTTGTGTTATCGTGCTTCCTCCACCGGTATTCTGACCAAGCAATACAGTTCTTACCACTGCACGTCCCAGCCCTCTAACATCAATACCCGAATGCCTGTAATACCTGATATCCTCAGTAGCAATAAGTGCCTTGATCACATTGGGTGAAATATCCTTGTACTCAGTCCATGTCCTGTTCTGAAAATAGTACTTCCCGAGAAGTACGCCATCGTCTGAGTATACCTCTGCGGCCAGACTGTTCTCGGGGTTTTCAAGCTCTTCAAAGGTCGGCATCGGACCAAGTTTTTCCATCGATATAAGGATGAAAAGAACTATTATAAGAACAAAGGGTAAGGTGAACAAAGACCAGAACCAGATAAGGTATTTTCTGTTGTTGGAAGTGCCTTTCATTTCGACTCGGGAGTTTGGTCCAAAAATAGTAAATTATAAAGAATCTAACGGTAAATTTTGAAGATTGGTACCTAATTGATTTACTTTGTCACAATTTTCAAAGAAAATAATTTAGCTAAAATGATAGAGAACCTTGTAATAGTTGAGTCGCCTGCAAAAGCCAAGACGATTGAGAAATTTCTTGGGAAGGATTTCAGGGTTGTCTCCAGTTTCGGTCATATAAGAGATCTTGCCAAAAAGAACCTTGGAATAGATATTGAAAATGGGTTCGCCCCGGCTTATGAAGTCCCGAAGGAGAAAGCGAAGATCGTTGGTGAACTTAAAAAAACAGCTGCAGAATCAAAAACGGTATGGATCGCTTCCGATGAGGACCGCGAAGGAGAAGCAATTGCCTGGCACTTAATTCAGGTCCTTGGCCTTGACCCTCTCACAACCAAAAGAATAGTCTTTCACGAAATAACTAAAGAGGCAATAGCTGAAGCTATAAAATCGCCAAGGGTGGTTGACATGAATCTGGTTAATTCACAGCAGGCAAGAAGGATACTCGACAGGATTGTCGGATTTGAGATCTCACCGGTTTTATGGAAAAAAGTACAGCCATCCCTTTCTGCAGGCAGGGTGCAGTCGGTGGCAGTAAGACTCATTGTTGAGAGGGAACGTGAAATTATTGCATTCAAAAGTGTCTCATCATACCGCGTAACTGCAATTTTCCTTACTGATAAGGAAAATGGTGAAAGTGCAATACTTAAGGCCGAAGCATCAAAGAAATTTACAACTGAAGCTGAGGCGGAGGCTTTCCTGCAACTCTGCAGCGCTGCCGATTTCAAGATTGATACAATTTCCGTTAAACCGGGAACAAGATCCCCGGCTCCTCCATTCACTACATCCACTCTTCAGCAGGAAGCATACAGGAAACTGGGATATTCGGTTGCACAGACTATGTCAGTAGCCCAGAAACTGTACGAAGGAGGAAAAATAACATACATGCGAACCGATTCAACCAACCTTTCAAAACTCGCACTTTCCAAATCGAAGGAGACAATAGTATCTGAATTCGGAGAGAAATATTCGAAGACTAGACAGTTCAAGACCAGATCGAAAGGAGCACAGGAGGCACATGAAGCCATCAGGCCTGCATACCCCGACAAATCTACAATTTCCGGTACTAACCAGGAGAAAATGCTTTACGATCTCATCTGGAAGAGAACCATAGCTTCGCAAATGTCGGATGCGCAGGTCGAAAGGACTTCAATAGGTATTGAGATGAGCAATTCCCCGGTCTCCTTCAGTGCTACAGGTGAAGTAATAATCTTTGACGGGTTCCTGAGGGTCTATTCGGAATCGACAGACAGCGAGAACGGCGATGAGGAGAGATATGTGATCCCGCCTGTAAAAAAGGGGATGCCCCTGAAGTATGATAAGATAACGGCGACCCAAAAATTCACTTCTCCTCCACCCAGATATACTGAGGCGAGCCTTGTTAAAAAGCTGGAGGAGCTTGGTATCGGAAGGCCGTCGACCTATGCACCTACCATCTCTACCATTCAGAACAGGGGCTATGTGGAAAGAACAGACAGACCAGGCGAAAAGAGAAAGATTTCATCTGTGGTTCTCGAAACTGGAAAATTAACATCCTCTTCAAAAACTGAAATGGCCGGCAAGGAAAAATCGAAACTCTTCCCGAAAGACATCGGGATGATAGTAAATGATTTT
>Ga0208980_10001526_pt1 | contig 14052 bp, 8 predicted proteins | sample WetSurMetagenome_3_FD_187993 | JGI IMG/M metagenome (GOLD analysis project Ga0208980, IMG submission 187993) | Wetland microbial communities from Twitchell Island in the Sacramento Delta, sample from surface sediment Aug2011 Site A1 Bulk (version 2) | ecosystem: Environmental > Aquatic > Marine...
CATTGACCAGCCGTCCAAATAATTTAAATCAAATGTGAGTTATTAATGAAAAAGGGCTTATTCTATATTTTATTTTTTATTTTATTGTTTATGGCTCTGCCGACCCAAACATTATTTGCGCAAACACAAACTTTAACCTTGGATGAAGCAGTACAACTAGCGCTAGTGAATAATAAAGATATTAAAGTGTCCTACCTGAATACAGAAAAATCCCAGGCGGCGGTTAGAGAAGCTTTTGGATACGCACTACCAAGTGTTGACGTTTCGGCTGATTTTTCTCATTTCCTGAAGAAACCGAAAATGCCGTTCCCAGATTTCCAGGCACTTCTTACAAATGCAACATATAGCATTTTGTTCGATGAGAATGTAATTCCCCGGGACGATAGCAAGTTTGTACCAGTCGAAACACAGCTTCAATCTTTTGCTTTGACTAATAGTTACTCAGCATCTCTGACATTAACACAAATATTATTTAGTTCTGCTGTCTTCGAGGGAATTGGGGCATCTCAGACTTATAACGAACTTGCGAAATCAGAATTGAACAACACGGTTTCCAAAACCGTATTATCGGTGCAGACAGCATTTTATGGAGTTCTTCTTTCAAAAGCTGTTCTTGATATTACAAGAGCAAGCTTTACTAATGCGCAGGAAAATTTCGACAATGTAAAAGCATTATACAACCAAGGAATGGTTTCCGAGTTCGATATGCTTCAGGCAGAAGTTCAAGTTGAAAATATCAGACCTGTTTTACTCAGAATAGAGAATGCTCTGGTAACGGCAAAAGACGGTTTAAAAATTATTATCGGTGTTGAACAGTCAGATGATATTGATGTGTCAGGAGAAATTGAATTAGATTCTATAGATATTAGCAATGAAGACGAACTGATACAGGAAGCATTACTTTCCAATTTTAATATTCAAAGTCTTGAACTTAAAAAGCAGGTTGACGAAGCATTTATTCAGCTTGATGTTTCAGAGTACTGGCCAACACTTGCTGCATTCGGAAACTATACTTATACCGGCTCTTCTGATGACTTATACTTCCAGAATTATGATTATTCAACAGTTGGCTTGAGTTTGACCTTCAATCTCTGGCAGGGCAATCGCACCAAAAATGCAGTCGAACAATCTACGATCACAGTAAAGCAAACGGAAGAACAACTAAAACAACTAAAGGATTTCACTATACTCGAAGTAAATTCCAAAATCCAAGAGCTTAAAAGAGTGAAATCATTAATTGAAGTACAGGAGCGCACAGTCCAGCTTGCACAGAGAGCCTACAATATTTCAAAAGTAAGATATCAGGAAGGTGCCGGCAGCCAGCTTGAGCTGCAGAATGCTGATCAGGACTTGCGGCAAGCAAGGCTTAATAGAGTGCAAGCCATTCACTCATATCTTGTTACGAAATATGAGCTAGAACAGTTACTTGGAAGAACTAATCCACAGTATTTTACGTATTTCAATGAGAATGAAAATTAAGAAACATTTTTTGTAAACAGGAGAATTAATATTATATGAAAAAGATAATCGAAAGCAGCCTTAAGCTTGTTTTTGTGTTAATTATCGGAGTTGCTTTTAGCGTCATTCAATCATGCAGCGAAAAAGCAAAAGAAAACACCTCAGATAAAACTATCTATACTGATACTATATCGGTTGAGTCATATTCTGTTGAAACCAGAGAATTGGCAATTTCAAAAACATTCTCCGGCACATTGGAAGGCGAAGAACAAGCGAATATCATCGCTAAGATCGCCGAGAGGATAATGAGCATTAAAGCAAAAGTTGGAGATTACGTAAAAACCGGGGACGTCCTTATCGAATTGGATAAAAGCGGCGCCCAATCACAATTCTATCAAGCGCAGGCGGTTTTCCTTAATGCACAAAAAGATTTTGAGAGAATGAAAAATTTATTCAACGAGGGAGCCGTATCCAAACAAGCACTTGATCAAACTCAGACCGGATACGAAGTTGCAAAAGCAAATTTTGATGCAGCAAAAAGCACAGTTGAAATAACATCACCAATATCCGGAGTTGTAACTGCAATCAACGTAAGCATAGGTGATCTTGCAAACCCGCAAATGCCGCTGGCAACCGTTGCAAACATTTCAAGAATGAAAGCCAAGTTTAATGTTGGCGAAAGCGATGTGCCGAATTTTTATGTTGGACAAGCTGTTCGGATATTTTCCGAAATGAAACCCGACGTAATTCAAGCAGGAAAAATTACTCAGCTTTCAAATTCTGCAAATGTTCAATCACGCACATTTGAAATGCAGGCTATCTTTTCCAACACAAAGGATAGATGGTTTAAGCCGGGAATGTTTTGTCGGGTAAATGTTAATCTGAAAACCAAGAAGGACGCACTTGTTATTCCACTTGCTGCTGTTGTAAAATTAAATAACACCGATGGTGTTTATCTGATTAATGACAAGAAATCATACTATAAAGCAATCACAACAGGCATTACAGATGGAAAACTTATTGAAGTAACTTCAGGTTTGACAGCCGGAGATAAGATTGTAACGCTTGGCATGAATAATCTTAAGGACGGTACTGTTGTGGTTATTTCAAATAATTAATTATAAAAACTCTACAAAAAGAAATTTTGGAATAAAAAATGAAATTAGCTGATGTATCGATAAGGCGGCCCGTTTTTGCAACAATGATGATTATGTCTTTGATTGTTCTTGGACTTTTTTCTTATCTAATGCTTAATGTTGATCTTTATCCGGATGTTGATATTCCTTTCGTAGTTATCACAACTGTTCTGCCGGGCGCCGGTCCGGAACAGATTGAAACCGATGTAACACAAATTATCGAAGATGCCGTTAACCCGGTAGAGGGTGTTGATTATATTCAATCAACCTCACAGGAAAATGTATCTATTGTAATTATAGCGTTTAAGCTGGAAATAAATGGAAAAGATGCTGCGCAGGATGTTCGGGAAAAAATTTCGGCAGTTCGAGCAGAATTACCTTTAGAAATAGAAGACCCCATAATTCAAAGATATGATCCGGCAAGCTTTCCAATTATGAACATATCTGTTTCTGGAAATATGTCTGACAAGGACATAACAACATTCACTAAAGATGTTGTGAAGAAAAGACTGGAAAATATTCCCGGTGTCGGTGCTGTGCAGTTAGTGGGTGGTTCGGAAAGAGAAATCCAGATAGAGGTTGATGCTGCCAGACTCCGCGCTTACAACATTTCCATCCAGGATGTAATACAAAATGTTGGCGGTCAGAATGTTGAAATTCCCGGCGGCAATATTACAGAAGGATCCCGCCAGCTCCTTGTTAGAACCATGGGCAAATACAATAGCGTAGAAGATTTTAACAGAGTTATAGTTGCCACACCGATGGGAAAACCGGTGTATCTATCTGACGTTGCGACAGTTGTTGATGGAGTTGAAGAACAAACAAGTTTAACCAGAGTTAATGGCAAAATAGCCGTTGGGTTAAATATCATAAAGCAATCTGGCAGCAATACCGTTGAGGTTGCTCATGCTGTAAACAAACAAATTGAGAGGATACTGAAAGAAACTCCCGAAGGTGTTTCTATAAATGTAGCACAAGACAACTCTATTTTTATTGAGCACTCCATAAATGATGTTTTGTTTGATATTGTATATGGTGGATTGTTAGCGGTACTTGTAATTTATCTGTTCCTCGCAAACTTCAGGGCGACAATTATTAGCGGGCTAGCATTACCCTCTTCTATAATTGCAAGTTTTATAATAATGTATGCTCTTGGTTTCACACTTAATATGATGTCTTTGCTTGCGCTTTCACTGGCAGTAGGTTTGCTTATTGATGATGCGATTGTGGTTATTGAAAATATTTATCGGCATATGCAGCAAGGTGAAACTCCAATGGAAGCGGCAAAATCTGCTTCTGAAGAAATCGGACTTGCAGTAATGGCAACAACGTTCACAATCGTTGCTGTGTTTGTTCCAGTAGCATTTATGCCGGGTATAGTCGGAAGATTCTTTTATGAATTCGGTATAACAATATCAGCCGCGGTTCTTGTGTCTTTATTTGTGGCATTCACGCTTACCCCAATGTTATCCTCAAAATGGCTGCACAGAGAGGACGAAGAACTTTCTCCCAAAGGAAATATTTTAAACAGGCTTTTATATTTCTTCAACCACAATTTTGATAAGCTGAACGTAAAATATGAAAAAGCTTTACGCTGGTCCCTGTCTCACAGAAAAACTATAGTATTCGGGGCAATAGCCATTTTTATTGTGAGCTTTTTTTTAATGGGAATGCTTGGCTCGCAGTTCTTTCCAGATAGTGATCGAAGCGAGTTTAATATTGTCGTAAATGCTTCTCCGGGCAGTTCGCTTGAGCAAACAAGTCTGATCTGCGTAAAAGTTGAATCAATTGTTAAAGCCATTCCGGAAGTCAAACTAATGTTCACGACAATTGGTTCTGGTAATAACCCCGTGACTAATGCTACTATTCTTGTCAAACTTATTCCAACAAACGAAAGAAAAAAATCGGACAAAAAAATAATGTCCGAAATAAGAAATAAGATAAAATCGATTTCTGGCGCAAACTTTAGTGTTAGTCCTATAGGCGGACCCGGCGGCAATGAAAAACCTGTTACTCTTAGTATTCGAGGAGAAGACTTAAAAAAGCTCGAAAAAATTGCTGATAAGGTCGAGGCAATTGTTAAATCAACCCCCGCAGCTGTCGATGTTCAGAATAGTCTTGAGCTTTCAAAACCCGAAGTTAGAATTAATATTGATAGAGAAAAGGCTTCTGATCTAGCCGTAAGTCCATACTTAATTGCTTCAACAATTCGTGCGATGGTTGATGGAGCAGTTGCAACTCAATATAAAGAGGGTGATGAACAGATTGATGTTAGAGTCAGATTAAAAAAAGTTGACAGAAAAAATCTGAATGACATTTTTCCACTCACTGTTAAGAGTAATAAAAAAATTGGCAACCAGGATTTTCTGGTACCGATTACCGACATTGCCACCGTCACACAAGATGTTGGTCCGTTGAAGATAAATAGATATGCAAGACAAAAAGAGATTCGTGTGGACGCAAACCTTGACGGCAGATTTTTAGGAGTCGTGCTCGGTGATATTCTTGCAGAAACATCTAAACTGGAGCTTGAACCCGGTTACTCAATTAATGTTATTGGTCAGGGTGAGATGCAGGATGAATCAATGGCAAATATGCTGATCACGCTACTTCTGGCCGTTGTGTTCGTTTATATTGTTTTAGCAGCCCAGTTTGATAGTTTTGTACATCCATTCTCTATTATGCTTGCTTTACCGATGTCTATCATCGGGGCCGTACTTGCTTTATTAATATTTAGAAGTTCATTATCAGTTATGTCTATGATCGGTATTATTATGTTAATGGGATTGGTGACGAAGAACGGAATCTTACTCGTCGATTACACAAACGTTTTACGTGAACGAGGAATGTCACGCTTTGATGCGCTGGTTAAAGCGGGACCAACAAGGTTACGCCCGATATTGATGACAACCTTTGCAATGATTTTTGGAATGATGCCCGTTGCATTGGCGCTTGGTGAAGGTGCTGAGTTCCGCGCACCAATGGGTCAGGCGGTTATTGGCGGATTGATAACATCAACTTTACTTACTTTATTCATTGTGCCCGTAGTTTATTCTATTCTTGACGATCTCGGATCAAAAAGATTATTTGGATTCATTAGAAAACTAATTCCCGGAAATAATAAAAAATTAAATCAGACAGTTACTGAAAAAGGGGTTACAAAATGAAACTGATTTTTTTAGCATATCGCGAAATTCTAGACGACAGAGTTGCAAAAGCACTGGATGAGCTTGGAATTGATTATTACACTGAGTGGGAAGAAGTAAAAGGCAAAGGACACAAAACAGACGCACATTTAGGTAATCGTCCCTTCCCGGGTTATAACAATGTTCGTATGATAGCTTTTGATGACGAGGAAGTGCTTGAGAATCTTATTATTAAAATAAAAGAACTAAATACTATTGTTGAACGTGACGATGACAAAATAAGATTGTTCCAGGTTCCCCTCGAACGAATAGTATAACTCGGAGAGTTAAAGTAGAACAGATTACTAATCTGTTCTACTTAATTAAAAACTTTTCACAAACTAAAACATAAACCAACCATTAATCTTACTTCGTAGTTTGGTTGAGAAATAGCTTCATCAGCATCTTCATATGTATAATCTAGTCTGCCGCTTATCTCGGTACCATCAGGATTATAAAATGTATCATGACCTCCGAGCTCACTATCAAAGAAGTAATCGAATGCACCAGATATAACAAAACTTAAGTTCTGGCTGATACCAAGATGTGTTTCCAATCCAGTGCCTAAACCAAATTGAGTGGATTGAATGTCAAAAAATTCATTCCCACCAACGAACTCGAAAGTTGCTGTATAGAAGGAAAGCCTTGGCCCTGCATATAGATATGTTTTTCTCACAGGAAAAATATTTAGCGGGTAAGCAAAATCCATTCTGAAGTCGAAACTATGTGCTGACTTTTGTGGATCACCATCTGTATTATCATTTATAAATATTTTTCTGGCAGCCCAGGGATCGCCTGCATCACGAAAGTTATAACTCATCCCAAATTTTATTGCAAGCGGAACGTCATAAGTAAAGTCTGCAATCGTTCCTGATACACTGATTGCAAAATTATTTGTGTAACCGGTTTGAATATCCAGAAAATATTTTGGTGCAGCCGAAAATGTGGGCAACGGTTGACTGAATGAGATGTTTGCAAATAGTGCAAATACAATTGTAGTTAAGAATAATTTGTGCATCATAATTCTACCCCTTTATATTGTCATTTTTAGATAATTTAGACCTCAAATAGTGTGCGAGGTAAATGATGATCCCGACTTGTTTTTTAGTCAGAATTTTACGAGAAAACAGTCCAGATTGCTTTTCTTACAAGTAAAATGAAATTATTACATTATGCTTAATAATGGCAATATTTTGGTCGGGATTTGTATTTTAATTTTGTAAAGGTTGAGGAACTATGCGTAAGCTATTTATTATATTAAACTGATTTAACAATTAATTCAACATTAGCTTTTACATAATTGTGAACATTTCTTCCGGGAGAGTATTCCTTACAAATTCATATTTTAACAAAGTCATTTGATTTAAATAAACTCAATATTCGTTATGGAAGATAAACGTACACCTCTCGATATAGCGGGTGGAATTTTAGATAATATTTTTTCAATCGCTGATAAGTTTATTACAGGACTAACTTCTTTCGGAAAGAAGGATATCAGCGAACAGCTTGACAGTTTTGCCGAAACCTTAAAACAAATTCCTCTCGAAAAAAGAAGCCTGGGTGTTAGCGAAGCAGAAGCACTTCTGAAAATTTTTATTACTGCAGCTCAACCAGCTTTTGCAAAACAGTTCATGGGCGAGATAGATAAAGAAGTTATTTTTGCTTTCGGAGCTTTTCTTAACGAACGTCTTACAAAAAATGAAAAATTGGAAAAGCTTGCACACGAATACTTAAACTTCTTTCGCTTCCCTTCTTTACTAAAAAGAATTTACGAAGAGAAGAAATGGGAGCCACTAGTTCACGAATTGATCTTAAAAAGTAATTACAACACAAAAGTTCTGTTTAACCAGAGATTACGAGATTACGGAAAGAAACCTCTTTTCAAAGTTATCGATGGAAACATTGTTACAGACTATAGCTGGGAAAAATCTGCAAACCTTGTCTACGATTACCAAAATGCTTTTTATTCTCTTATTTCAAAAGAGGAAAAAGTTGCATTTCTATTAGAGAACTGTCTTGAAATGGCTTTGCTCGATCTTGCCTGCCTTACTGGTGGAATTGTAAATGTGATGATTCCCGGAAATTCTGTTACTGAGCATATTCGTTTTATTCTACAGCAGAGCAAGTCTTCTATCCTGATCACACATAATGAAAAACAGCTTTCAAAAATAAAGTCATTGAAAAATGAACTACCCGAATTGAAAACCGTAATTCTTCTTGAAGGAAACTCCAGTGAAGAATGGGTAATTAATTTCGAAGAGTTTATTAAATCAGGTAAGGAAGCTCAAACCGATTTTGAAATAGAGATGAACGAACTTGCCACAATTATGTACACATCTGGAACAACTGGTGAACCCAAAGGAATAATGTTCTCGCAGATGAATATTGTTTATAAAAGATTCTGTCGTGCCATGGCAATCCCTGAAATCGGTGAAGAAGACAGGTTCATTGCTTTTCTTCCGCTGTATCATACTTTCGGAAGATACCTCGAAATGACCGGTTGCGTTTTCTGGGCTGCGGAATATTGTTTTCTTGAGAATCCTTCTGTTGAAGCAATGATCTCGAATATGCAGCTTGTCAAGCCGACTGTTTTCATCAGCATTCCTAAAAAATGGATGCAGCTTTATGAATACATCACAAGCAAAGTTGATATAGAAGTTGATGAGCATCAAAAAATAAAAAATGAATTAGATAAAGCAACCGGTGGTGAATTAAAATGGGGACTTTCAGCAGCAGGATATTTGCCTCCTGATATTTTTATGTTCTTTCAGAAGTACGGTGTTGAACTGATGAGTGGTTTTGGAATGACCGAAGCAACCGGCGGAATAACAATGACTCCATGGAAAAGATATAAACCAAATTCACTTGGCAAACCATTACCCGGAATAGAAATAAAACTTGGTGATGATGGTGAAATTCTGGTTAAAGGTCCATATGTAATGCTCGGTTATTATGATACGGAGAATTCAGAAACATTTACTGATGATGGCTGGCTTCCAACAGGTGATGTTATGAAAATGGATGAAGATGGTTTTATTCAGATCATCGACAGGAAAAAAGAGATATATAAAAATATAAAGGGAGAAACAATTGCTCCTCAAAAAATTGAGAACCTTTTTCGCGACTTTGAAAATGTTAAGCAGGTTTTTCTTGTCGGTGATCACCGCCAGTTCAACACCATACTAATTCATCCGAACAATGAAGTTAAAAGTTCTATCATCCTTGATATGGATGAAAAACAGAAACAGGAATATTTTTCCTCTCTCATTGTAACTGTAAACAAGTTTCTCGCACCATTTGAAAGAATTCTTGATTTCAGATTGATCGACAGATCATTTGATGACCAGCACGGAGAGTTAACACCAAAGCATACTTACAAGAGAAAAGTTATTGAGAAAAATTTCTCTGAGCTGATTGATTCAATGTATGTTAAAAATGATACCAGCGTTTTTGCAGGAACAACCGAAGTGAAAATTCCAAATTGGTTTTTAAGAGAGAAGGGTTGTCTTGGCAGAGATGTGAATGCAAACGAAAAAGGCATTTCAATTCCAAAGCTCAACCTTTCATTAACTCTTTTCAGGACAGAAGAAAAAAATATTGTCCGAATCGGAAGCTATAATTATTCAGTTACTACGCCATTCATAGATTTTCAGCTGCTTCTCATTGACCCGTTATTATGGATTGGTAATGACGAGCTGACCAAATTTACTGGGCATTCAATCGTTCAATGGCACAGACAAATTAAAGAATCACTCCAGATCAAATTCAATTCAGTCGCTAGCAAAACTAAACCGAAAGAGAATGAACTCAAGCAGTTTAATAAAATTGCCTCATCATCAGAATATTCTCTTCAGGGAATTCATTTAGCATATATGATGTTCCTATCTGATGATGATATTTCATCGCTGGATTATTTCAACAGGATACTGGATGACCCTAAAAATAATCATTATCGTTTGGTATTCAGTCTTCTTGCAAGACCTGCAACAACATCGAACGAAGAATTAAAACGAAAACAATTTTCATCTGTTATCAAAGGCGCTGATGAAAGAAAGTTTGGAGAACTTTTTAATTCATTTATCAGCGAGAATATATTCTTACTCAATTCTGAACTCGCTCATCATATCGCAGTAAATTCCAGGGGTGAAAAAAGATTAGACTATATTGAGCAATTCATTTCGAATGAAGTAAAGGAATTAGGCAAGAATGATCCGATGGATCAAACAAACCTTATTCATTTCTTTGAGCTTGTAACCGCTTATGGAGTAACACATCCTCAACTGTTCAGAAGAATCAGAAGATATTTAATGCGTTTTTCTGCGCTGGGAGAAAATCCCGGACTTAAAAAAATTGCCGAAGAAAGTCTCGATTCACTTACTGCTGGATTCAGAGAATGGCTGGGTGTAAATCGTAAAATTGCTGTTGATCTTGAAACCGGTGAAGAATACCAGTGGGAAGATGTAATCACTTTTGATGAAGGAATAAATCCTGAGGACAGGCAAAGAATTAAAAATACAATTTTCAAGACTTCAGTATTAAGAGAAGCTGTCTTTCTGTTTTCAAATGGTTTCCTGATCAGGCTCGATGATATTTTGCCGGGTGGAATCTGGATCAGCAAACTTGAATCGCGAAATGATAAATCAATTTACAGAATAACTGTTCAAACAAGATTTCAGGGCGCATTTGATCTGACTATTCATCTTAACCGCAATCTTCCGCCAGCTAGAGTAAAGGAAGAAATTAAATGGCTCATCCTCGGAGGAATGAATAAAAAGGGGGAAAGACTTCTTCCACACTTCGGCGGATACTGGGAAGAATATGAATTGTGGACTGAAGCATTTGTGCCCAGGGATAGTATTGCACGCTTTCTTGAAAAAGAAAACAAGAAAAATGATGAGGAATCAAAATTGCGATTGCGTGAACTCTGGCCTCACTTTGTCTGGAATACTTCCTCCGCTTACATGAATTTCTGGACGGTTACCGATTATAAAATTCAACTTGCCAATCCTCGTCCTGAAAACATTACTGTCCCAACACATGATTACCAGACAGGCACATTACTTTACTCAGTTTCAAAACGAATAAATTCTGAATCACCCAAAAATTTTTTCCTTAACTTCCACAATCTTTTCATAAAAGATACTCTTGAAAAATATTCCTTCCTCGACAAGAAATCCATATGGAATTATATCTTCTCAGGAGTAACAGAATGTGAGGGGGAAATAAAAGCGATTGAGCTTATAAATAATTTTATTGAAGATCTGAAATCTGATAATGAGATAGAAAATAAAGATGAGATCCTATTTAGGGCAGAAGAATTTGTGAAGAGCGTTACTAATGATGGGTTTATTCCGAAGAATTTATTCTTTGCAATAAAAAGATTTCACAGGTGGAGAGCATTGAACAAAAATGCAGACATTGCGGCACAATCTCAAATGCTTTACGAACTCTATGAAACATATCAGCTATTTGATTTTGAGAAAGAGTACATCACTGCACGACCAAAGTTTTTCCTGAATACCGCGTTTAGTGAATCCTCCCCATCACTAAAAAATGCGTTGAGCGACATTATTAAAAAGCAGCGGTCCGGGGAAGTAAATGCAGAAAAATCTCAACAGCTATACGCAGAGCTTCACTCACTACCAAATCTTACTGAAGAAGAAAAATTCTTTTTGACAAGGTTGAACTATCCATATCTAAAACCAAAAGACGCAGCAGCATTAATACACTCAGAAAGCTTTGGTACGGATGCATCAAATCTTGTAGTGCAACTTACTGATGAGGAAGGAAACCCCTTCTTAATCCGAAGCCCTATTTCTCCGAAGGAAATTTCAAAACTGCATTCTTTGTTTTTAGATTCTAACCTGGTTGTTAACTTCAGACCTGAACACAAGTTTCTGGTTGCATTATCTGAGAGAGGATTTATTATCGGCGGTCTGTTTTATGAAATGACTGATGAACATACTGTGCATATGGAGAAGATAGTAATATCCACACGTTTCAGAAGAACAGGAATTAGTGAAAACCTGATGAACGAATTTCTGAAAAGATTAAAGAGCGAACATATCAGGTATGTTACAACCGGATTCTTCCGACCGGAATATTTTTACAAATTTGGATTTAAGGTTGAGAAAAAATATTCAGGATTGGTGAAAGAGTTGTAAACACTTGTGATTAATAGCTCTTGAATTTCGGTTATTTGCTTTTTAAGTTGTATTCGGTTTATCCGTTATTCATTTTACTTTAAATAAGTAATTGGGAGATGAAGAAATGTTTTTATTAAGGTTTTCTACCGACATTTTTATATTTCTAATTATTCTCACCGCCTGTTCAAACGAACAAGAATCAAATCCTGTTTTAACCGTTTACAAAGGAACTATAAAAGGTTTTGTTTACGATGCAACAACCAATTCACCGATCTATTACGCAAAAATCAGCACTCAACCGCCTACAAAAGAAACTTACACTGGAGCAGACGGTGAATTTATCCTAAGCGATATTATGGCAGGTGATTACATTGTCGATGCTCATAGGGATGGTTATGATAATGATACAACATTTGTAGCAATCCACCATAAAGATACTGTGAACACAAGCTTCACACTTCAGGATTTCAGTATCTATCTTGACTACTATCCATTGGATATTGGTAATTATTGGGAATATTGGGATCATAATTTACCTGCTCACTCCGTTGAAATAGTTTCTGATACTTTGATTGACAATTTGAATTATTACGTTGCCATATATAAAAGCTTGTCAAGTGGAAATTATATAGAGACCCGGTATGAAAGAGTTGATTCATACAATGCATTAGTTTACAGATATCTTCCCCTGGAAGAAAAAGAAATGATAATTGACAGCTTACCGGCTAAACAAAATCAAAGATTCACAAGTAATATGTTTTTTGATTGGGGTTCATGTTCCTCACGTTGTTCAGAAATTGAAGAAATAAATATTTTTGGTAAAATAAGAAAGTTACGTTACTTGTATCATGATTGTGGACAAGATTTACCTTGGTACCAAATACTCAAAGGAATCGGTTTATATTCATATGGTTGGCCAAGACCTCCTGTTGGAGTAACTCTCAAATATGCAATCATAAAAGGTGTTGAATACAGTGAGAATTAGTTGTTTTGTTTTAAGTCTATAATGTCCCATTTAATTATTAAGAATAAAAAGTGGGATCTAATTTAAAATCAGACTCCACTTTAATAAAACATTGATTAGTTAATTATCTGAGTTTAAACACTACCGGAATATTAATTCTTGTTAATACAGGATTACCATTTTGCTTTCCAGGAATCCATCGTGGCATTATATTAAGGACTCTCATTGCTTCTTCATCACATCCAGCGCCAATGCTCTTCGCTACTTCAACATCAATTATATTTCCATTTTTATCCACAATAAAAGAGAGAATAACCTTACCTTCAACTTCTGCTCTTTTTGCAATTTCAGGATAAACAAGATGTTGAGTAAAGAATTTCCGTAGCTCAGTTTCACCGCCCGGAAATTTTGGCATTTCCTCTGCCCAGTTATAAACTGTTTCGGTTGCTTCATTATTTATTTCAATCAATTCAATATTCTCTTCAATCAGATCTATTCCATTACTATTTCCTTCAACTGTTTCAGTACTGGGATTGTTGCCCAGTAATTCTTCCTGTGCTGGTATAACTTGGTTTGTTACTAATGCATCAGGTTTGACATCCGGAACCAGAAATTTGATTGAAGGAGTTTTGGGAGAATTAGTTTTAGGGATTTGTAGATCTTTTTTATCAGCAAGTATTTCTGTGAAAATATTTTCGAGGGTTATAACTCTGACCGTACCAGTACTCTTATCATTGTTATTCTCATGCAGAAAGAATGCTGTGATTAAAGGATAACTTGCAATAAGAGTAAATAATAGAATAGCCCCTGTTGTGGAAAGAGCCACATATCTGTTATAAAGATTTTTAAGTGCATATGCACCATATTCTTTGTTTCTTCCCTCAAAAACTATATCCTTTAAATCACCTATTTTTTCTGTGGATTTCATTTCGTCCTCCTGTTTGTTTTGAGAATTATACTTTTTGATAATTGAAAAGGTTCCGGATGTTTAGAAACCTTATCATTCACTCTTTCGAGGTGACTCAATGCAATGAAATTTGGAGTTTTATAAGGTTTGTTATGAGTTCTATTTTCAAATTTTCACTCAATTCTTTACTTTCACACTCAGCATTTCATTCAATACGGAGTTTTATGAGCAGAGAAATACATCGCTGGTACAGCCC
>Ga0208980_10001527_pt1 | contig 14048 bp, 11 predicted proteins | sample WetSurMetagenome_3_FD_187993 | JGI IMG/M metagenome (GOLD analysis project Ga0208980, IMG submission 187993) | Wetland microbial communities from Twitchell Island in the Sacramento Delta, sample from surface sediment Aug2011 Site A1 Bulk (version 2) | ecosystem: Environmental > Aquatic > Marine...
CGTGATCGCCGCCGTCAACGTCGTCTTCCCGTGATCGATGTGCCCGATCGTCCCTACATTCACGTGCGGCTTCGTCCGCTCAAACTTCTGCTTGGCCATCGGTTGGTCCTCCCCGTAAAATGCGAAGGGCATAGAAACCGGTTATGCCCTCCGCGAAGACACCAGTATTCGTTAGAGTGTAAAGCTTACCAGCGAAAATGGGCAAATGCCTTGTTCGCCTCAGCCATCTTGTGCGTATCTTCCCGCTTCTTCACAGCCGACCCGCGGTTGTTGGAGGCGTCCAGGAACTCGGCGGCCAGTTTCTTGGCCATGCCCTTTTCCGCCCGCTGGCGCGCGTAGTTGATGAGCCAGCGGAACCCCAGCGCCGTACGCCGCGAGGGGCGGATCTCGGTGGGCACCTGGTAGGTGGAGCCCCCGACCCGGCGGGAGCGCACCTCGATCATGGGCCGCACGTTCTCGAGCGCCTGTTCGAAGAGCTTCACGGGCGACTCTTTGGTTTTCTCGGTAATGATCTGAAAGGCCTCGTAGACGATCCCCTCGGACGTGCTGCGTTTCCCGTCGTGCATCAGACAGTTGATGAACTTGGCCACCAGCTTGCTACCGAACTTGGAATCGGGGCGAATGCTCCGCTCGGCGACTTCTCTTCTTCTTGGCATAGCGACTCCGCTTTTGAATCAGGACATATTTGCAGATGGAGAGGTTTTCGGTGGACCTCGGTTCTGCAAAAGCAGTTTTACACGTTACGCGTGCAGCAACTATGGTATTTTGCCGTCAGCTTTAGACGTGAGAGCTGACAAACGATCACTTCGGCTTTTTGGCTCCGTACTTGGACCGGCTCTTCTTGCGGTCTTCGACCCCCAGGGTGTCGAGGGTGCCGCGGACGATGTGATACCGCACGCCGGGAAGGTCCTTGACGCGGCCGCCGCGCACGAGAACCACGGAGTGCTCCTGCAGGTTGTGCCCGACGCCCGGAATGTAGGCGGTCACCTCGATGCCCGTCGTCAGGCGCACCCGCGCGACTTTCCGCAAGGCCGAGTTCGGCTTCTTGGGGGTGGTGGTGTAGACGCGGGTGCACACGCCGCGTTTCTGCGGCGCCCCTTTCAGGGCGGGCGTCTTGGTTTTCTTCTGAGCACGTTGGCGCGCGTGGCGCACAAGCTGGTTGATCGTCGGCATGGTTTCCTCGTCAGCGGCTAATAATCGATCTTACAAAATCGGGCATTTTTATATAGTAATTTGGTTATTGTCAAGCCTTTTCTTCAAACGATTACGCCCATTTTCCATCCGGCGGCGCCCAGCGCGGGCCGGCGGCACATCCTGTTCGGCCGCTTTTCAGGCTGAACGACCGCTGGGAGTGCGTGCGGGCCGACCGGCAGTGCCTTCTGGCTAAACGACCTCCACCTCGATATCCGCAAAGGTGGACATGCCGGTCCCGGCCGGGATGAGCCGGCCCATGATGACGTTTTCTTTGAGACCCCGCAGGTGGTCAATCTCGCCCCGGATGCTGGCGTCTGTCAGCACCTTGGTGGTCTCCTGGAACGAGGCGGCGGACACCCAGCTGTCGGTGCTGAGCGAGGCCTTGGTGATGCCTAAGATCAGCGGCTCGCCGACGGCCGGTTTGCCGCCCTTGGCGACGACGGCCAGATTGGTGTTTTCGAACCGGATCCGGTCCACCTGCTCCTCGACAATGAACTCCGTGTCGCCCACGTCCATCACCTTGACGCGGCGCATCATCTGCCGCACGATGACTTCGATGTGCTTGTCGTTGATCCGCACCCCCTGCAGGCGGTAGACCTCCTGCACCTCGTCCACCAGATATTTGGCCAGCGCCACTTCTCCCTTGATCTTGAGGATATCCTGGGGGATGGCGGAGCCGCCGATCAGCGCCTCGCCGGAGCGCACGTAGTCGCCCTCGTAGACGTTGATGTGCTTGCCCCGGGGAATCAGGTACTCCTTCTTGTCCCCGACGTCCACCGGCGTGATGGTCACCTTCTGCTTGCCCTTCTTGGTGCTCTTGGAGATCGCCACGTAGCCGTCGATTTCGCTCAGCACGGCCACCTCCTTGGGCTTGCGCACCTCGAAGAGCTCGGCCACCCGCGGCAGGCCGCCGGTGATGTCCTTGGTCTTGGTGGTGGCCCGCGGCAGCTTGGCCACGAGGTCGCCGGCCTTGACCGGATCGCCTTCCTCCACCAGGAGAATCGCGTTGATCGGCAGGATGTAGCGCGCAAACCCGGAGGAGCCCGGCAGCTTGGCGGTTTTACCATCCTTGTCCTTAATCGAGATGCGCGGCCGTTCCTCGGTGTTCTTGGACTCGATGATCATCTGGCTGGACTTGCCGGTGACCGGGTCGACCTTTTCCTGCATGGTGCGGCCGGGCGCGATATCTCCGAACTTGACCGCGCCGTCCACCTCGCTGATGATCGGGGTGGTGAACGGGTCCCAGGTCGCCAGCTGCTCGCCGGCCTTGACCTTCTGGCCGGCCTTGACGTTCAGGTGCGCGCCGTAGATCACCGGAAAACTATCGAGCTCGCGGCCGGTGTCGCTCATGATGAGCAGTTTGCCGCCGCGCCGGTTCATGGCCACGTAGGCGCCCTCGGAGTTTTTGGCCACGCTCAGCTCGACGAACTTGACGTTGCCCTCCACGCGGGCCCGGATGTCGACCTGCTCGACGCGCCGGCTGGCGGTGCCGCCGATGTGGAAGGTGCGCATGGTGAGCTGGGTGCCGGGCTCGCCGATGGACTGGGCCGCCAAAATGCCGATGGCCTGACCGGCCTCCACGAGTCGGCCGTGCGCGAGGTCGCGGCCGTAACATTTGGCGCAGACCCCTTTCCGGGTCCGGCAGGTCAACACCGAACGGATCCGCACCGAGGTCAGGCCGGCGCCCTCGATTCTATCGACAATGCGCTCGTCGATCTCGTCGCCGGCCTTGGCGATCACCTCCTCGGTAAAGGGGTCGATGATGTCCTCGATCGCCGTGCGGCCCAGAATACGCTCGCCCAGCACCTGGATGATTTCGCCGCCTTCGACCAAGGGCTCCAGCTCGACCCCCTGCAGGGTGCCGCAGTCGTGCTCGGTGATCACGGCGTCCTGGGAGACGTCCGCCAGCCGCCGCGTCAGGTAGCCGGAGTTGGCGGTTTTCAGGGCGGTGTCGGCCAGACCCTTGCGGGCGCCGTGGGTGGAGATGAAGTACTGCAGCACCGACAGCCCTTCGCGGAAGTTGGCGCTGATGGGGGTTTCGATGATTTCGCCGGAGGGCTTGGCCATCAGGCCCCGCATGCCGGCGAGCTGACGCATCTGGTCCTTGCTGCCGCGTGCGCCCGAGTCGGCCATCATGTAAATCGGGTTGAAGCTTTCCTCCATGACGGGTTTGCCCTTGGCATCGAGGAGCGGGGCGCCGTTCGGCTTGAGCACCGGCGCCATCTTCATGACGTCCATCATCGCGTTGGCGACGTCGTCGGTGGCCTTGGCCCAGATGTCCACGACCTTGTTGTATTTCTCGCCCTGGGTGATCAACCCCTCGGTATACTGCCGGCCGATCTCGGTGACCTGGTTGTCCGCCTTCTTCAGGATGTCCCGCTTGCTGTCCGGGATGATCATGTCGTCGATGCAGATGGACAGCCCGCCGCGGGTCGAGTAGCGGAAGCCGATGTCCTTCAGCCGGTCCGAGAGGATGACGGTCGCCTTGGCGCCGAGGTTGCGGTAGACGTAGTCCACCAGCTGGCGCAGGGCCTTCTTGTCCATCACCGTGTTGACGGTGTCGAACGCCACCGCCGGCAGATTGTGGACGACCTCGAAGAGGTGATAGCCCTTGTCGGCGTGAATGATCGGGCTGAAGTCGCCGGCCTTGAGCGCGTAGATCCGGTCGACGTCGGATTCATCGCAGTTGAAGACACTCTTGAACTCGTTGTACGTGAGGGTCCCGATATTGCCGTCGGCAGTCCGGTCGGGGCTCTGGGACATCTCGCGCACCAGGTCGACAAACGCGCGGCCCTCCCGCAAGCCTTCCTGGGCCTGCCGGGCCTCCGCCTCGGTCGGCACCATCAGGTGGCGCAGCTCGAGGATGTCCACCTTCGGAATGACGTCCCACAGAAGCACCCGGCCCACCGTGGTGTCGTAGCGCTTGCCCTGCATGCGCACGACGATCTTCGTGTGCAGTTCCACGGTACCGGCGTCGTAGGCCGAACGCACTTCCTCGGTGTTGGCGAAGATCTTGCCTTCTCCCCGGCGGCCGGCAATGCCGCGGGTCATATAGTAGGTGCCCAGCACGATGTCCTGGCTGGGGACGATGATCGGGCTGCCGTTTGCCGGCGACAGGATGTTGTTGGAGGAGAGCATCAGCACGCGCGCCTCGATCTGAGCCTCCACCGACAGCGGGATGTGGACGGCCATCTGGTCGCCGTCGAAGTCGGCGTTGAAGGCGGTGCAGACCAAGGGGTGCAGCTGGATCGCCTTGCCCTCGATCAGGATCGGTTCGAAGGCCTGGATGCCCAGCCGGTGCAGCGTGGGCGCCCGGTTCAGCATGACCGGGTATTCCTTCACGACTTCATCCAGCGTATCCCAGACCTCGGGGACCTCGCGCTCCACCATTTTTTTGGCGCTCTTCACGGTGGAGACCATGCCTTTCTGTTCGAGCCGGTAGTACACGAACGGTTTGAACAGCTCGAGGGCCATCTGCTTGGGCAGCCCGCACTGGTGCAGCCGCAGGTCCGGCCCGACCGTGATCACGGTGCGGCCGGAGTAGTCCACCCGCTTGCCCAACAGATTCTGGCGGAAACGGCCCTGCTTGCCCTTCAGGGTATCGCTCAGGGACTTGAGCGGCCGCTTGTTGGTGCCGGTGATGACCCGGCCGTGCCGGCCGTTGTCGAAGAGGACGTCCACCGACTCCTGCAGCATCCGCTTCTCGTTGCGCACGATGATGTCCGGCGCCTTGAGCTCGATCAGGCGCTTGAGCCGGTTGTTGCGGTTGATCACGCGCCGGTAGAGATCGTTCAGGTCGGAGGTGGCGAACCGCCCGCCCTCCAGCGGGACCAGGGGCCGCAGGTCGGGCGGCAGGACCGGGATGACGTCCATGACCATCCACGCGGGGTCGACCCCGGAGCGCCGGAACGCATCCACGATCTTCAGGCGCTTGGCCAGTTTCTGCCGCTTGGCGAGCGAGCCCGTATCGTGGATCTCGATCCGCAGCTCGTTGTAGAGCTTTTCAAGCTCGATCGCCTCGAGCATCACTTGGACCGCCTCGGCGCCGATCCCGGCGACGAATTTGGTGCCGTAGGTCTCGATGGCCTCCATGTACTTCTCGTCCGAGAGCATCTGCCCGCGCACGAGCGGGGTGTCCTTGGGGTCGAGCACGATGTAGCTATCGAAATACAGGACCTTCTCCATGTTCTTCAGGGTCAGGTCCAGGAGGTTGCCGATCTTGCTCGGCAGGCTCTTCAAGAACCAGATGTGCGAGACGGGGGTGGCAAGTTCGATGTGGGCCATGCGCTCCCGCCGCACCTTGGACTGGATGACCTCCACCCCGCACTTTTCGCAGATGACGCCGCGGTGCTTCATGCGCTTGTACTTGCCGCAGTTGCACTCGTAGTCCTTGGTCGGCCCGAAGATCTTGGCGCAGAACAGGCCGTCGCGTTCCGGCTTGAAGGTGCGGTAGTTGATGGTCTCGGGCTTCTTGATCTCCCCGTGGGACCATTTGCGGATCTGCTCCGGCGATGCCAGCGCGACCCGGATCGCCTTGTATTTCTTCGGATCGATCGGTTTGGAAAAAAAATCGTACAGTGTGTCCATAGGCTCATCCCTGTGTTGAGACGTTCGTCTTCACCCGGTGCGGGCCGCCACTCGGCTGATTATTCCGTGATCTGGGGCTGGTCGACATCCTCCAGGAGGTTGATGTCCAGTCCCAGGGATTGCAGTTCCTTGGTCATGACTCGGAAGGACTCCGGGATGCCGGGCTCCAGAACGTTCTGGCCCTTCACGATCTTTTCGTACATGCGCGTGCGCCCGGCCATGTCGTCGGACTTGACGGTCAGGAACTCCTGCAACGAATACGCGGCCCCGTAGGCTTCCATGGCCCACACTTCCATCTCGCCCAGGCGCTGGCCGCCGAACTGGGCCTTGCCGCCTAACGGTTGCTGGGTGACCAGCGAATAGGGCCCGATGGAGCGGGCGTGAATCTTGTCGTCCACCAAGTGGTGCAGTTTCATCATGTACATGGTGCCGACCGTGACCAGTTCGGCGAACGGCTCGCCGGTGCGGCCGTCGTAGAGCCTCATCTGGCCGGAGCGGTCGTGCCCGGCCTCCTCCAGGAGGGTCTTGATCTCCTCCTCCTTGGCGCCGTCGAACACCGGGGTGGCCACGTGCACCCCGTTCTTGTAGTAGCGGGCGAAATGGAACAGCTGGTCGTCGTCCAGGCTGCCGATGACCTTCTTCTCCGCGGTGGCGGAAAAGATCTTGCGCATCTTATCCCGCAGCACCTTGGTCTTCTGATCCGCGAGCAGCTGATTGATCTGGTCGCCCAGCCCCTTGGCGGCGAGGCCCAGGTGGATCTCGAGGATCTGGCCGACGTTCATGCGCGAGGGGACGCCGAGCGGGTTCAGCACCATGTCGACACAGGTCCCGTCCTCGAAGTAGGGCAGGTCCTCGACCGGCAGGATCCGAGACACGACGCCCTTGTTGCCGTGCCGGCCGGCCATCTTGTCGCCCACGGAGAGTTTGCGCTTCATGGCCACGTAGACCTTGACCATCTTGATGACGCCCGGCGGCAGCTCATCGCCGCGCTCGAAACGACTCGCCTGATGTTCGAAGGCCAGGCGGCAGAGCTCGCGCTGGTCGCGGTAGTGTTCCAGAATCTCGTGGACCTGCTGGGTCGTCTGCGGGTCCTTGAGCACAACGCTTTCGAGCTGGGCGATGGGGACAGTCGCGAGGGTCTTGGCGTCGAGCTTGACACCGCTTTCGACCAGGACCTTCTTGCCCTTCTTGATCGGAGCGGACACTTTCTGCCCGCTCAGCAGCTGGATCAGCTGGGAGCGCACCACGTTCTCGATCACCTTCAGCTCGTCGTCCCGGTCTTTTTCGAAGCCGGCGATTTCCTCGTCCTCGATCACCCGCGTGCGGTCGTCCTTCTCGACTCCCCGCCGCGAGAAAACCTTGGCGTCGATGACGATGCCCTGGATGCCCGGGGGCACCCGCAGCGAGGTGTCCTTGACGTCGCCGGCCTTCTCGCCGAAGATGGCCCGCAGGAGCTTCTCTTCGGGCGACAGCTGACTCTCTCCCTTGGGGGTGATCTTGCCGACCAGGATGTCGCTCGGCTTCACCTCGGCCCCCAGGCGAATGATGCCGCTGTCGTCGAGGTTCTTGAGCGCCTCGTCACCGACGTTGGGGATGTCGCGGGTGATCTCCTCCTTGCCGAGCTTGGTGTCGCGGGCCACCACCTCGAACTCCTCGATGTGCACCGAGGTGTAGATGCCGTCCCTGACCAGGCGCTCGCTCACCAGGATGGAGTCCTCGAAGTTGTACCCACCCCACGGCATGAAGGCCACGGTCACATTTTTGCCCAGGGCGAGCTCGCCCTGGTCGGTCGCCGGCCCGTCGGCGATGATCTCGCCGGCGGACACCCGTTGGCCCATTTGCACGATCGGCCGGTGGTTGAAGCAGGTGTTCTGGTTGGACCGCACAAACTTCGACAGGTTGAAAATGGTCACGTTCTTCTCGTTCGGCTCGCCCGTCGGGTCGTGCTTGAGCACGATGCGCGCGGCATCCACGTCCACCACCTCGGCGGCCCGCGGGGCGACGATGGTAACCCCGGAGTCCTTGGCCACCACCCCCTCGATCCCGGTGCCCACCAGGGGCGCCTCGTTGGTCAGGAGGGGCACCGCCTGGCGCTGCATATTCGAGCCCATGAGGGCGCGGTTCGCGTCGTCGTTTTCCAGGAAGGGAATCAGGGAGGCCGAGACACTCACCAGCTGGTTGGGGGAAATGTCCATGAGTTCGATCTCCGCCCGCTCGACCATCATGAACTCACCGGCCACCCGCGAGGTGACCAGCGGGTTGGCAAACTGGCTCTTTTCGTTCACCGGCGCGTTGGCCTGGGCAATCGGCAGTGATTTTTCCTCGAAGGCGTCCAGGAACCGGACGTCCTCCGACACCCGGCCGTTCGCCACCACCCGGTAGGGGGTTTCGATGAACCCGTAGTCGTTCACCCGCGCATAGGTCGACAGCGACACGATCAGGCCGATGTTGGGCCCTTCCGGCGTCTCGATCGGACAGATGCGGCCGTAGTGGGAGGGGTGCACGTCCCGCACTTCGAACCCGGCCCGTTCGCGCGTTAGCCCCCCGGGCCCCAGGGCGCTCAGGCGCCGCTTGTGGGTGGTCTCGGAGAGCGGGTTGGTCTGGTCCATGAACTGAGACAGCTGGCTCGTTCCGAAGAATTCTTTCACCACGGCCGAGACCGGCTTGGGGTTGACCAGGTCGTGGGGCATCAGGGCGTCGACCTCCTGCAGGCTCATGCGCTCCTTGATCGCCCGCTCCATGCGCACCAGCCCGATCCGGTACTGGTTCTCGAGCAGCTCGCCGACGGCCCGCACCCGGCGGTTGCCGAGGTGGTCGATGTCGTCCACGACGCCCTGGGTGTCGCGCAGCTCGATCAGGGACTTGGCCGTCAGCAGGATGTCCTCCTTGCGCAGGATGCCGAGATCGACGGCGCTGCTGACCCCGAGCCGCTGGTTGATCTTGAGCCGCCCCACTCCGGACAGGTCGTAGTAGTTGCTCTTGAAGAAGAGGTTGTCGATGAACTCCTGGGCGACTTCGGGGGTGGCCGGGTTGCCGGGCCGCAGCCGGCGGTAGATGTCGATGAGCGCCTCTTCCTTGCTCTCCACCTTGTCCAGGATCAGGGTCTTGCGGATCGAGTCGCTGCTCGACAGCACGTCGATGAACAGGATCTCGAAATCGTTGACCCCGGCCTCCGCCAGCTTGTTGAGGCTGTCTTCGTCCACGGCGTCGTTGGCCCGGGCGACCGGCTCCCCGCCCTGGGGGTTCTTGATCGTGAACGCGAAGGCACGCCCGTAGATCTCCTCCGCGTTGATCGGAATCATGTCCGTGCCGAGGGCCTTGAGGCGCTTGAGCACGCGCGCGTTGTACTGGCGCCCCTTTTTGACCAGGATCTCACCGGTTTCGGTGTCCTTGACGTCCTTGCTCGCCCGCTGCCCCTTCAGAAGGTCCTCGTCGAACGCCTTGAAGTAGCGCTTGCCTTGGACGATCACTTTCTCCCGGCGGTAGAAATAGGCCAGCAAATCCTCCGCCGAATAGCCGAAGGCCTTGAACAGCGTCGTCACCGGGAACTTGCGGCGCCGGTCGATGCGGATGTAGACGATGTCCTTCGGGTCCACCTCCATGTCGATCCAGGAACCCCGCACGGGAATGATGCGTGCGCTGTAGATGATCTTCCCGCTGGAGTGGGTCTTGCCCTTGTCATGATCGAAAAACACGCCCGAGGAGCGGTGGAGCTGGCTGACCACCACGCGCTCCGTGCCGTTGATGATGAAGGTGCCCTTGGCGGTCATGAGCGGGATGGTGCCGAAGTAGATCTCCTGCTCCTTGATGTCGCGGATGTTGGAGACACCGGATTCGGCATCCACGTCGTAGACGACCAGCCGGACGGTGATGCGCACCGGGATCTCGTAGGTCATCCCGCGATGAATGCACTCTTCGATCGTGTGTTTGATCTCACCGAAGCGGTAGGAAACGTACTCGAGGGAGGCGCTGCCGGTGAAGTCCTTGATCGGGAACACGGACTTGAACACGGCCTGCAAACCGATTTCCTCCCGCTTTTCGTGGGGGGTGTCCATCTGCAGGAACCGGGCAAACGAATTGCGCTGCATGCCGATGAGGTCGGGGATATCGACGATCTTGTCAATCTTGCCGAAGCTCTTGCGAATACGCTTGCTGATCATTGGTCTCTCGGACATAGCATCTCCGCCATGTGGTTGAAGTTAGGGACCCTTTGAAAAAATGACGGACAGACGGTGGATAGGGATAATGACGCCCGTGGCCTGCTGCGTCCAGGAAGAAATCAGGTAAAAGCGTACGCTGCAGAAAGATGCGGCAGCAGACCACGGTTATCGGTTGATTCGCTACTTGATCTCCACGGTGGCGCCGGCGCCCTCGAGCTGGGCCTTGAACTTTTCGGCATCCGCCTTCGAAATCCCCTCTTTGACCGGCTTGGGGCAGGACTCCACCAGATCCTTGGCCTCTTTCAGGCCCAGGCTGGTGATGGCGCGGACTTCCTTGATGACGTTGATCTTCTTTTCGCCGTGGGCGGTCAGGATGACGTCGAACTCGGTCTTCTCCTCGACCGGGGCCGCCGCCGCCGCGGGGCCGGCGGCCATCATGGCCATGGGGGCCGCCGCCGACACGCCGAATTTCTCCTCAAGCTCTTTGACCAGTTCGGACAGCTCCAGCACCGACATGCTGGCAATGAATTGAATCACATCTTCTTTGGTGACATTAGCCATTTCTTCCTCCAGTTGATCGATATCGTCGTTTCAGATTCGGTAACGTTTCCATGGATCCGGAGGCAGACTCTCGCCCCGCATCCTCTCACGCGGCGGCCTGAGGCTCCGCCGGCGCCTTCTGTTCCTTGATGGCGTTCAGCACGTTCAGCAGGCTGCGCGGGACCCCCGAGAGCACCCTCACGAACGAGGTCGGCACCCCCACCATGACGGAGAGCAACTGCGCCAGCAGCACCTCGCGCGCAGGCAGCGCCGCCAGGGCCTTGACCCCGGCGAGGTCGATCAGCTTTCCGTTCAGCACCCCGGCCCGGATCTGCAGGCGCTTGCTGTCCTCGGCGAACTTCGTCAAAATCTTCGCCGGCGCCACCGGGTCCTGGTAGCTGATGGCCACCGCGCTGGGCCCCTGGAACTGGCTCTGCAGCACGGCGATGGGCGTGTTTTCCGAGGCCCTCACCATCATGGTGTTCTTGACCACCTTGTAGTCGACGCCCGCCTGCTTGAGCTTGCGGCGCAGATCGCTCATCGCCGGCACATTCAGCCCCTTGTAATCGGTCAGGATCACCAGGTTGGCCTTCGCAAAGCGCTCGGTCAGGTCCTCAACGATTTGTTTTTTGTCTTCTAGTTTCAAATTGGATTCTCACCTCCTCCTGATCTCTGAAAAAAACCGGAGGCATGGCTAAGGTTTACCGGGAAACACCCTTCCGCGATCCCGGTCGGTCACCCCTGTAGTCCACCTCTGTCTCGGTAGGCCGGCAGAGCCGATTAAACGCTGCACCCCTTAAGTACCTACGGTCTTTGACAGATTAGTTGACGACGTGCGCGTCGCCCGTTTTACTTTGCCAGATCCTTGACCATGAGCGTGTCGATCTTGATGCCGGGGCCCATGGTGCTGGAAACGACAATGCTCCTCAGATAGGTCCCCTTGCTGGAGGCCGGCTTCATGCGGATGATGGTCTCCAGGAACGCCGACACGTTCTGAACGAGCTTCTCGACGCCAAAGGAGACCTTCCCCACGGGGACGTGCACGATCCCGGCTTTTTCAACCCGGAATTCGATCTTGCCGGCCTTGAGCTCAGTCACGGCCTTGGTCACATCAAAGGTGACCGTGCCGGTCTTGGCATTGGGCATGAGGCCGCGCGGGCCCAGAATCTTGCCGATCTTGCCGACAACGCCCATCATGTCCGGTGTCGCCACGACCTTGTCGAAGTCGAACCAGCCGCCCTTGATCTTCTCGACCAGATCGTCGTTGCCGACGACATCCGCACCCGCGTCCTGGGCCTCCTTCTCCTTCTCGCCCTTGGCGAAGACCAAAACCCGCACCGCTTTGCCGATACCGTTCGGAAGCACCACCGACCCCCGGACCATCTGGTCGGCATGCCGCGGGTCGACCCCCAAACGGGCGGCGACGTCAACGGTCTCGTCGAACTTGGCGTAGGATGACTCCACGACCACCTTCACAGCGTCGAAAACTCCGAGGCTGGAATCGCCGGTGATTTTCTTCATGACTTCGTTGTATTTCTTACCCCGCTTTGGCATCTTGGCTTCGCTCTCCTTATCAATTCCTGCCGGTTGCGGAAATGACCGGGTCTTTCGCCCGCTGGCAAGCCCGGCCCCTCAACCTCAGGCGATCTCGATCCCCATGCTGCGGGCCGTGCCTTCGATGATGCGGCAGGCCGCGTCCAAATCATAAGCGTTCAAGTCCACCATCTTCTGCTTAGCGATCTCCTCCACCTGCTGGCGGCTGATCTTGCCCACCTTCTCGCGCTTGGGGTCCTTGGCGCCCTTGGCAATTTTGGCCGCCTTTTTCAAGAGGACCGCCGCCGGGGGCGTCTTGGTGATGAAGGTGAAGGAGCGGTCCTGATAAATCGTGATCACCACGGGAATGATCATGCCGGCGTCGTTCGCGGTCTTGGCGTTGAACGCCTTGCAGAAATCCATGATATTGACGCCGTGCTGACCCAGAGCGGGTCCGATGGGCGGCGACGGGTTGGCTTTGCCGGCTTCCACCTGCAGTTTGACGAATGCCATTACTTTTTTAGCCATGAGTCTCTTTTTCTCCTGATCGCTGTCGATCTTGCTGCCGCCCGCGTGGGGCGGCGGATCGCGGGTCCTAAAGCTTCTGGACCTGAACGAAATCCAGCTCCACGGGGGTGGCACGCCCGAAGATGCTCACCAGAACTTTGATTTTGCCCTTCTCGGGGTTGACGTCATCCACCGTGCCGTTGAAGTTATTGAACGGACCGTCGATCACCCGAATGTCATCCCCGATCTCGAAAAAGTATTTCGGTTGGGGCTGGCGCTTGCCGGCCTCCATGCGGTGAATGATCTGCTCCGCCTCCGCCTCCGACAGCGGGGTCGGCTTCTGCCGCCCGCCCAGGAAACCGGTGACCTTGGCGGTGTTGTTCACAATGTGCCACGTCTCATCATCCAGTTCCATGCGGACCAGGATGTAGCCGGGGTAAAACTTGCGCGAAGAGGTCTTGCGTTTGCCCTTGACCAGTTCGACCACCTCTTCCGTCGGCACCACGACCCCGCCGAACTTCTCCGGGTGCGGAAAGCCGGTGATGCGCTCCTCCAGGGCGGCCTTGACCTTGTTTTCAAAGCCCGAGTACACATGGACGACATACCATCTCAACGCCACGGGTGCTTTTCCTCCCCCTATTTAAAGACGGCCCGGACCAGGTTGCCCAGGCTCACGTCCACCAACCCGAGGAACACGGAGATGATCATGACCAGAACAATCACCACCGCAGTGGACCCGAGGGTTTGCTTGCGCGTCGGCCACGTGACCTTTTTGAGCTCGATCTTGACCTCTCGCAAAAACTGAACCGCCCGGGTGTACACGTTGTCCGCCGGCGGGGTGGCAGGCGCCGACGCGGTCACTGCCTGGGGTTTTTTCGGCACCAGCACCGGTTTGCGGTCGGCCCCCGCGGCCGGGTCCGCGCCCGCCGCCAAGCCGCTTTTCGAACCCGCCGCCCCGTCCTCAGACGCCAGCGCAACACCAGACGTCTCGTCCTCGTGCCGCTTCTTTTTCTTCAGGCTGGTTGGCTTTTTACGTAATATGCGTCCCATGCGTCTCCTGAACCGATCAACGCCCGCCGCCAGCGCGGCCGGTGAGCGATGCCCCCGGCCGCGACTGACCGAGCTTCCTCTTCAAAAGTGGCAGGCCAGGAGGGATTCGAACCCCCAACACCCGGATTTGGAGTCCGATGCTCTACCGTTAGAGCTACTGGCCTGCATATCGCACCCGATGGGGATGGGGCCGCATCGGGAGCGGGCGTCTACTTGGTCTCTTTGTGAACCGTATGCTTGCGGCAGAACCGGCAATATTTGGAAAACTCCAGCTTGTCCGGTGTCGTGCGCTTGTTTTTCGTCGTCGTATAGTTACGACGCTTGCATTCGGAACAGGCAAGCGTGATCAGAACTCTCACGGGATATCTCCTTTGTCGTTACGCGATGACGTCGGCGACCACACCGGCACCCACTGTCCGGCCGCCTTCCCGTATCGCAAACCGCAGCTCCTTCTCCATCGCTATCGGGGTGATCAGC
>Ga0208980_10001528_pt1 | contig 14045 bp, 18 predicted proteins | sample WetSurMetagenome_3_FD_187993 | JGI IMG/M metagenome (GOLD analysis project Ga0208980, IMG submission 187993) | Wetland microbial communities from Twitchell Island in the Sacramento Delta, sample from surface sediment Aug2011 Site A1 Bulk (version 2) | ecosystem: Environmental > Aquatic > Marine...
CTATCCAAACATTTGCACAGGGGAAAGAATTGAATGGTATTATTCCTGATAGTAAAACAGTCCTCTCTGCATGTAAGGAAATCAAGGATCGCACCGAACCCGCCCCTAAAGTAAACCTTAATCAGACCATTACCAGGAGCTATATAGAAGTGGATATAAATCTGCATGCAGATACGGAAAGCGATAGCTTGAATAGTAAGCAAATAGTTGATCTACTACCCGATAATGATTAAGCAATATAAGCATAGCATTTTGCAAAGTGTTGATATAAGCCAGTCTATAAGGCAAGTGTCTGATAATTCCCTATTATGTAAAATATATATTATGCTGTATGGTAGTGTCTATGCAAGGCAATAGGCAATGGCATGGGTAGGGGGTAGGGGGTAATGGCTGTATTTGGTTTAAAATTACATTACCTCTCAGAGGCTGAATACAAATTTTCTAATAAGGAGTAGTATGAAGGATTTCAATGCAGTTAGGAAGCATATGCTAAATAAAAAGACCGCAGGGTGCGAAAAAACACGGGATTATATTTTTTTCTATTTATCAAGTGCTTAAAAAGGAGGTTATATGCCATTAAAGAGAGGTAGTAGTCAGAAGACGATAAGCCAGAATATAAGGGAGATGGTAAAGGCGGGACATCCGCAGAAGCAGGCGGTGGCAGCAGCAATGAATAAGGCGGGCAAAGGAAAGAAGTGAAAATAAACGGAGTGCCTTTTGAAAGGAATCCCTTAATTGGACTTCCGAATGAGAAGGGATTTGATGTTCGGTATAAGTATAATTATGAGGCATTGATGACGGAGGCAGTTGGTAGGGATAAGGACTATCAGGATAGTATGTTCAGGCAGTTGATATTAAATGATTTATGGTTTGTTGTTTATTTTATCGTTAAACCGTTTGCAGAAGGTAATCATAAATCCTTCAACCATCCGTTCTTGGTTAGGGCTTGCAGGGAAGTACAGAGTGGGCCGAAGGATTGCACGTTGGATATGTGGGCAAGGTTTCACTATAAAACAAGCATCATAACGATAGGTGAGACATTACAGGATATGTTGAGGAAGCCAGAGGAGGCAGTTGGCTTGTTTGCTTATAAGCGGGCGATAGCAACACAGAAGTATATCTTCCAAATTAAGCGGATAATCGAGAACGAGAAGATTCTTTATGATGCATTTGAGGATGTGATATATCAAGACCCTGAGAGGGAGAGTCCGTTATGGAGTGTTGATGGGGGGCTGATACTTAAAAGGAAAAGCAATCGTGGAGAACCAAGTGTGTCAGGGCATGGGTTGGTAGAAGGTATGCCGACTTCGATGCACTTTGAGGTTAGGAAGTACGATGATATAACAACAGAGGATATGGCCGATTCTCCGAATGTTATGGAGGATGTGAAGGTGAAATTCGATAGTTCGCAGAATCTTGGCATGGCAGATGGTGGTTCGCATAGAGTAATTGGAACTGTATACCATCATAACGATCCCCTTTGTTATGTCAGGGATAAGAAAGATATATTTGGAAATAATATGTATGTAATGCGGTTAAAGCCAGCGACCCATGATGGCATGGAAAACGGTACTCCTGTGTTGATCTCACAGGCAACATTGGATAGGTTAAAAGCCACTAAGACGTTTAGAAGTCAGCAGTTGTTAAATCCTACGCCTGAAGGTACACAGAAACTAAACCCTGATTTCCTGATGCCGATTGAACCACAGTTTATTCCAAAGGAACTATATAAGTTCATGGTGATAGACCAAGCAGGAGACTTGGCAAGCAATATCAATAAGATGGGAGAGGACAGTTGGGCTATAGCCGTGGTAGGGGTAGAACCCAAAATGAACGACATAGGGGCTTCGGCAAGGTATATACTGGATTTATTTATATCTCCCATGAGCGAATCCGAGGCGATAGATCAGATCGTGAGGATGTACTTAAATGCAGGAATGATTCGACAGGTTGGAGTTGAGAAGGTTGGGATTTCCACCACACATATCCATATAGCCAATGCTTTAAGGGCAAGGGGGCGATATATTACCGAAGATGCCAATACCCTTGTCTTATTAAGACCTGCGGGAAGAAATAAAATTAAGTTTATCGAATCCTCATGGTCATGGCCTCTTAACAACTCAAGGATGTTTTACTCAAGGTCTTGCCCGAATGCTTATATAGATAGACTAAAGAACGAAATGAGTATGTTTCCTTACTGGCATGATGATGGAATTAACGCAATTGCATATCTTGACGATATGATAAAAGACTTTAGATTCCCACTAACGACATATTCTCATAAACCTATCGCATATAGGGAAATAGGAGTGGTATAAAATGTTCAAGACAATGGTTAAGACTGACGTAACTGACGTAAAGACGATTCAGTTCTGCATAGATGCGATAAATAAGATAGATAACCAGTATTCCGACATCAAGACGAATAACATAGATGCGTTTGATTATTACTTTGGGGTCAATTATATGAAGGATATTCCAGGTAGGTCACAAGTCTATACCTCCGACCTTGCCGACACCATAGAATGGATTATGCCTTCTTTAGTTAAGATATTTGCAGGAGGTGATGACGTAACGAGTCTTACTCCAAGGAAAAAAGAGAATGCCGAGCAAGTAGCAGCACATAACGAACTCATTAATTATCAGATTAAGGTAAAGAATAAATGGTTTATCATCATAAATGACTGGTTCAAGGATGCCTTACTATTGAAAAGAGGAGCGGTTAAGTACCAATGGCATAAGGAAGTCGAAGAAGAAGAAAAATCTTATGAGAATCTAAGTGAGATGGAACTTCAGCAACTGGCTTCCGATCCCGATGTGGTTCGAGTCTCGATTGATAAGGAGAATGTCTTAAAGAATGAACGATTAATTGGCAGTATTGACGAACGGGGGATGATTGTACCGCAAGTTCAACCCGCAGTTAAGTCCTATAATGTCACACTTACATATCAATTGGTTGACGAGTATCCGTTAATAGAAGCCGTACCTGCTGAGGAATACGGATTTCCGATAGATACAAGGGATTTGGATAGTTGTACGATGTTTTATCATAGGACTAAGTATAAGAAATGGCAGTTTATCAATAAATTCGGACAGGAGAAGTTTAAAAATATAGAGGAACTGAAAAACACCTTCCATCCGACTGCAAACGACCAGAGTGTTGATGAGGAACGGTTTGTAGACGTTGGTGGACTTACTGGAGGCTTCTTTTACGATCAGATGGATGATACTTGGTTGGTATATGAGTGTTTCTATACCAATGCCGACAATGGTAAGAAATGGTTATCGGTGATATGTGGGAATGTTCTATTAAAAGACGAAGAAAACAAGTATAAAAGACCCCCTTTTGAAGTTCTTACCTCCATAAAGTTGTCTCATAGGATAATCGGGATGTCTATGTTTGACTTACTCAAGGACTTACAGAGGATTAGAACCTCATTACTTAGGCAAATGCTTGATGAGGGGTATTTTAATCTCAATGGAAGGTGGTTGATTGACCCTACAAAGGTAAGTTTTGAGGATTTTCTGAATGCCAATAGACCTGGGGGTATTATCAGAACGCTAAATGGTCAACCTGCGGATGAAAATGGCATACGTCAGTTACAGGGGAATGGACTATCGCAGTTCAGTTTCGCTTTATTTGAGCAAATCGAGAAGGAAAAAGACTATCATACAGGTGTCCCAAGGTCTTTTCAGGGTGTTACCCCCGATACACTACAAAAAACCATGCGTGGACAAAATCAACAGGTGATGTTGGCCCAACAGAGGATAGAAATGATGGCTCGTTTGTTTGCTGAAATGGGCATTGCCCCACTTATTAGAGATATAATTGACATGAATATGCGTTTCCTGAATAAATCGCAGGCATTGAAGGTGGTAAATGATTGGATTGAGGTAGGGCCGGAAGATGTAGTGGCAAAAGCAGATGTAATCATCAATGTTGGGTTAGGAACAACGAGTAAAGATATCCTTGTTCAGCAAAATCAGCAGATGATTGCCTTGTATATGCAGATGTACCAGATATTCGGGCCGATACTTAACGATAAAATCCTTCATGCTTTAAAGGAATTGGTCAAGGCAATGGGATATAGGGATACTCAGAACTGGGTTCCTGGAGAGGAAGAAACAGATAACCCACAGATGCAACAATTAATGGCATTCATGCTTGCTGCTAAACATGGTTTACCCACGCAGGCAGGACAATCGATGAATGCACAGGCAGAACAGGCTACACAACCCAGACAACCTAACTTAACGACACCTGATATTAACGGAGAATACTTTGGATAGACTGAAGAACTGGTTTATACGATTAATTCTTCCTTTGGTTGGCTTTGCACCCGCAGAACCGCAGATGGAAGATAAATCCAAGGCATTTTATGCCGACCAGTTAATAAGTAATCCGATATATGAGCAGATAATGTCTGAATTAAGAACTAAATATACTGATTTCTGGTTAAACTCCCAACATCCCGATAAAGACAAGCGAGAGGAATATTATCAGTATCTAAGAGCGTTAAATCAGATAGACTTGCATATTAAGTCCTATATAACTAAAATGAGATATAAAGAAATGATAGATAGGGAACAAATATCATCAAGCCGAGAGGCAATGATAAAATAAGGAGGATTTATGGCTACAACAGTAGAACTTTTTGGCGAGGAAGCAACCGCACAGGTCAAGCAACCAGAGTCAGAAGTAAAAGAGACTAAAGAAGAAGGAACAACCGATGAGGTCAAGTCCGATGAATCGGAAGTCTCACAGGAAAAGGAACAGGACAATTACTACACTCCTGAAGAACTCGCTCTGATTCATCCAACAGCAATTGATATTGATAGGGTACATCCCTCTGCTAAACCAATAGTCGAGAAGACTATCAAGGAATATAAGAGTGTGATTGCCAATCAGACTAAAATTGCACAGGAAAATGCAGAGTTAAAACGTGCCTCACAGAAACCCAAGACGATTGAGGATTACTTCAATGACGATCCTGAAACAACGATTCAGTACATTGATACTCAGATAATGCAGAAACTTCAAGAAGCCGAGATGCACGAAGCAAATGACGATGATAAGTCTGCACGAAAGGCACATAGAGAAGCATTACAGTGGGAATCTACCAAATCCACATTGACACTAAGAAAATCTCTTGCTACAGATAAGATTACCAAGAGGGAAATCGAGAGGAATAAACTTTTATCTGGTTTCCCTGATTTTGAAGGTAAAAGCAAACTTGCAAGAGACTACATGAGTTCAAAGTTGTTAATGGCTGATGTGGATATAGATAGGATGCTAGATTTGGATTCTAACGGCTTGGCTGCAATTAATCTCGTCAATCACTTCCATAAGTTGAGTCAGGAAAGTACAGTTAAGGATACTGTGAAGGATAAAATAACTAAAAAAGTTCCCGATGAATTAGGAAGACCAGGTTCAGGTTCGGTTACTCCTAAAAAAGCAGGTGAAGAATTCAATTACCAAGAGGAGTTTGAAGAAGCCAAACGAACTGGCAACTGGGCTAAAATTCTAAAATTCAAGGGGGCTATTTAAGAGGTATATAAATGACAATTCCGACATCAGATTATACGACTTATGATGCAACTGGAAACAGAGAGGACTTGATAGACGTAATAACGAATATCAGTCCGACAGACGCTTGGTTTACAAGTAATTCAGGCAGTACAAGGGCAAAGGCAAGATACCATGAATGGCAGATAGATGTACTCGCTGCACCAGCAGCCAATGCCCAGATTGAAGGAAACACTAAGACGGCTACTGCTGTTGTGCCTACCACAAGGACTGGTAACTATACACAGATTCTTTCTAAGGAGTTTATGGTTACCGAGACACAGGAAACAGTGGATAAGGCAGGTAGGGCTTCAGAGGTAGCATATCAGACCACCAAGAACATGAAAGAACTTGCAATGGATATCGAGTATGCCCTTCTAATTAATGCTTCGGCAGTATCAGGGGATACCGCAACTGCAAGACAGTTAAAAGGTGTTCTTGGTTGGATTACAGGTAATACCTACACTGGTACGGCTACAGGTAATGCCACACCACTATTGGCAGCCAGCATTACCACTGTACTGGCTCTTATATGGGCAGATGGGGGGAAACCACAGCACATTCTCTGTGGTGCTTGGCAGAAGAAGATGATAAGTGCCATGACGACTTCCGCTACGAAATATGTGGATGCACCTACCAAGACCGTTGTGGATTCCGTAAATGTATACGATACGGACTTCGGTAGAATCGCAATCCATCTCAGTACAGTTCTTAATGGTGCGAGTAACGCATCCAACGGTACTGTAGTCATCCTTGGAGATATGGGATTATGGAGTAAGGCATGGTTGAGGCCAGTCAAGAAGAAAGAACTGCCGATTGCGTCATTCAGTTCGTTCTTCTCCATCGAGGCAGAACTTACACTTGAATCAAGAAACCAGAATGGTTCAGGTAGGATGTATAACTTAACAATAGCTTAACAAGGAGGTATTGGGGGGCAGAAATGCCCCCTATATATTATGCTGATAAAAGCCAAACCACAATTGATAGATATAACCAATAAAGGCGATAAAACTATATTCAGGCATATGCAGGACAATAGACCTGTTATGCAGTCTGTAGCCGAACAGAAAAAAGAATTCAATCCCTCCTTCATGTTGAATAGACCCGCTTGGCCTGTAGCAGAAGTTCCGAGTCTGACATTCTTTGCCCATCCTGAGTTTACGGATTGTTGTGGGAATGTTAATTGGAAGGCTTTTAATAAGTGGTTGCAGACGGATGAGGGTAGACAGTATAAGATAGCCAAATGACGATAGTGACGGCTATCACAAATAATAAAGATAGACTTCGGGAGGATATGAACTTTACTCAGGGTAAATTTGTTGCATTTACAGATCAAGTCAGTCCTAATTGGGAAATCATACCTACCTATAATTTATTTTCCGACCCTATAAGGAATGCCAAGATTCATAAGGTGCTTATTCATAAATATGTCAGTGATGATATATCAATTTGGATAGATGGGAATATATCATTTAATGTACCTGCCAATATTCTTGTAGATGAGTTTTTAGGAGATGGAGATATATTTGCGTTTACCCATCGTTTTAGGGATTGCATTTATAACGAAATGCCGTGTTGTATTCACCATGAAACCGTAAAAGACTTTATAAATAGACAGATCGATAGATATAAGTCGGAAGAATACCCATCCAATGCTGGATTATACGAATGTGGATTTCTAATAAGAAGAAACAATGATAGAGTCAGAAGATTTAACGAGGCATGGTGGGCTGAAATCTGTGTAGGTTCCAAGAGAGATCAGTTGTCTTTTCCCTATGTATTATGGAAGAATCTTGATATTAAAATAAAAACTCATCCAAGTAACGTAAGGGAACACCCCTATTTCGATTGCAGGGGGCATATTAATTGAAGAAGGTACTGATACTTTCAGATGGGGCAGAGTGGATTGTAGATAGAATCACCGATGAGATGATTTCAAGAATGCCTTTTGAATTTACCAAAAATTATTACACAAGGATTAATCCAAATGAATTTATGAATCTTGCGGGTCAACACGATTTGGTTCATTATCAGAATTGGGATTTAAGAGAACATATCCATGTGCTTGAGAAAATCGAAACCCCTATATTACTTACTATTCGTTCCTTCAGGTATCCCGAATATTTATATAGTGCGGTTAAAAAGGTTAAGAAAGTCCATGTAATTAACCACGATTTACTGGAATTCTTCCCTAATGCCCATTATATCCCCGATGGGATTTTCGATCAATTCTTTACCAAGAAAGAATTTATAGTTGGTTTTGCTGGCAAGCCTGATGAATATAAAGGCTTTGCAATCATTCAACAGGCATGTAACGAGTTGGGGGTGAACTTTATGCCAGCTACAGGAGATATTCCATATCATCTTATGTTTGATTATTATAATAAAATAGATTTATTGGTATGCAGTTCACTTCAGGAAGGACATAATACCGTAGTCATGGAGTGTCTTGCCATGAATAAACCAGTTCTAACGACAGATGTAGGAGTTCCTAAACAGTTTAATATCCACAAGATAGTCAGGACAATTGGAAGTATTAAGGAAGGGATAATGAAATTCTACACCGCACCATTGGTTAAGGATTATACATGGGATAATATCTGTAAACAACTCACCGAACTATATAACGAGACAATGAATGAAACTTGATTTAGGTTGTGGGGAATATAAACTCGAAGGTTTTATAGGAATGGATAAAAGGAATCTCGATATTGTAGATATAGTACATGATATAGAGGAATTTCCCTATCCGATTGACGATGAGTCATGTGATGAGATAGAGGCTTCCCATATCATGGAACATATCAAGCCTTGGCTAACCATAGATGTATTTAACGAATTATGGAGGATAATGAAGTCAGGATGTATGCTTCATGTCTCAGTACCATATGCAGGTTCGCCTCAATACTGGCAAGACCCTACCCATTGCAATGGATTTATCCCGACTACATTCGAATATTTTGATTCCCGTTCTTCTTTATGGGGTGTATATAAACCTAAAGAATGGGAAATCCAACAAGGTTATCCCAAATTCAGTAATGCAAATTTAGAATGTTTATTGATGAAAAAATGAAATTAAATTTAGGATGTGGCAACCAGCATATTAAGGGATTTTTAAATGTGGATTTATGCGATAATAGTGATTTCAAACATGATTTGAGATTACCACTTCCTTTTGAGAATAAGTCCATAGATGAGATTATGGCTATCCATGTAATAGAGAGTTTCTACCAATGGGAATTTCCTGAGATACTCAGGGATTGGGCAAGAGTTTTGAAAGGAACATTGACGATAGAATTCACCGAACTCATGGAAACTGCATTAATGTATATTTATGGAATAGGACAAGAGAAAATCAGTGGGCATTGGGGGCTATATGGAGATCAATCCAAACCCATAGACCCTTTATTGGTGCATCGGTATGTGTATGAGAAATCGGAATTGGAAGGGTTGTTAAGAGATACTGGATTCGAGAATATAATATTTTCAAAAGAATTCATTGCTCACCATTCTAAAAGGGATTTAAGGGTATCATGTTCTATTTAATTGAATTGGGAAATATCTGTAATCTAAAGTGCATATCCTGTTGCAGTAGGTTAGAGGTAAGACCTAAAGGTTTTATGAAACCTGATGTTTTTAGGAATATAGTAGACCAATATTTAGCATATGATAAAAGAATCCGATACGATAGGATAGTTTTACATGGGTATAGCGAGTTATTGCTTAATCCTTATTTATGGGCAAACCTTGACTATCTACAGGAAAAGGGATTTACGAATGTGGATTTCTCCGATAATTGTATGTTGTTGACAGAGGAAATAGTTAAGAAATTATGTTCCTACACTATTTTTAGTTGGATTAAACTATCATTGAATTCAAGTAGGAAAGAACTCATGGAATACATCAACACAGGTAGTAATTTCGATAAGGTAGTGGACAATATAAGAATGTTCTGTGATGTTGTAAGTAAATATGCTAATTTTAAAGTCTTGGTTCAGTTAATGCACACAGCGAAGAATATGGATGAAACCCCACAGGAAGTTAAAAACTTAATTCAAAGGAGCAATATCCAAGTGCATGAGTGTAATATTATGCGGATGATTGGAATTCCAAAGGATAACGATTTGCTTATTCCTAACCATATTTTTTGGGGGGGTACTTGCACTTTTTCTCAGGTGAACAGAATGATTCACTGGGATGGGGATTTAGTGGGTTGTTGTATAGACAATACGAAATCTCAGGTATATGGTAATTATAAAGACGGTATTTACTCTAATGAAGTAGAGAGTAGAAGATCGCAATGGCAGATGGAAATGGAAGGTGGAAAATATGTAAATCTACCAGTCTGTAAAGTTTGTGATGCAAGGATTAATAGTGTTAATTAGAAATGACGATATTAGTGTAGATACTTGTTTGGATAACTTAGTATGGTTCTGTGAGTTATGCGATAAGTATGAATTACAGGTAGTACATTGTATTACTCCACTGGGTGAAACACATGGAATCCACTATACAATGACTGATGATGAGATAGTGGCTATTGGTAAGAAGAAAACCTTTTTAGATAATTGGGATATATGGAACTATCTAAAAAACCATAGAAGCGATCTGTTTGCAGTTCATGGTCTATGGCACTCGCATAGTCCTTCTATAAACGATATTTATATGGCAAAGACTTTATTAACCGATGTAGGATTAACACCAAAGTATTATGTCCCTCCGTTTAATGAGGGAGTTTATCCCCCTGAAGTATGTGAGTTGAAATTACTTCAGTTAATGCCGAATATCGAACACTACCTTGATAGTGGTAAACCCGATTCGGAGATGTTTTATACCCATTCTTGGAGGTATGGAATGTGGTATCCAAAGGAGAAACTTGAGCAATGTCTTATGAGAATTACTACACATTAGCGATAGAAGAAGGTCATCACCCGATTAACGATGGGATAATCCGATTCCTACAGGATAAGATATATGGTAGATGGCTTGATGTGGGGTGTAACTCAGGATGGTTATTATCTTTAGTACCTAACGGTACAGGTATAGATGCGAGTTCAAAAATGATAGAATTGGCAAAAGTAAAAGGATTAAAGGTAATTCATGGTACTGCTGAGAAATTACCTTTTAACGATAAGGAATTCGATACCGTAGTCATGTCTTGTGTGCTTGAACAGTGCAGTGATTGGAGAAAGGCTTACAATGAAGCCAAAAGGGTAGGATACAGGGTTATTGGAATCAATCCATTACCTGGAAGTCCTTGGGGGATAATCGGGGGGAATGTCAAAAGTATAATCCCACCTGATTTACTTACTGATGCACTAATCGAAGAATTTGATGAAGATAGATACTATTTCGAGACAATATGAAAGTTAGTTATTTTTTAAGAGATAATGGAGGTTGTGCCTATTATAGACTTGCCTTACCATTGGAAACAATGGGACAGAAAGGAAATGTTCCGATAGCAAGTTTTAAGCGAGGTGATACTGTAGACCAGATACTTAGAGCCTTGGATGCTAATATATTTGTACTTCCAAGGGTATGTGAACTTGAGTTTATCAATATTCTTCCTCAATTCAGGGAACGAGGTTGTAAGATCGTAATAGACCATGACGATAATATGTTCGAAGTTTCACCCTTTAGTCCACACTATGAGGAAACAGGAACAGAGGATGTATTTGTAAACTTTCAGGGAGAACGGCATCCTATGTGGATAGACGAAAGACACGCATGGAAATATAAACACCTAAAGACACAACCCAATTTCATAGATATGCAGAGGAATAAAATCAGGAAGGAAAACTTCATCTTGGCTATGCAGGAAGCTGATTGCGTAACTGTAACTCAACCGATTCTTGCTGAAGTCTATAAGCCTTATGCAAAGAAAGTAGTGGTTCTTCCAAATTGCGTAGATATGAATATATGGAAGAAACTACCATTTATGCCGAGAGAGGATATTAGACTTTATTGGTCAGGTGGTTCTTCTCATTATGAGGATTGGTGTGTATTGGCAGAAGTCCTACCTATAATCATGGAGAAGTATCCACAAGTAAAACTTGTGCTTTTTGGTGCTGTATTTGAGGGTACATTAAAGAATATTCCTAAAGACAGGTATGAATTCCATCCTTGGATAGCCACCCCTGCCTATCATCTGAAATCAGCCATACTTGACCCTGATATATGTGTAATACCTTTGTATGAGAACGAATTTAGCAAATGTAAATCTCCTATTAAGTGGATTGAGATGGGAGCTTTAGGTATTCCCTGTGTTACATCGTATTATTCTCCATATAAGGAAATAGCTTCCGAAGATAATGGGATATTCATTGAAAACAATGATAAACAGGCATGGATAGAGGGAATCTCACTGTTAATCGAGGATGTGGCACTTAGGAAGAAAATATCCGAAAATGCCCATAAAACAGTGGAAGATAAGTTTGATATTAACAAAATGTGGAAAATGTGGTATGATGCTTACAGTGAGGTGCTTATATGACATATAAAGAATTATTGTCCTTGGTTGCAAGCTACCTTCAAAGACCAAATGATCCTCAGATAGTTCAATTGTGTGGATTAACAATTGGGACTACAGCAAATAAAATTCAAATTACACAGGATATTAACTATAAATTATTCAATCAGGAGAAACAATATTTAGCAACTGATAATATTTCAGTAACTTCTTGTATTGAACAGGCAATAAATACCTTCTGTTATTATCTTGTTTCTATAAATTTATTAGGGAATATAATAACTACGAAAGGAAATAACAATACTTATTCTTTGCCTGATACTCCTGAAGATAATCTTCCAATTGGTGCTTTTAAGGTAATAACTAATGCAAGTGCTACATTTATAGCGGGTACGACAGCGTTTACAGATTCTGGTATATCTTCTACATTCTTTAGCCTTGATGTATCTAATATTGGAACTCTTATCAATCAGGCAATGAGAAGGATTGAAAGCCAGACTAACTTCCGTTGCATGAAGGTCAAGAAAAGTTTTACCCTTTCTGCTAACACAGATACGATTGATAATCCGATACCGAATTATAAAAGTATTATAGGTGTATATGCGACAAATAGCAGTTCAAGGTATCCACTTACCAAGAAAGACTTAGACTATGTTGAAAAATACTATCCGATAGCTCAAACAGGTATTCCTAATTTAATAGCTGAAGTTCCTAAACTGGAAACAAGTTTAACTCCTGATGCAATCCCGAATTTACAATGGATGGTAAGACCTGTTCCCGATGTGGATTATACCGTAGTAATGACGGCTTATCAATATAGTCCATTACTGGATGGAGTAATTTATTCAACGAATTGGTGGACTCAAAACGCATGGTATATATTACTTTATGCTTCATTGGTAGAGGCAGAACCTTTTCTGAAGAATGATGATAGAATTGTAACTTGGAAAACTAACTTTATAGAAGCGATAACCTTATTGATAAATTCCGAGAGGAATGAAGTATTTGATGGGTCTTTACAATATCTGACTGCGGAGAATATATACTAATGACACCAGAAGATAGGCAAGAAGTATTTGAGATTATAGAATCTTTTTTCTTACAGATTCCTAAACTTGTTGCTAATATGTATGCTGACGAAATACAGAAGAATAAATTAAAGGTAAAATTCTTTGAAGATAATAAAGATTTTGTAAATCATATGGATGTGGTTGGAAAGACGATTGAGGAAATAGATGCTAAGAATCCAGGTGTCCCTTATGAAAGGATATTAGATTTGTCAGTATCAGTAATAAAAGATAGGATCAATAGGATTTCTACTATTGATTTAACTCCTAACGAAAAGCCGAAGGATTTATCATATCATGGGATAATATAATGAAAACCGTTACTATACCCATCAAAGAACCATTCAATAAAGGTCTTAGTCCGAATAACAACAAACGTAATAATCCATTCTTAGTTGAATCCAAAGGGGCTTTTCCATACGAAGATGCACTTCAGTCAATAGAACGACTGACACAAATTGACACATCTGGATTGACTTGTGCATTTCCTTATCCACAGTTAATCGTAACGAGCAATGTAGTTTTAGTTTGTACTGCAAATGAGATATATGAATTATCAGGCAATTCGTTAGTATTAAAGATAGATAATTTAACAGCGGGTTTAACATGGAGTGTTGTTGATTCTAAGGAATACCTTTATATCACTAATGGATATATTTCAATTGAACGTGATCCTTTTACAAAAGAATATGTCATCAGTGATGATGTTCCAGTAGGAAGTGCTTTATGTAATTATAATGGACAAATAATTGTTGCCTATCCCACATTAATTGCAGGGTGGGGTTTGTTTCCTTGGGGATTAATAAATTGGCCAAATACATAGGAGGTTTTAATGGGAACTTTTACAGCTAATCTAAATCTTTATAAACCAGACATCGGAGAGTACGGTTGGGGCGCTTTAGTAGATGCGAACTGGGATGTGCTTGATAATATTACGGCTGGG
>Ga0208980_10001529_pt1 | contig 14045 bp, 10 predicted proteins | sample WetSurMetagenome_3_FD_187993 | JGI IMG/M metagenome (GOLD analysis project Ga0208980, IMG submission 187993) | Wetland microbial communities from Twitchell Island in the Sacramento Delta, sample from surface sediment Aug2011 Site A1 Bulk (version 2) | ecosystem: Environmental > Aquatic > Marine...
CGTTAAGGCTTTCACCCTTGACGCTGAACTGCCAATTATATTCTCCGGTTTTAAAAATCAGAGCGATTTCTGAAACCAGAGCTCCCTTGCGCAAGGCGAGACGGCCCTCTTCAAGACCCGCCTCGTCCCCCTTGATCGTGATGCGTTCGACCGACTTGGTCTTGCGGTTTTCAAAGACAATGCGGTTTCCGACTTCAAGAGACTGACAGTCTGGGTCCGCCGACTTCAAAACACTCGGGTCGTTTTCGATCGTGTACCACAACCAGGTCAGAAATTCGTCTCCCAGGAACCGATACCGATTATAAGCAACGACCAGATCAAGCATGCGCGTTCCTGTAAATTGTGTTGGTAATTAATCTGAAAAGTGTGTAGGAGAAAGTCCAATAAGAACGTCCCGCTCCGAGTCGGACAAACCGGCCCTGGTATCTGCTGCAGTGTATGGGAACAGACGCAGCAACCCTATATTGAACGAACGCCGGAACAGGGTTTCGATTTCCTCATTGGCGGAGCGCAGGTTGGAATAGAACCACAGCGACGACGCCTCGTAGTTCCAGATCAAATCGTAAACATTGGGCGTGGAGGGGATCCTTATTGCCAAGTCATTAATGACTTTGTCTTTCAGAGCCTGTTTTTCATCCTTGGACAAAAATCTACGGCCTGTCTTGGCCAGACGCTTGGATGTCTCAAGTGTCAGGTGCTTCTTTAATAGTTTTGCCGGAATCGATTTGCGGTCGATCCGTAATGCAAACACAAATAGATTGCCGAAAACGAACGAGGATCCGTCGAAGTTCGGGTGAAATGGGTTTTCAAACGACGTCCACCCGGCGGCCTTTGACTCCGCTTCTTCGTCAATCTCTGGAATCGCGTTTTTCTTAAGCCCCTTTGAAACGATATCAATCACTGGGCCTTCGATTTTGCCTTCCACCCGGTAGCGGGTGATTGAAACGGCCGATGACAGGATGCCCATAGATAAATTCCTAACCAAACCACCAGATATAGTGGTTTAAAAAATTTACATAAATATATAACGGATTTAGTAACTTTTTACAAGCTATTTTTTCCCAATTTTCCCAGCGCCGACAAAATGAAAATCACCGCCGACTTTCATGTTCACTCCAAATTTTCCCGGGCAACCGCAAAGAATCTCGATCTTGAAAACCTTTGGGTCGCGGCGCAGATCAAGGGGGTCGATGTGGTCGCAACCGGAGATTTCAGCCACCCCGCCTGGTTTGCGGAAATCGAAGCCAAACTAGAACCGGCAGGGCCGGGGCTATTCAAGCTAAAACAAGAGTTCGCGACATTGTGCGGCGCCAGGGTGCCCCCAACCTGTCGGGCTGATATGTGTTTCATCCTGGCAACCGAGATCAGCAACATCTACAAAAAGGACGGCAAGACCCGCAAGAATCACAACCTCGTCCTCGTCCCGGATTTAGATACGGCGCGAAGACTCAATCGCAGGCTCGCGGCCATCGGCAATATCCACTCCGACGGAAGGCCGATTCTCGGTTTAGACGCTCGGGATCTTCTAGAGATCGTGCTCGAAACCTCAGCCGACGCCTTTCTCATTCCAGCGCACATCTGGACGCCGTGGTTTTCCGTGCTGGGGTCGAAATCCGGCTTTGATTCCATCGCGGAATGTTTCGGAGATCTGACACCGCACGTATTCGCGGCCGAAACCGGCCTTTCCTCCGACCCGGCCATGAACTGGCGGGTCTCCAGCCTGGATGGGGTGACCCTGGTGTCCAACTCCGACGCCCACTCACCGGCCAACCTCGGCCGCGAAGCCAATCTTTTCGAAACCGAGCTTTCCTATTTTGCCATGCGCGACGCTCTTAAAGAAGGCGATGCTCAGCATTTCAAGGGCACGATCGAATTTTACCCGGAGGAGGGCAAATACCATCTGGACGGCCACCGCAGTTGTGGGGTGTGCCTTGCGCCAAGGGAAACCATGGCCCGCGACGGGAAATGCCCCGTCTGTGGAAAACCGCTCACCATCGGCGTTCTTTACCGGGTGGAGGAACTCGCGGATCGACCGGCCGGCAGCAAACCCGCCACGGCTCATCCCTACTGCAACCTGGTTCCGCTCACGGACATCCTGGCCGAGGTCCTGCAGGTTGGCCCGAAGACCGGCAAGGTCAGCCAGGCCTACCAGGCGGCCGTGGCCGCGCTGGGGCCGGAACTCGGTATTCTTCAGCACCTGGAACCGGACCGCATCGAGCAGGCCGGAATCCCGCTTCTCCCCGAGGCGATCCGCCGCATGCGCGAGAACAGGATGGACATCAGCCCGGGGTTCGATGGCGAGTATGGCCGGATCAAGATCTTCAGCGCCCAGGAACACAAACACCTCCTGGGCCAGAGATCTCTTTTTGCGGTTCCGGACGCTGCCGCGGCTTCCGCCATTTCGAAAGAGACCCAGGGGCTCCAAGAGGATTTTCTGTTTGCGGCCGCGATCGCCAATGCGCCTTTGCCGGGCAGGCCGTCAGCCCATTGTAATTTCAAGGACCTCAATGACGAGCAACTGCGAGTGGTGGAACACAAAGGCGGCCCGCTTCTGATCGCGGCCGGCCCCGGCACAGGCAAGACCCACACCCTGACCCGGCGCATCGCCCGCCTGATTCTGGAGACAGGCGTTCCCGCCGGGAGCATCCTGGCGGTCACTTTCACCCGCAAGGCGGCTGCGGAGATGCGCGCGCGGCTCTCCGCGATCCTGGGGGATGCCACCGCCTTTCCGTTCATCGACACGTTCCATGGGCTGTGTCTCAGCCTGCTGCGCGAGCTTAGTCCAGACGCACCGCCGGCCGTGATTGACGAGGAGGAGCAGGCGGCGCTGATGCTCGAGGCGGTAGTGATGGTCGAGGCGGACGCGGGCCCAATCGGCCTGAAGCCCCAGGCCATCCAGGACCGGATCATGCGTGCCAAGCAGAATATACTGTCCCCCGCCGATCTTGTGGCCGCTGACGCCGCTGACCCCGCCATCCACAGTCTCGGCGCCGTCTATCGCGCCTACCAGCAACTGATGGACAGTCAGCGCCTGCTGGATTACGAGGATCTCATCTTGCAGACGGTCAGGCGCCTGGAGACGGACGCCGCGTTCCAAACAGCCTGTCGCGAGCGCTTCCGCCATGTGTTCGTGGATGAATACCAGGACGTGAACAACGGCCAGTACCGCATCATCCGGGCGCTCGTGCCGCCTGACGCGCCTGAACGAAACCTCTGCGTCATCGGCGACCCGGATCAGTCCATTTATGGATTCCGCGGCTCGGACCCGGCCTACTTCCGCAACTTTGGCGCCGATTACCCCGATGCCGGGCTGAGCGTGCTGAGTCGCAACTACCGCTCTACGGACGCTATCTTGAGCGCTTCCTTCCAGGTCATCCGCCGCGATGGCGCCGAGCGTGCGCGCACCTATTCAGGCATCGAGGGCGTCAAGACCATCAGCATGCTCGAGCTGTCGAACGAGCATCACGAGGCGGAAGCGATCGCCCGCATCATCGACGGCCTGGTGGGTGGCACGGGCTTCCACGCGCTGGACACCGGCAGGGTTCGGGACGCCAACCTGGCGCATGCGCTGAGCTACACGGATTTTGCCGTTCTGGCGCGGACCCACGCGCAACTGCGGTTGATGGCCGACGTTTTTGGAAAGGCCGGCATCCCGTTTCAGATGGTGAGCCGCACGCACACGCTCAAACAGGCAGGGATGGTCGCGCTGGTGTCTCTGCTCAAGATGGTGGCCGGGGTGGGGGGCTACGCCGATGTGGACCGGGCGGCACCCATCGTCGTACCGGCTGTCAATCGTAAAATCATCGCGACGTTCAAGGCCTGGTGTTTCAAGAACCGACTGCCGTTGAAAGATGGCTTGGCCGCAGCGGTGCGTTTTCCGGTCCCCGGCCTCAGCCGCACCCAGCAGCTCAAGCTGACGGAGTTCGCCAGTTCGGTTTTCGGCTTGGCGGATGCAACAGCCCCTATGGATGCAAGGGGCAAGCTCGCTTACCTTTCCAGGCAGCCCGGCCTTGCACCCTTTTTCGAAACCGAGGATTCAACCGCCGCGTTGGACCGCCTGGCCGGCATGTCCGCGGCCTCCGGCACGGACACGGTCGGCTTTCTGGCCGCGATCGCCCTGCACACCGATACCGACGCCTTTCACCCGCGCGCGGAGAAGGTGGCGCTGATGAGCATGCACGCGGCCAAGGGGCTCGAGTTTTCGGTCGTTTTCATTGCCGGCTGCGAGGATGGCCTGATTCCGTATCGGCGGGCGGCCGACGAGCGCAGCGACGTGGAAGAGGAGCGGCGCCTGTTTTACGTGGCCATGACCCGCGCCCGGCAGCGGCTTTATCTCAGCTGCGCCAAACAACGCCGGGTTTTCGGAAAAGGCGAGGCCCGAGAGGTATCGCCCTTTGTGCGGGACATCGAGGAGCGCCTGCGCAAAGACGAAACGCCCCGCCCGGGGCGGAAAAAGAAAAAAGACGACCAGCTGCAGTTGTTCTAAATCTGTTAAAGTTTTCCCGTCGATGGCCGATATTGTTTATATCATTCTATAATCACACACAAATATAAAAACAGCTTGAACCGGAAGCCCCTCAGGGTGTAGAATGGTTCGTGTCGGTTCACTCGATTTTTTCCACGTCGGTTAGCTTGTCGCTATGCAACGGAACCCAGCCACCTACCGAATGAAACGAGCGCTTCTGGCCGCAGCGATGCTGCTTCTGACGTCGTCGGTCGTGCTGGCGGATATCTACCGCTACATCGACGAAGACGGGGTCATGCACTTCACCAACGCCCCGACCTCCTCCAAGTACAAGCTCTATATGCGGGAGCGGCTGCGGTTCATATCCAACCTCGACCACAACAAATACGACCCCATCATTGCCGATGCGGCGGGCCGCTTCAACCTCGAAGCCCCCCTGCTCAAAGCCGTCATCAAGGCCGAGTCCGATTTCGACCCCAACGCGGTCTCCAAGAAGGGCGCCAAGGGCCTCATGCAGATCATGCCCCAGAATTACCCCATGCTCAACGTCAGCAACCCCTACGACCCGCAGCAGAGCATCAACGCCGGCGCCCGCTACCTGCGCGAAATGATGGACCGCTTCAGCGGCAAGCTCGCCCTCTCGCTGGCCGCCTACAACGCCGGCCCCGGCGCGGTCGACCGCTACAACGGCATCCCCCCCTATCAGGAAACCGAAGAGTACATCGAGCGCGTCATGAAGTATTACCGCCATTATAAAAACTCGTAAGACCTAAATTGAGCAATTTTGTCGATTCACATCGAGTCCCGAAGGGGTCTGCCGTCCGCATGGGCCGCCGCAATCTCTTCGCCGGCCGTCGCAACGGCAGCAAGGCCGCTTAGGTAAGAAAAATGCTTCGCACTCATAACCATATCGGGTATTGCCGCCCGCGCCCGGAACGGTCCGGCCGTGGCGGGCTGCTCGATCCTGCCGGAGAGCCCCATCTGGAACACGTCGAAGGACAACCGGGTTGACATGGTTAGGCGATTTCCGTAAACTCCTGCGCCGGAAGATGAAAGGCGATTTGAGACGTTAGAGGCCGTTGGCGTACGCGTTCAACCCAAAGGAGGTCGCGCCGTGAAAAAGAGCGTAGGGATCATGATGTGTGTTTTCTTGCTGTGCACGGGCCCGCTGTCGGCAGCGGAAGTCAAGGTCGGATCCAATACTCCGCTGAGCGGAAAACTTTCGGTGTATGGAGAAGGCTTCCAGCAGGCGATGCTGCTGGCCCTGGAAGAAGTCAATGCCGGAGGCGGCATCAAGGGCCGTCCCATGCAGATCGTCTTTGAAGACAACAACTCCACCGCGGCCGGGGCGGTCTCGGCCATTCAGAAGCTCATCACCGTCGACAAACTGCCCCTCATATTCGGCCCCGCCGCCAGCTCCAATTTCCTGGCGGTGTGCCCCATTGCGCAGCAAAACAAGACCGTTCTGATCGCAGCGGAGTCTGCCGCAGCGGAAATCTCCAAATGCGGATCATTTGTTTTCAGGGTGTTTCCATCGGATGCGCTGCAGGGCATCGGGGTCGCCGAGTTGACCCAATCTCTGAAATACGACCAGGTCGTTCTGACCTATATCAACAACGACTGGGGTGTCGGATTGGCTGAAATCTTCAAAAAGAAATTCACGGCAGCCGGCGGCAAAATCTTGGATGAGTTCGCCCATGATGAAGGCAAAACCGATTATCGCAGTGAAGTGCTGCGAATCCGCAAAAGCAACCCCAAAGCGGTCGTCAACCTGACGTACATCAAGGAGGGCGCAACCGTATTAAAGCAGGCCTATGAGAACGGACTGAAGGTTCAGTGGCTCATGGGGTCGGCTTCCAAGTCCCCCAAACTGGTGGAACTGGCCGGGGAGGCGGCGGAGGGGGTCATCGGCACCTACCCCACCTTCTCGCAGGAAACTCCGCAATACAAAGCCTTCAAAGCCGCCTGGGATAAAAAATATCCGGACAAGAAGATCCCTGTTTTCGGGGAATACAATTATGACATGGTCAAACTGACGGCGAAGGCGCTCGGAATGGCCAAATCCATGGACCCGGATGATCTGCGCCAGGCCATGATCGACGCCGGAAAAGGTTACATGGGCGTCACCGGAGACAAGACGTTTGATGAGAATGGTGATGTGGGCGCCGTCTACGGCCGCTGGACGGTTAAGCAGCAGGAGATTCAAGACTTCAAATGAATTACCCCGCAGCCATCTGCGGGGTAATTCATTTACCTGAGCCATAACGACACGCCCATGTCCTACTACTTGCAGCTGCTGCTGAACGGGGTCATTGCGGGCGCGGTCTATGCGCTGTTTGCTGTCGGCCTGACCCTGGTCTACGGGGTTTTCCGGTTTATCAACTTTGCCCACGCGGAGTTGATCAGTTGGGGTGCGTATCTGGCGTTGATGTTTTCCTCCCCTCCGGTGTCATTACCCCTCTATCTGGCGGTCATTCCGGCCATCGTCTTAACGGCCGTCATCGGATTGTCTCAGGACTGGTTCATTTACCGCCCCCTGCGGCGGGGAAGCCCGATTACGCTCTTGATTGCCTCCATCGGTCTTTCCTACATGCTGAGAAACGTCCTGCGTCTCATCTGGGGCTCGGACCTGATGACGTTTTCCTTGCCGCCGGCACGCGCCTTTGAATTCAGCGGCTATTACGTGACCGGGATCCAGCTGCTCATGCTTGCCTCCGCCCTGCTTTTTTTGATGATCCTCTATCTGCTTTTGACGAAAAGCCTGATAGGAAAGTCCCTGCGCGCCACTGCCGACAATTTGGAATTGGCCGCCATCATGGGGGTCAGCATGCCGAAGGTCAGCGCGGTGGTTTGGACGCTCGCCTCGGTGTTTGCGGCAGCCGGTGGCATCCTGTTGGCGCTTGACACCAACCTGGAACCCATGATGGGCGGCGCCAATTTGATCAAAGCGTTTGCCGCGGTGCTGCTGGGGGGTGCCGGCAATGTGTGGGGAGCGCTCCTCGGCGGGCTGTTCATCGGCATCGCCGAAAATCTGAGCGTTGCCTTTTTTTCTCCCGGGTACAAGGATTTTGTATCGTTTGCGGTGATTTTTCTGCTGCTGCTTTTTAGACCGCGAGGGATTTTCGGTCTTCTCACAGGCGTGCGTTGACGCGAGCCAGCGGCAAGGGCCAACCGACACCATGGATTATCTTCTGCACGTTATGATTCTGGCGCTGATCTACTCTGTATTCGCCATGTCTCTGAATCTTGAGCTCGGCTACGCGGGACTTTACAATTTCGGACATGTCGCCTTCTTTGGAATCGGCGCTTATGTTTCAGCCCTGCTGAGCCAGGCCGGGGTTCCGGTTTCGGCGGCCATGCTATGTGCCCTGGCGGCGGCCGGAATTGCCGGCGCCGTGCTGGCCGTGCCGGCCCTGCGGGTCTCCGGCGATTATTTCGGGATTGCCACCCTGGTGTTTGCCGAGATGTTCAGATTGATATGCTTGAACGAGCGCTGGCTGACCAAAGGCCCCATGGGCTTGCCGGGAATCCCCCGGCCGGCGTGGATCGCCCCGGGGGTGGACGGCATGCCGGCCTACCTCCTCTTTACGTTTTTAGCGGCCGTTGGCACATTTGTCTTTATTCGCCGGCTCACCGGCTCTCCCTTCGGCCGGGCCCTGAGGGTGATTCGTGAAGATGAGCACATGGCCCAGGCTTTCGGAAAAAACATCCTCCTGTTCAAAGTCAAGGCCATTGTGGCCGGCTCTGTTCTGGCGGGTTGGGCCGGAACCCTTTGGGCCCATTACATCAGCTACATCAGCCCGGCGGATTTCACACTGACCGAAACCATGCTGGTGTTGCTCTGCGTCGTTTTGGGAGGGCGCGGCACCAACTGGGGGCCGGTGGTGGGTGCCATCGCCGTGGTTTTTTTTGGGGAAGCGGTGCGGTTTCTCCCGATCCCCCAGGCGCTGACTCGCTACGTGGCGCCATTGCAGGGGATCATTTACGGCGGCATCTTAGTGGTGATCATGATGAAGATGCCAAACGGCCTGATTCCGGAATATCGCCGAAAGAACACCTGACGGTATGCTTCGAATTCAAAACGTTACCAAAGCCTTCGGCGCATTAATGGCCGTTCACGGCGTCTCTTTGGAGATCGGAGACACGGGGGTCACCGGCCTGGTCGGCCCGAACGGCAGCGGCAAAAGCACCCTGTTTCACCTCATTACGGGCTTCTACCGGTTGGACCAGGGGGACATTTTCTTCGGCCGACATTCCATCGGGCGGCTGTCACCCCATGTGATCAGCCGCCTGGGCCTGATTCGAAGCTTTCAGCACACCCGGCCCCTGCCGTTCATGACCGTTCTCGACAATCTGATCGCAGCGGCTCCCGGACAAACCGGTGAGCTCATCTGGCCGCTCTTTTTAAAACCGGCACGGGTGCGCCGTGAAGAAAACGATCTGCGGGAGAAGGCCCGCGGCATTCTGAGGCTGCTGGACCTGCTGCCGCTGGCCGATGAACTTGCCGGCCGCCTCAGCTATGGCCAGCAAAAACTCATGGAGCTGGGGCGCATTCTCATGGCCGGCCCCCGGCTGATTCTGCTGGACGAGCCCACCGCGGGCATAAATCCCACCTTAATCCGGCGGTTGGTGGACGTCATCCACCGGCTGTGCGAACAAGGCATTCAAATCTTTCTCATCGAGCACAACATGCCGCTGGTGGCGAAACTTTGCCAGCATGTGTTCGTCATGGATTCGGGAGAGCTTATTTTCTCCGGAACACCGAAACAGGCCCGGGAAGAACCGCGGGTCATCGAAGCGTATCTGGGGCGGGAAAACCATGCTGCTTGAGGTGGATCGGATAACCGCCGGATATGGCCACGCGCCGATCCTGGAGGAGATTTCCCTTGGGGTTGAAACCGGTGAAATCGTCTGCATCATCGGCCCCAACGGGGCCGGGAAATCCACCGTACTGCGGACGATCGCGGGCCAGTTGACGCCTTCTGCCGGCCGGGTCCGATACGCCGGTGAGGACATTACCCGGCTTGCGATTGCGGAGCGAGGACGGCGAGGGTTGATGTTCATTCCCCAAGGGATGAACATCTTTCCGAACCTGACGGTTCGGGAAAACCTGGAAATCGCCGGATTGTTGATCAGCGGCAAACAGGCCAGACAGCGGGCCATCAGCGAAACCCTGGACCACTATCCGAGCATCGGCCGCAAAAAAGAGCACTACGCCCGCGACCTTTCAGGCGGCGAACGGCAGCTTCTGGCCCTGAGCCGCACCCGGATCCTGCGCCCCCGGCTGGTGGTTCTGGACGAGCCCTCCTTAGGCCTTGCGCCGCTTCTCGTGAATCTCATCTTTGATGAAATCGTCGGCCTGACCCGGTTGGGAGTGTCGATTCTGCTGGTGGAGCAGAACGCCCGGAAGGCCCTGTCCATATCCCACCGCGGCTATGTTCTGGAGCTTGGGCGCAACCGTCTGACAGGCACCGGCAGCCAGCTGCTCCACAGCGACGAAGTTCAGCGCTTGTACCTGGGGGGTGAACCGGCGGATGGGGCAAACGCCATGTCCTGATACCATTCGGGAGGCTGCATGGGCGATCAAGAGGCGGTTCCCACCAACCCCTTGCCGGTCTGCTTGACCCGGAACATGGCCTTGTCGGCCAGCGCCAACAGCCCGGTGCGGTCCAACGCGTCCTCCGGAAAGGTGGCCAGCCCGAAGCTTGCCTGGAGCGTTACCGCCAGGCCGAATTCCCCCAAGTACGTCGTGCGCCGCATTTTTTGACGGATGGACTCGGCCTGAGCCGTGGCCTGGGCCTTGTCGAGACCGGGCAGCACCAGCACAAACTCATCGCCGCCGTAAGCGACCCCGAAGCTGGGTTTCTTGAGCACGGATTTGATGGTGCGGGCGACCTCCCGCAGGGCCTGGCTGCCGTTCAGGTGGCCATGGGCGTCGACCACGCTCTTGAAGTTGTCCATGTCCATGAAGATCAGCGAGAACGGCGTTGCGGAGTCCCGGCTGGCGGATATGAGTTCATCGAGCGCCTGGTAGAGGTAGCGGGTGTTGAAAAGACCCGTGAGGTTGTCGAGCAGGGAGAGTTTGCGCAGTTTACGGTGCTCGCGGCGCAGCTCCTCCTCCAGCCGCTTCTGCTTGGTGTTGTCCACCATGATCCCCTCGATGAGGGGCTCGCCGGCCTCGTCCCGGTTCAAGCGGTAGTTGGCCAGCACCCAGACGGGTTTGCCGTCCTTGCGCTTGAGCGTCACTTCAAAGTTGGCCAGGAATCCCTTGCGCTTGAGGGCCTTGAGCATGCGCTGCCGTTCGGCGGGGTCGAAATAAAGCTCGCCCGCACCGGCCCTGAGGCGCAGCATCTCATCCACGGACGCGTAGCCTAAAAACCGCGCATAGGCCGGGTTGACCCGGATGAGCTCGCCCGAGAGCCGGCTTTGAAACATGCCCTGGACCGCGTTGCGGTACATGTTGTGGTAGCGCAGGTCCGCGCGGCGCAGCTCCTCCTGGGTGGCCTTGAGTTCGGTCAGGTCGGTAAGAAAGACCATGTAGCCAGCGGCCTCGCCGGATTCGTCCCGCAGGGTATTGCGGTTGAAAAGCATGGATATCGGGCGCTCGTTGCGGGCGGTTAAAACGGTCTCGAAGCTCAAATGGTCGCGGCTGGCGGAATAAAACTCGACCTGGCCGTGGTCATACAAGTGATCGATCCGCGTTCCGACCAACTCCTGCGGTTCGAGACCGGTCAGCGCCACCAGGGCCGGGTTGACCTCGGTGATGTTCTGATTCCGGTCGAGCAGTGCGAATCCCTCAGAGGTGGCATTCATGACCTGGCGGTAGTTTTCTTCGCCGAGCCGCTGAGAGGTCATATCTTTCAGAAAACACAAGATGGCGGGCCGGTCTTGCCAGGCGAAGGCTTCTGAGCGCATCTCGACCCAGCGCGGCTCCGCGCTGTTGGCCAGGAGCTTGAAGGTGCAGCACGCCTCCCGGCCGGTGTTGTTCAGGCATTCCGCGGAGCGCTCCATCACCAGCTGCAGATCCTCCGGGTGGACGATCTGGTCGAAGGAGTGGGACTTGAGTTCGTCCTCGGCGTAGCCGAAAAGTTTTGCCGCGTTGGGGTTGGCGAATGGAACGCCGCTTTCTTGAATCACCAGGACGGCAACGGCCGTGCGGTCGATGATGCTGCGCAGTCCCTCGGCCAGGGCTGCGGCCTTTTTCGCGGCGCTGCGGGCTGCCCGGCGTGCGGTTTCGAGATCGCGGATTTTTTTCTGCAGCTCATCCATGGCGGTCTTTGACGGCGGCACCGCCGGTGACGTCAACTCAGCTTTTCCAGCACCACGGCCGTGCGGGTGGGAAGATAGAGGCTGAGGACGGTGCGGGTGGTGCCGTTCAGTTCCTCGAGCAGGCTGACGTGCTCCTCACCGGGCACGAGCCGGCCGTGGCCGCCGCAATGCGGCGAGTCGCTGTCCAGGAGCGCACGGTACGTTCCCGGCGGGGCCTCGATGCGGTAGCCGAAATGGGAGGCCGTGGGGTGGAAGTTGAAGGCAAAGATCAGCCCCGCCCGTTCGAAGGCGATCACCAGGCGCTCTCCGTGCTCGTGCAGGAGCCGCGGCTCCCCGCTTTTGAAAATCGGAAACGTCCGGGCGAGCGCGATCATGTCGCGGTCGAAGCGCGCCAGAAACTGGTATCGCAAGCTCGCATCGTCCACCAGGTGCCACTGCCGCCGCGCATATTTGCATGACCAGTTGTTGCCCGCGCGCGGGAAGTCGATCCACTCCGGGTGGCCGAACTCGTTGCCCATGAAATTGAGGTACCCGTTTCCGCCGGTGGCGAGCGTGATCAGCCGGATCAGCTTGTGCAGCGCCAGGCCGCGATCGACGCGCAGGTTCTCGTCCGTGATCCGCATGTGCGTGTACATGTCGCCGCCGATCAGGCGGAAGATGATGGACTGGTCGCCCACCAGGGCCTGGTCGTGGGACTCGGCGTAGCTGATGGTCTTTTCGTCCCGGCGGCGGTTGGTGAGCTCATGCCACAGGCGGCCCATGGGCCAGTGCTCGTCCGGCACCTCCTTGATGAGCTTGATCCAGTAATCCGGCACCCCCATGGCGAAGCGGCAGTCGAAACCGCAGCCGCCGTCCTTTGCCGGCGCGGCCAGGCCCGGCATGCCGCTCACATCCTCGGCCACGGTGAGGGCATCCGGCCGCACGGCGTGAATCAGGCGGTTGGCGAGCGCGAGATAGGTGAGCGCATCCTCGTCCACGTTGGGGTTGAAATAATCATCGTATGAGACAAAGCTCCGCTCGAGCCCGTGGTCGAGATAGAGCATGCTCGTCACCCCGTCGAAGCGGAAGCCGTCGACCCGGTATTCGTCGAGCCAGAAGCGGCAGTTGGAGAGCAGGAAGTGCAGGACCTGGATCTTGCCGTAGTCGAAGCAGCGCGAGTCCCACGCCCGGTGCAGCCCGCGCGGCCCGCCGTGGAAGTATTGATGCAGGGTCCCGTCGAAACGGCTCAAGCCCTCGACCTCGTTGGATACGGCGTGAGAGTGTACCAGGTCCATGATCACGGCAATCCCCGCGCCGTGGGCGGCATCCACCAGAGTCTTCAGCTCGTCCGGGGTCCCAAAGCGCGAACTGGCGGCGAAAAAATTCGACACCTGGTAGCCGAAGGAGCCGTAATACGGGTGCTCCTGAACGGCCATGAGCTGGAGGGTGTTGTATCCGGCAGCAATGATGCGCGGCAGGGTCTTCTCGGTGAACTCGCCCCAGGTCCCGATTTTCTCCTCGGCCTGAGCCATGCCCGGGTGGACCTCGTAGATGAGAGGTGCGACGGCTTTGCGTCGGAAGCGCGGGTGTTGCCACGGGAAGGCTGTTTCCGGGTGCCAGACCTGGGCGTTGAAGATGAGCGTGGCGGGGTCCTGCACGACCCGCCGGGCCCAGGCCGGGATGCGGTCGCCCTGGCCGCCGCGCCAGTGGACCCGCAGGCGGAAGAGATCGCCGTGGCGCAGCGATTTTTTCGGCAGGCGCAGCTCCCAGACGCCGTCCTCGTTTTTGCGCGTGAGTGCAAACGGCTCCGCTTCCTTCCAGCCGGTCGCATCCCCGATAAGAAAGATGCGGGTGGCGTTCGGCGCCCACTCTCGGAAAACCCACTGGTTCCCGCGCAGGTGCAGCCCGAAGTACTCATGCCCCGCGGCGAAATCGGCCAGGGCCAGCCTGCCGCCCGTCAGGCGTTTCTGCGTCGTATCGACGAGGCTGAGCCGGCGGCGGATGCTGTCGGCATAGGGCTCAAGCATCGGGTCGCGGCGAACCATGCGCTTGACGATTCGCTCAATGGGCAAGGCTGGGGCGCGCGTTGGATGGGGCATGGTCTATTCTTACCTAAATTGAGCGGTTCTGTCGATTCCCCTGCGGGTCCTTCCGCAAAAAACCAAAATAAGAATCGCTCAAAATTAGGTAGTACTCCGGCAAATGAATTCGTGCCCGCAGCTGCTGCGGGCACGAATTCATTCGACCACCAGCGGTCGTTTCAGCATCTTCTCGTATAAATCGACGTATTGCCGCGCCGTGTGCGCATGGGTGAACGTCGCGGCGCTTTCCG
>Ga0208980_10001530_pt1 | contig 14043 bp, 11 predicted proteins | sample WetSurMetagenome_3_FD_187993 | JGI IMG/M metagenome (GOLD analysis project Ga0208980, IMG submission 187993) | Wetland microbial communities from Twitchell Island in the Sacramento Delta, sample from surface sediment Aug2011 Site A1 Bulk (version 2) | ecosystem: Environmental > Aquatic > Marine...
CCGCCCAAGCTCCAGCTTGTTGCCTCTGCATCGCCACCACGAGCTCAGACTCCGGTCACTATGCCCCTGGAATCTGGGGTGTTTCGCCGCAAACGCGGCGCAACTCGCCGTCTAAGGAACGTCTGAACAAGTAGTCAAAGCGAGGCGCGATGACGGCTCCAGTGCATCAGGCAGGCGGAAGAACGCATCGGGGAAGCCGAAAGAGGCGAGAACTGCCCTCTTTTCGGCCTCGCGGGGCCTGTTGCCCAGCCCTTTGGCGTTCAGCGGACGCACTACGCCCTCGCCAGTCGCAACAAGTGTCGGCGCGCCATGAACAGGTTCGCCAGCGCGCAGGTCACGAACAGCCGGTGCGCGTTCTTGTCGAGACCCCGATAGCGCACCTTGGTGAAGCCGAACTTCAGCTTGATCACCGCAAACACGTGCTCGACCTTGGCCCGCACCCGCGACTTGGTCTTGTTCTTCGCCCGCTCCACCTCGTCGACCCGGTCCTGGTAGCGGTAGCGACGGTTGGTGAAGTCCCGCGCCTGCGGCGCCGCGTCGCGGATCGCCGCGCGCTGGCCGCGATAGGCCTGGTCACCCCATACCGCGGTTTCGTCACCGTGCAGCAGATCGGGCAAGACCGTGCTGTCGGCGACGTTCGCCGCGGTGGCCGCCACGCTGTGGATCAGCTTGCTGCGGCTGTCGACCCCGACGTGGGCCTTCATGCCGAAGTACCACTGCTGGCCCTTACGGGTCTGGTGCATGTCGGGATCGCGGGTCTTGCTGGCGTTCTTGGTCGAACTCGGGGCATTGATGATGGTGGCGTCGACGATGGTGCCATGGCTGATCCGCAGGCCCTGCGCCTCCAGATAGGCGAGCACCTCCTCGAACAACCGGGTCCCGAGGTCGTGGGCCTCGAGCCGATGCCGGAATTTGCAGATCGTGGTCTCGTCGGGCACGGCCGCGGCACCCAGATCGAGGCCGACGAAGCGGGCCATGGCCACCGAGTCGTTGAGCGCTTCCTCGACGCCCGGGTCGGACAGGTTGAACCACTGCTGCAGGAAGTAGATGCGCAGCATGCGCTCCAGGCCGATCGGCGGCCGACCGTTGCCAGCCTTCGGGTACACCGGCGCGATCAGGGCGCACAGTTCGGCCCACGGCACCACTCGGTCCATCTCGGACAGGAAAATCTCGCGCCGTGTTGCCTTGCGGTAGGGCTCGAAGGTGCCGGTTGCCAACGTCATCTGCTGCATCGCATACCCTCCCGCGGCAAGGTTTGTCGGTCAGACCGAATGCCGCGGGAATCGTTCACTTTTTCAGAGTTGCCTTAAGACTGCGGGTCGGAGCGACGTCGTCATGTTTAGTACCCTCACCTCGTCAGATCGGCGAATAGGTGAACTTCTGGCCGCCGATGCTGGCTTCGTACATCAGTCCCCCTTTCGCCACCGTGAATACCGCCATGCCGTTGCGGTAAGCCCCAACCGCCTTGACATCATCCTGTCCGACACTGGCGGTAGCAGACGAGCCCGTGGTGCCCACCTGTGCCCCGGCAGCCGCGACTATCGCTACGGCGGACGCATCGGCCCCCAATTCGAAGTTGCCGGTGCTGTCCCCGCGCAGGCTGCGGCAAGCACCCCGCGCAATAAGGTGCGACGCTTCGTGTCCAGGATTTCGCTCCGCATCGCCACTTCTCCGATGCGCTCGGCGGGCGAACCCGGCGGCTCATGGCCGCTGCCGGCCGCCGAATCCGCCCTGGGCATCAATACGCGGTACCCGCCCCTCAACGGCAGGCTTTCACCGTCCCGATCTCGCTCGCCTCGAAAGCGCTGAATTCAGCGCCACCGCCGATGACTCGTTCGCGGCCGATCTCGCTGGGCCAGGTGAATGCCAAACGGCTGTGACGTTCTCCCCCCACCCTGACCGTCTGCCATCGGGACATGCCGTCATAGTCGGCCCGGACGCGGTACTCGCCGGCAGGAAGGCTGGCGAGCAACAGAGGACCGGACACGGTGTCCAGCACCGGCTGGCCACTGCGATCGATGATCTGCACGTTCACGTCGGCGACATAGGATCCGTCGCGCTCGGCAAAGGTCAGCATGAGGTCGTAATTGCCTGCCGCTTCCTTCATCGCGCAGGACTCATCCACTCCGAAGCCGCCCGTGACGTAGGTGATGCCATTCTGCGTCTGCGTTGGTGGCAGATAGCCGACTTCACCTCCCTGGGTGGGCGTCGCCTGGAGCATCCCTAAAGCTATCAGCATCGGTGTTACGTAACGCTTCGTAATCATGTACGGATCTCCCTGCAGCTGAGTCCGCTGCGCAAGCCGATCTGCAATGACGACGGTGCCGGACCAGCATTGCTTGCGCAACGTGTCCTCGGACCTGTTCACTCGCATTCGATAGTAGTTCGGGCTCCAGCGTTACGCAGCGAACCTGCGACATTTCCAGTGGCAATCGCGCATGCGCAGCAGCCGCTGACGCACGAATGGGTGCGGTGCGCGAGCGGTGACGCTGCGCCGACCAGGCAGTGACTGGAGCGACCTTAAGGCGAGTCGATCTCACAAGCGGAAACGGCGCGAGCGAGCGCACGACTCGAACGTTCGGAAAGTCACGACTGGTACGCGATGGTGATGCGGCGCGGGCAGGGTCTGGCCGCCATCGCGACTACCCGTCAGTCAGCGGTGCTCAACTTCACGCGATCTTCGGTCGCCATCCCGGGGGCAGCCGATCCACAGTTGCTCAGCACGAGCGAAGGGGGATCCACCGAGACGACGAAGGGCGCTACTTTTCGCAGCCCACTTAGCCCCAGGATCTGGCGCTTGGTACCGGTAAAGACTGCCGCTTCCACTTCACCGAGCGCACAGTTCCCACCGATGTTGAGCCCGCTGATGGCATAGATCGGAACGACCTTCTGCCGTCCATCGGCCATCACGCCTTGAAGGGTCCTGACGTAGCGCGCGCCGCCAGCGTGCTTTAGCGCGCTCAGCGTATTTTCGCTGATCGTGACGTAGCCTGACCCGGTGTCCACCAACAGGTCCGTATCGCCAGCGCCACGGATGTTCGCCTGGACGTAGAAGGTGGCTGATCCTTTTTCCCGCATGGGCACCCGCGTAGTTTTCTGGTCGGCGGATGCCGCAGCCACTGTCAGCGGCAGCGCAAGACCAAGCACTAGAAGCACTGCGTATCGTGTGGAATAGACGCGTGGCATGGGGTTGGCGGGTCGCAATCGAGTGCCGTTCGACAGCTGCAGACATTCGCCGAATTTGGCGCAGGCGCAAATGCGTTGGGACAACTGGCGCCGTCTCTGGGTCCATGTCGGGTCGCGCGCGAACGCCGCGTATGACGGACGTTGCTCCGCATGCGCGGTGCCTGAAGGCGCGGAGACAGCGGGTCGCTCGGCGCCTACGGGCGGGCGGATCCTGGCGGCCTGATGGCGTCCACCCCCACGGGCGCAGTGGTTTCCCCCGCTAGCCAGGCGTCGACCAGCGCCATCAGCCTCCCGACGGACGAGGCAATCCGCCCTGATTGGCTGGCGAGGTCATTCTGAACGTCGAGCAACGCGCCCTCGATGCAAAAGAGCGCCAACAACCGCTCCGCCTCACCCGGCGCCGAGGGCCAGGCAGGGCAATCGCCAATCGCCTCGCCGTACCCCGTCAGGAGCGCTTTGCGCGCGGCCGCCTCCCAAGCGCGCGCCAGCGGTTCCACGTCCTTTGGCCCCTGTGGCGGCTCTGCGGCAAGCCTGAGCACCGCCGAGGCGGCCGCACGGTCGAGCGAAAGCAGCAAGCTGGCGACGTCCTTCAGCGGAGAATGCCTTGCCCGCCTCGCTTCGACCTCACCCGCGGGGTCGAACCCGAAGCCGATCAACGTCACGTCGCTGCCGACTACGAGCACGTGACCAAAGTGAAGGTCGCCGTGCAACCGCGTCTTGACCGCGTGCACCGGTCGCCCCAGTTCGGAGACACGAACCTTCAGGCCGTCCGCGAGGTCGAGGAACGCGCCGGCCTTGGCGAGCCCTTCCGGCGACACCCGATCCAAGCTGTCGCGCAGCTGGCGTGCCGTCACTTCAATCTGGTTGGAAACCAGCGCGGCCCAGGCCGCCGGCTCGTCAGGCGCAATGGCTTCGGGTCGGAATGCAGGGTCGCCGTGCGCCGCCGCCAGAGCCCGATGCATCTCGGCAGTGCGCCGTCCGACGGTCGCCATCAGCAGGCAGTACCCCGCATGCATCTCCTCCCTCGGCTCGCGCTCGTTCGCTGGCGCTGCCAGCGACTGGTCTAGGAATCGCTCAAGATAGCCCTCCGTGTACGACCAGGCATCCCCTTGGTTCTCTAAGTACTCCTGCAACAACGCAATGGCCGTGAGCCCTGCCTCGCCTTGCCGGATCTCGACCGAACCGGCGGTGGCTGCGGCATGGACGTCCGGCGCGTACTCGGTCAGGTATCGGCCCATCTCGACGGCCGGGTTGACGCCGGGGTTGATCCGGCGCGAGCCCCTGAGAATCAGACGTTCCCCGAGCACCACGGCGCTGTCCCGCACCTCTGTGAGCCGGCGTATCACCGGCTCGGACGGCAACGCGGCGATGAGACTTGGAAAGGCCGACGTTCCCGAGAAGACCAGCGCGCCCTTACCCACGCGCACCTGCTGGCCGGCACCGATCGCGGACACGACGGCCCTGCAGAAGGCATCGTCCGCGATCGCGTCATAGAGGATTCCCGTGCGCGCGCGCTGGCGGACGCGGGCCAGGATCGACAACGCGGGCGGCCGCGAAGACTCGTCCTCCTGGCGATCCCACGCCAGCGCGACGGGCAGCAGGTAGCTCTCGGGCGGACGTTCGCACAGCGCGACATCGACGAGGATCAGCAGCCAGGCGCCTGCCGGCGTCGACCACTCGGTCATCGCCTGAACCTCGACGGCCCCGATCCGGGCGTCCCGTCCGGCAAACCAGCGCTGGCTAGGCAGGAAGCGCGGCAGCGCATCACGCTCAAGTTGACGCCGCAACGTGTCGGCAAGGGCCGACCGGCGCGGCCCCACACGTTCTGGAAAGAAGCTCGCCAGGCCGTCGGTAAGCACGAGCACCGGCAGCTCCCCCGGCGCGACGTGTTGCTGGTGCCAACTGGGCGCCTGCGCCTGCGGGGCCAGCTTGAACCAGTAGAACGCGTGTCCCGGCAGGGTCAGAAGGTATGGCACCTCGCTGATCGGCGGAAAGGCGGCACCGCCGAGCAACTCGACGGGCACGTATCCCCGAAAGCGGCCGAGGTCGAGCTCGACCGGCTGCGCCGAGCGGGCGAGATTCGCGGCGCAGAGGATCACTTCGTCCTCGTGCTCCCGAACATACGCGATGATCTTGCGGTTGCCGGGATGAAGCATCGTGAACGTGCCGCGGCCAAAGGCGCGGTGCGCCTTCCGTACGGCGATCAGGCGCTTCATCCAGTTCAGCAGCGAGGACGGTTCCCGGCTCTGGGCCTCGACGTTGACCGCCTGATAGCCATAGATCGGGTCCATGATCGGCGGCAGGTAAAGCCGCTGCGGGTCCGCCCGGGAAAAGCCGGCGTTTCGGTCGGGACTCCACTGCATCGGCGTTCGCATGCCGTTGCGGTCTCCCAGGTAGAAGTTGTCGCCCATGCCGATCTCGTCCCCGTAGTAGATGATCGGCGAGCCCGGCAGCGACAGGAGGAGACTGTTCAGCAGCTTGATGCGGTCGGGATCGTTGTCCATGAGCGGGGCGAGCCGCCGCCGGATTCCGACGTTCACGCGCATCCGGGGATCCGCGGCGTAAATGCGGTACATGTAGTCGCGCTCGCGGTCGGTCACCATCTCCAGCGTGAGCTCGTCGTGATTGCGCAGGAACAGCGCCCACTGGCAGCTGGCCGGTATTTCCGGCGTTTGGGCGAGTATCTCCGTGATCGGGTACCGGTCTTCCTGGGCCACCGCCATGTACATCCTCGGCATCAGCGGGAAGTGATAGGCCATGTGGCACTCGTCGCCGTCACCGAAGTACTCGCGGACGTCTTCCGGCCACTGGTTTGCCTCGGCGAGGAACATCCGGTTGCGGTAGTGCGCGTCCACCACGTCCCGCATGGTCTTGACCACGGCGTGCGTCTCCGGCAGGTTCTCGTTGTTGGTCCCCTCGCGCACGCAGAGGTAGGGGATGGCGTCCAGACGGAGTCCATCGACCCCGATGTCCAGCCAGAACCGCATCACCCGGATCACCGCCCTTACCACGGACGGATTGTTGTGGTTGAGATCCGGCTGATGCGTGAAGAACCGGTGCCAGTAGTAAGCGCCGGCGACAGGATCCCAGGCCCAATTGGAGATTTCCGTGTCGGTGAAGATCACCCGGGTCTCGGGAAATTTGCGGTCCGTGTCGCTCCAGACGTAGTAGTTGCGCTTGGGGGAGCCCGGCGCCGCGCGGCGTGCGGCCTGGAACCACGGGTGCTGATCCGAGGTGTGGTTGATAACCAGCTCCGTGATCACGCGGATCCCGCGCCGGTGGGCCTCGCGCACGAACGACCTGAATTCCCGCCGCGTCCCATAGTCGGCATGGACATTGCGGTAGTCGGCAATGTCGTAACCGTCGTCCCGCATGGGCGAAGGATAGAACGGCAGCAACCAGACCGCGTTCACGCCGAGGCTCTGGATGTAATCCAGCCGCGACGTGAGGCCGGGAAAATCGCCGATGCCGTCACCGGTGCTGTCGAAGAACGCCTTGACGTGCACCTGGTAGATCACCGCGTCCTTGTACCAGAGGGGATCGTCGGCAAGCGGCGCTGCGGTGGACGGCACGTCCAGGGAAGGCTTCACGCTCGACATCGTGGGATCCTGCTGGATTCGACCCGTATGAACCCTATCAGACGGGACCTGCCGATGGGATCCCTCGCCTCCCGTGCGCCCGGCGAGCGCAAACTGCGGCGGGAAGCGGGGCGTGGCAATTGCTCGCCCCGGTCGCAGCGACACGGAGCATCCTCGCCCTGATGACGACGCCACGTGCCGGGCAGTCCCCGCTCTTCGCCCGCCGCGAGCTGGGCGTTCTCCTTCATCCCACGTCACTCTTCGGCAGCGAGGATGTCGGTACCCTGGGGCGTCACGCGTTTGCGTTCGTGGACTGGCTCGAGCAGGCCGGCGCCACGATCTGGCAAATCCTCCCGTTGACGCCGAATGGTCTTCACAATTCGCCGTACTTCAGCCCCTCGGCTTTCGCGGGAAACCCCTGGCTGATCGACCTCGACACCCTACGTCAGCACGGGCTGCTCGAGGGTCATGCGCCGGAGCCGGTACACGGCGCCAGGGTTCCCTTCGCGGAACTGCCGGACACCAAGCTCCCTAGGCTCCTTGCCGCGGCAGAGGCCTTCCTGGGCATGCCGCGCCACCCGTGGTGGCCAGCCTTCCGGGCGTTCGGGGAACGCGAGGCCTGGCTGGAGTACACCGCGCACTTCTTCGCGTTGAAGGAGGAGCACACTGGCGCGCCGTGGTGGACGTGGGAGCCGGGGCTGCGTGAGCGCAGGCCCGCCGCAGTGGCACGGAGCCGGGTCGCGCTCGCACACAGGATCGAGGTGTGGGAGGCGGTGCTGTTCTTCTTCGAGCAGCAGTGGCGGGCCCTGAGGGCCTATGCGAACGGCAAGGGGATTCGCGTCCTCGGGGACCTTCCGATCTATGTACATCACGATTCCGCGGACGTCTGGCGCCACCCCGAGCAGTTCCGGCTCGGCGATGACGGGCGCATGACCGTCCAGTCGGGCGTGCCGCCCGACTACTTCAGCGCGACCGGCCAGCTCTGGGGCAACCCGATCTACGATTGGAACAGAATGGCACCGGACGGATTCTCCTGGTGGATCGCGCGACTACGCCGCTGCGCCGCGCTGACCGACATCGTCCGCATCGATCACTTCCGGGCGTTGTCGGCCTACTGGGAGATACCCGGCGATGCGCAGGACGCCCGCCTGGGGCGGTGGGTGCCTGGACCCGGGCAGCGGTTCTTCGACACGGTCGCCACGCACTTTCCCGCAATGCCGTTCGTCGCTGAAGATCTGGGCACGCTGGACGAGTCAGTCCTCGCGCTGCGCGACCACAATGGACTCTTCGGCATGCGCATCCTGCAGTTCGGATTCGACGGCCTGCCGGACAACCTGCACCGCCCGGACGTCTTCCCTGAGGGGTCGATCGCCTATACCGGGACGCACGACAACGACACGCTCCGGGGGTGGTGGGAATCGCTCGACGCGGGGCAGCGCGCCACGGTCGCCGCCTATTACCAGTTCAGCCCGGACGATCCCTCCGGGAAGGTCGTCTGGTCGCTCATCGAGGCTGCGGTCGCCTGCCGATCGCGGGTCGCGGTGATCCCCTCCCAGGATCTGCTGGTGCTCGACACGAGGGCTCGCATGAACGACCCGGCGCGTTTCGTCGGCAACTGGGAATGGCGCCTGCCGCCCGATGGCCTCAGCGACGAGCTGGCGCGTTCGCTTCGTCGGCTGCGGGACCGTTATCGCTGACGGGGCTCATGCGCCGGGCAGGCACTCACGGCTCTTGCGACTCGCTTCGTCCCAGCGCGCGAGGAAGTCGAGGACTTCTTCCGGTGGTTCGAGCTGGAAGTCTGCCGCCGTTGGCCTGATTTCCCTCCGAACCAGCACGCCCACGCCTCGCCCCCGGATTGCGCGGAAGGCGTCTTCGTCGGTCAGATCGTCGCCGAGATAGGCCGCAACCGTGCCCGGTCCCATTTCCCCCAGCAGCCGGTCCACCACGTGCCCCTTGTGCCGGCCAGGCCGCCGTACCTCGATGCCGCCGTCGAACTCGGCCCAGTTCAGGCTGCGGCCGAGATCGCTCGCGACCCATCGGTCTTCGAGCCAATGCCGGATGGCGTTACGGTCGTCAGCCGAAAGTCCCCGCCAGTGCACGGCGAGGCCGGACGGTTTCGTCTCCACCCGTACACCCTGCGCCTCGAGCTCCGCTGCCAGCACGACCAGGTCTGCCACTGGCGGAACGACCGCGCGGGCTACCGCCGCGGCTGCACCGGCGCCCCTGGGTTCCGGGGGCTCCCAACCGTGTGAGCCCCAGATCTCGGGACAGGGATCGAGACGGAGCAGCGGCAGTAGATCGCGGGTCGCCCGACCGGTGACCACCACCAGCCGCGTATGGCCCGCCGCAAGGATGGTCGACAGCGCTTCGCGAACACCGGGATACGGCTCCGCTCGCGCGGGCTCGACATGAAACGGTGCCAACGTCCCGTCGTAGTCCAGCATCAACGCCCGGTGCCCCGCGCTGCCGAGCGCGCGGAACAGGTCATCCAGGTTCATCTCCTGACGCAGTGAGCGCATAGGCTCGTTCCGGGTGAAGTCACCCCGCGACGGTATCGGCGCTCCGCCACGTCTCGGTACCGCGTCGTCATCTCGCCGAAAGGCTCGGGCACCGGCTGAGAAGGCGGTTGCGGGCGCGTATTCGCGCCGCGTCGAGCAACATGCGCCCGGCCCAGCGGTAGATGTTGTATTCCTGGACGTAGGCGCGCATTCGCCGCATTCGGCTGCGTTGCTCCTCCATCGGCATGGTGAGGGCCTGGTGCAGGGCGGCCGCGCACTCGTCCGTGTCGTAGGGGTTGACGACCAGCGCTTCGGGTAGCTCACGCGAAGCACCGGCGAAGAGGCTCAGTACCAGCGCACCCGCCTCGTCGTCACGCGCGGCCACGAACTCCTTGGCAACGAGGTTCATGCCGTCGTGAAGGCTGCTGACGAAGCACAAATCGGCTCCCCGGTAGTACTCGAAGATCTCCCTCGGGCCGTGATGGGCGACGCGCAGGCAGATCGCCGGGCGCTCGCCTGTTCCAAATCGGTCGTTGATCACGGCCGCGACCTCGTTGACCTCTTCGGCGAACCGCCGGTATCGCTCGATGGCCGTTCGACTCGGCGCCGCAATCTGCACGAAGCAGAACCTGCCGACCCACTCAGGGTGTGTTTCGAGCAGCCGCTCGACGGCGCGCAGCCGTTCCACGATCCCTTTCGTGTAGTCGAGGCGGTCGACCCCGACACCGACTCGCACGTCCGAGGGGATCCCGTTCGCCTCCCGAATCTGTTGGCGGCAGACCGCAACCGGCGGCTGTCCCGGGAGCCAACGCGAGGGCCACTCGATCGAGATCGGGTATTTCTGAATCAGGCTCGAACGGCCCTGGTACGAGATAGTGGAGTACTCGCGGTCGATACGGGACTCGAGCACGCGATCGACCGTGTCGATGAAGTTGTTGCAGTGGAAGCGGGTATGGAAGCCGAGAATCGTGCTGCCCAGCAGTCCTTCGAGGATTTCTTGCCGCCACGGACAGATGCTGAAGGCCTCCGGGTTCGGCCACGGGATGTGCCAGAAGGTGATGACGGTGGCGCCGGGGAGGCGCTCCTGGATCATTCGGGGCAGCAACGCGAAATGGTAGTCCTGAACCAGCACGATCGGGTCATCACTATTTGCCTCCGCAACGACAGTCTCGGCGAATCGCCGATTGACGCGCTGGTACTGGTCCCAGTCGGTACTGCGGAAGACGGGGCGGGTATGAGCGAGATGGCAAAGCGGCCAAAGGCCCTCGTTGGCGAAGCCGTAGTAGTAGCCCTGCTCCTCCTCCGCGCTGAGCCAGACCCGTCGCAGGACATAGGTCGGCTCCTCGGGGGGTACGCCGACGCGGTCGCTCGCGTCGACGACCTCGCGGTCGGCGTCCCCGGCGCCGTGCGCAATCCAGGTTCCACCGCATGCGCGCATCACGGGCTCCAGCGCAGTCACCAGGCCACTCGCCGGAAACTTGATCTCGATGCCCCCGTCTGCCCGGTGTTGATGAATATAGGGCTCACGGTTCGACACGGTGATGACCTCGTCGCCGGCGAGCTCGCGCTCGATCAGTTCCCTCAGCACCGCCGGCCCCCAGCTGACCAGCACGTCGTCTCGCTCGCGAATCCCGTCCTTCAGAGTGGATATCAGCGATCGGACCTCCTCGACGATCGGGCGGATCTCGTCCGTTGCAGTCGCCGGCCGCGAGGCCGCGCCCATGTCGAGTACGGCATCGCGGACAGCACCGATCCAGCGCCGTTGACTGAACCTGGCGACGGCGACGGTGACGATGGAAACGACTGCGCCGAGCACCACGAAGAACAGGAACACGTAGCCGCGCGTGTCCTCCACACGCCGAGCGAGGTAGCTCAAGTCGTGGACGAGCAGCAGTTCGCCGAGATCGGGGCGCTGGGGATCGAGTGGAAAGACCATGACGTGCACCGCGCCGGTCCCGAGTGCAACGAATGGGTCCTTGCCACTCCCCGGCCGGGAAGCACCACGGCAGTTCATCCCACTCGGGAGCTGCTCCGTTCCAAGCAGCAATGTGCCGTCGGATCGACAAAGGCCTAGCGCCATCAGTCGCTCGTCGCGCGTGACCTGTGTCAGCAGCGTCCGCGCCATGCCAGGATCGGCCGATGCTGTGAGCATCGGCGTCAGACTGCCGGCAAGCGTCGTCGCGATGAGGCGGTCACGCATCTCGAGGTCACGCAGCGCCCAACGCATCGCCAAATGCTCGGCAAGCTGGCTGCCGGCGAATGCCAGCCCGCCCAGTACGACCACCAGGGGAAGGACGAACCGAAGAACATTTCTCATGGCGATACCCCTTCCGCCCGGTGATCCCGGTTGCTGCGGCCAGGATCCCGCCCGCAATAACGCGACACGGGCTCGAGCGACGCGCTCATGCCGCGATAACCGAACCACGGGCGCGCCGACCATAACAGAGTAGTCGGCGAAGGGGTCGCAAGGACCGCCGCGCGACGCCGCGAAACTCGTGGCTCGCGGAACCTTTTCTCCCCGATCGCCGTCGATTTTCTGGAGCCCGACCCTGACATCCTTCAGCGGCCACCTGCTTTACTGCTGCGGATATCTTTAATCGGCTACGGATGTCACCCTGCGTGCGCCATTGGCGGAGACTGCAAGTCGTTCTGCACGCACGGGTTTGCGGCCCCGTCGCCGGCCTACCGCCGTTGCTCCTAACGATTTCGGGCTCACCCGGGCGGCTACGCTTTGGTGTGTGCAGCGCCGGGCGCGGCGCGCTGGGGAGGTCACGCATGTCACAGGCAATCGCGACAGTCCGTCAGCGGATCCAGGCCCAGGGTTTCTGCGGCCTCGCTGACACAACCTACGCCCAGATAAACTACCCGCTGCGCCTGTCGCCCGCGATCTGCATGCTGTGGGCGGCAATCGGCACCGCCCTTGAGTCACCCGCGATACTCTGGGCGCTAGTGCCGTTCGCACTGCTCGGCGCGATTTTTCGGGGACACCCGTTCGACGCTCTCTACAACCACGCCCTGCGACATCTCCTGGGCACCCCGCCCTGCCGCCTTACCCCCCTCGCAGACGCTTTGCCTGCCTTCTGGCAACGCTGATGCTCGCGGCTGCCGCGTGGAGCTTCCAGATCGGCCTGCCCGCCGCGGGCCACGCCGTTGGCTGGTCTCTCGTCGCCGCCGCCTTTGTCAACGTGAGCATCGGGTTCTGTGTCCCATCCTTCCTTTACAGGCTGGCACTCGGACCAGCGCCCTGTGTGCAGGAGGTGCGCGACGGCATCCCGCACGGCAGCGCTTGATCGCACGCACGAGTCTGCTGCGCCCCCTCTTGCCCCGGACCGGCTGGAACAGGAACGGAGACAGCGGACGGCGCGTCGGATGGATTCTCGTTCAACCAGCTCCTCGTCGCCGACGACCAGCCCTTGCTGTACCACACCGCTCCGCGAAGACTGTTCCGGTTCGTTCGCAAGGCCGTCGCGGCCGTTCTGCCGGTGGATCGGCTGCGGTTCATCGCGTTGTCGCACGTCGAGGCGGACGAGTGCGGCTCGCTCAACGAGTGGCTCGCCTCCACCCCCCACGCCTCGCCGCTCTGCGGCTCCGTCGCTGCGATGGTGTCGAACCGAATCGCCATCAAAAACGGTGATCGTGCTCACTAAAGATCACCGTAGCGACGCCAGCGGCTGGATGGCCGATCCTTCTTGTGGAGCAAGGGCAGCCGCCCAACAAGGGAGGATCGCCGACATGCGTACGAACGACCATTGGATCACCTGCCCACATTGCGCCGGTGCTGGCATCTCTCCTGCCGACCGGGGCGTGTTCACGGATGACGAGATCACCGAGATCGGCGAGCCGATCGTGGCGGAGTTCAGGGCCAGCGCGTACGACCGCTGGTGCCGAGCCTGCGTCGGCACGGGGAAGATCCTCGCCAGCCAGCGCGCCGCCATCGACGCGCGGAGCGCTGATGAGCGGGCCGGCGAGGCTGACACCGCCTATGGCTATCCCTACTGACGGTTTAGGTCCAGCACCGCGGACTGCGTGGTCTGCCAGCCCAGCCGAAACGACTGAGCCGCCTCGATGGGCGGCTTTCTCCTGACCGTCAATTACCGGGCGGCGAGGGGTCGATGTTCAGTGTTATGGTCAAGGCCGCAAAGCGTGAACATGTTGGGGAGACTTAGGTCGTGACTGGTTCTATCGAGGTTAGACGTTTCGATACCCCCGATCAGTTGCTAGACATGAAAGAACGAGGAGGTATCTCTATCATCAAAATGGCGAACGGAACGGCTGCAATGCATGCGATCTTTGAACCGGGCTGGACTTGGGAGGCTGACGAAAAGCCACTTTTGGGGTCGCCCGCCTCATGCCCGATGCGCCACACCGGCTACTGCATCGCGGGCAGGCTCGTCGTTCGCATGATCGAAACGGGCATCGAGACGCGCATCGCCACCGGCGACTTCTTCGAGATTCCGCCCGGCCATGATGCCCATGTCGATGGCCAGGATCGTGTCGAGTTGATCCTGTTCGCGCCGCCTGAACACCAGCACTGAGTCATGGTTGGTCCGTTGGGCTCGCGTCACGGAGGTAGACCTCGATCGGCCCGCCCCGGGTGAGCAGCGCGAGTTTCCGTTTCCCCAGGCTACTCCGGCAGGACATAGATCTCTCGACCCGCCCGTATGCTCGAATTGCTCAGCAGTGGGTGTTCCTGATCGGGCTCTACTCGAAGCCCGCGCTGGTCTTCATGACGCGGCTGTCGGGATCGGTGAAGTTGTCCTGCACCTTGGGGTGCGGCTCGC
>Ga0208980_10001531_pt1 | contig 14042 bp, 12 predicted proteins | sample WetSurMetagenome_3_FD_187993 | JGI IMG/M metagenome (GOLD analysis project Ga0208980, IMG submission 187993) | Wetland microbial communities from Twitchell Island in the Sacramento Delta, sample from surface sediment Aug2011 Site A1 Bulk (version 2) | ecosystem: Environmental > Aquatic > Marine...
TGATCACGGGAGGCGGACAGCTACTCGGGTAACGACTGCCAGGACCGTAAGCGGCATGGATGCCGCTTACGAGCCTACAGGGACGTATTCACGGCGTGTCCGAGCGGTCGTTACCCGGCTGGCTGCCGTGCGCCCGTGCGCCGTGATCCTGCCAGGACCGGTCGCTCGAAATCTGGCGCCCGGTAAACCAAGCGTTACTTCGCGCGGTAGGTAATGCGACCCTTGGTAAGGTCGTAGGGCGTCAGCTGCACCGTGACCTTGTCACCGGTGAGGATGCGGATGTAGTGCTTGCGCATCTTGCCGGAGATGTGGGCCGTGACGACGTGGCCGTTCTCCAGCTGGACGCGGAACATGGTGTTCGGAAGGGTCTCGGTGACGGTCCCTTCCATCTCGATGAAATCTTCTCTCGCCATTCGACAACCTGGGCGGGCCTCCGGGATGGCCCAGAACGGGCGCGAAGTATATCAGCTCTGATGCCTCCGGCGGCGCAAGAGGGTCTGCGGGTGTCAGCGGTCGGGCATCGGCTCACCGGCCTCGACCCGGCGCCAGGCGCCGTCGACGAGGACCTCCAGCGGGCGATAGTCCCCTTTGTACCGCATCTTCTGGCAGTCGCCGATCCAGTAGCCGAGGTAGACGTGGGCCAGCCGCCAGTGCCGCGCGAGCTCGATCTGCGCCAGGATCGCCAGGACGCCGGGGCTGCGCGGGGCCTCCGCGGGATCGAAGAAGGTGTAGACCGCGGACAGGGCGCCGGGCACGACGTCGGTGACCGCCACTGCCAGCAGCCGCCGGTCGATGCGCAGCTCCACGCAACGGGTCTCGCACCAGTCGGCGAACAGGAACCGGCGGTAGTCCTCTGGGTCGCTGGCCGCCATTTCGCCGTCCGGGTGCCGGGTGGCGAGGTACCGCTGGTAGAGGGCGAAGTGGTGCGCGTCCCAGCTGGCCGGTCGCGCCGTGACCTCGAGCCCCTGGCTACTCCCCTCCCACGCGCGCCGCTGGCTGCGCCGCCGCCGGAAGGCCGCGACCGGGATGCGCACCGCGCGACACGCGGTGCAGTCCGGGCACATCGGCCGGTAGACGTGGGGCCCGCTGCGGCGGAAGCCCTGCTCGAGCAGGCGGGCGAAGATCTCGGGCGAGAGGTCCAGCGCGGGATCGACGAACGCCGACAGGGCCGTTCGTCCCGGCAGGTAGGGGCAGGAGTGCTCGGCTCCGCGGTAGAGGCTGATCGCGCGTGCGGCCATCAGTCGGCGAGCGCGGCGGTCGATCGCGGAACCCGGGCGCCGGTGTCCCAGGCCTGGGCCGCGACGGGCGCGTCGACCGCCTCCGCCAGCCGGCGCTGGAACTCGGCCCGCGGAATCTCGACCGCGCCCAGGCTGGCGAGGTGCGGCGTGTAGACCTGACAGTCGATCAGCGCATAGCCCCAGGCCGCGAGGGAGCGCACCAGGTGCACGAGCGCGACTTTCGAGGCGTCGCTCGCGCGGCTGAACATCGACTCGCCGAAGAACGCGCGGCCGAGCGCGATGCCGTACAGCCCGCCGACCAGCTCATCGCCCTGCCATGCCTCGGCCGAGTGGGCGAGGCCGAGCGCGTGCAGGCGCTCGTAGGCGCGCGCGATCTCCGGCAGGATCCAGGTCCCATCCGCGCCGGGCCGCGGCGCCGCGCAGGCGCGGATCACCGCCCCGAAGTCACGATCGAGCGAAATGGTGAAGGTGCCGCGGCGCAGCGTCCTGCGCAGGCTGCGCGAGATCCTGAGGCCATTCGGGAAGAGGACGAGACGAGGGTCGGGGCTCCACCAGAGGATCGGCTGGCCGGCGCTGTACCAGGGAAAGATCCCGAGGCGGTAGGCGTTGCGCAGGCGTTGCGGCGAGAGGTCGCCGCCCACTGCGAGCAGCCCGTTCGGCTCCGTCTCCGCGAGCGCCGGGTCGGGGAATGGGGCCGTGGGGCGCGGCGCGAGCTGGAAGAGCATCAGGCGGCCGGACGTTGGTCGTCACGCGCCTTGTAGGGGCTGTGCGACAGCATCTCGGCACAGTAGTCGCTCATCGCGCTGCGTTCCATAGCGAGGAAGCCGTCGATGGCCGTGCGAAAGCGCGGATCGGCGATCCAGTGCATCGACCAGGTCGGCGTCGGGAGGAAACCGCGGCTGACCTTGTGCTCGCCCTGAGCGCCGGGCTCGAAGCGGGCCAGGCGCTCGCGGATGCAGTAGTCGAGGCCCTGGTAGTAGCAGGCCTCGAAGTGGAGGCTGTGATAGGTCTCGCGGCAGCCCCAGTGGCGGCCGTAGAGCGTATCCGTCCCGACGAGGCAGAAGGCTGCGGCGACGGGCCTTCCACCGTGCTGGGCCACCACCAGCAGAACGGACTCGGGCGCGCGCTCCGCGAGGCGCAGGAAGAAGTCCAGCGACAGCGTCGCGATGCCGCCCCGCCGGTGAAAGGTGTCGGCGTAGAGCTCGTGGAAGAAGGCCCAGTCGCCCTCTGACGCATCGCCGCCGTGCAGCAGCCGGAACCCGATGCCGTCCTCCGCGACGCGGCGGCGCTCGCGCTTGAGCTTCTTGCGCTTCTCGGCCGAGAAGGTCGCCAGAAAAGAGTCGAAGTCGGTGAAGCCGTCGTTGCGCCAGTGGAACTGGCAGCCGGTACGGCGCAGCAGCCCGCCGGACTCCAGCAAGTCCGCCTCATCGGTGGGGCTGAACAGCCAGTGCAGCGACGACACCCCGCGACGCTCCGCAAGATGCGTCGCGGCATCGGCGAGCGTGCGTCGCACGGCGTTCTCCCCCGTGTCGGGCGCCACGAGCAGCTTGGGGCCGGTCGCGGGTGTGTAGGGCGCCGCCGAGACGAGCTTCGGATAATAGCTGAGGCCCGCCCGCCGGTAGGCGTCGGCCCAGCTCCAGTCGAACACGAACTCACCGTACGAGTTGAGCTTGAGATACAGCGGCGCGGCACCGACCAGCCGTTCCCCCTCGTAGGCGAGCAGGTGCTGCGGGATCCACCCGTAGCGCTCGCCGAGGCAGCCCTCGGTCTCCAGCGCGCGCAGGAACTCGTGGCGCAGAAAGGGGTAGGGCGCCGCGCCGAGGGTGTTCCACTCGGCGGCCGAAACGCCCCCCAGGTCGTCGGCGACGACGATGCGGGGCTCGTTCGAGGCTGTCGCGGCCTGCACCATGGCGGCCGACGCTAGGGGCGCATGGGTTCGAGGTCAACCGTGGTGGCGCTCGGGGAAACGTGCTTCAAACGCCGCGTGGATCGACCGGAGGTGGGCGCGTCCCCCTCGGACACGCCGTGAATACATCCCTGTAGGCTCGTAAGCGGCATCCCTGCCGCTTACGGTCCTCGGGAGCCGCGCCCACCTCCCGCCATAGACGACCGCGGCGCGGGCCGACGCCGGGTTCCTGCGAGCAGCGCACAGGGATGTGCGCGGTAGCGAGTGGATCCTGGATGATCCATGCGCCCTATTTGCCGGACGCGGCCAGCGCGTCGAGGTACTTCTCCGCATCGAGCGCCGCCATGCAGCCCGTGCCCGCAGAGGTGATCGCCTGCCGGTACACGTGGTCCATCACGTCGCCGGCCGCGAACACACCGGGCACCGAAGCCGCGGTGGCGTTGCCCTCCGTGCCGCTCTGAACCCTGATGTACCCGCCGGCCATGTCGAGCTGGCCCTCGAAGATCTGCGTGTTGGGCTGGTGGCCGATGGCGATGAACACACCCTGCAGCTCGACGTCCTTCGTCGTGCCGTCCTTCAGGTTGCGGATGCGCATGCCGGTGACGCCGGTCGCGTCGCCGAGCACCTCGTCGAGGGTGTGGCTCCACTCGATCCGGACGTTGCCCTTCTCGGCCTTCTCGAGCAGGTGCTGCTGCAGGATCTTCTCCGCGCGCAACGCGTCGCGGCGGTGCACCAGCGTCACCTCGGCGGCGATGTTCGACAGATACAGCGCCTCCTCGACCGCGGTGTTGCCGCCGCCGATCACCGCGACCTTCTGGTTGCGGTAGAAGAAGCCGTCGCAGGTCGCGCAGGCCGACACGCCCTTGCCGCGGAAGTGCTGCTCGGAGGGCAGGCCGAGGTAGCGCGCGGAGGCGCCGGTGGCGACGATCAGCGCGTCGCAGGTGTAGGTGCCGGCATCGCCGTACAGGCGGAACGGCCGCTCGCCGAGCTGCACCTTGTTGACGTGGTCGAAGACGATCTCGGTGTTGAAGCGCTCGGCGTGCTTGCGCATGCGCTCCATGAGGTCCGGGCCCTGCACGCCGTCGTTGTCACCGGGCCAGTTGTCGACGTCGGTCGTGGTCATCAGCTGGCCGCCCTGCTCGAGACCGGTGACGAGCACGGGGCTCAGGTTCGCGCGGGCCGCGTAGACGGCGGCGGTGTAGCCGGCGGGGCCGGAGCCAAGGATCAGCAGTCGGCAGTGCTTCGGGTCGCTCATCGGGCTACCACTCCAGAGAAGGAATGCGGGGCGAAGATGCCGAAGGTGAGGGCGCCTTCCCCTGGAGAGAAGGCACCGTGGGCATCGGCTCTGATGGCGCGACATACTACCCGATAGTCCCTGGGCAGACAGCCGAGCCGGCCGGCGAAGGAGACGACGATGCGCATTGGCGTTCCGAAGGAAATCAAGACGCTGGAAGGCCGGGTCGCGCTGGTGCCGGACGCCTGCGCGGCGCTCGTCGCCGCGGGTCACGAGGTCTTCGTGGAGACGGGGGCGGGGACTGCCAGCGGCTTCGCCGACGTGGAGTTCGGGGCCGCCGGCGTCCGCATAGTGCCGGATGCCCCGGCGCTCTACGGCACGGCCGACCTGGTGGTGAAGGTGAAGGAGCCCCAGCCGGCCGAGCTGCCTCTGCTGCGGCGCGACCATCTCCTGTTCGCCTTTCTGCACCTGGCGGCCGGGCGGGACCTCGCCGCGGCCTTCTGCGACATCGGGTTGACGGCCCTGGCCTTCGAGACGGTGCAGGACGCGACCGGCCTTCCGATCCTCGCGCCCATGAGCGACATCGCGGGCCGGCTGGCGGTGCAGATCGGCGCCCACCTGCTCCACCGCCCGCAGGGCGGTCGCGGCCTGCTGCTCGGCGGCCTGCCCGGCGCACCGCGCGGCCGGGTGGTGGTGCTGGGGGCGGGCCACGCCGGCGGCAACGCCGCCACGCTGGCGGCTGCGATGGGGGCCGAGGTGGTGGTGTTCGAGCGCAGCGCCGTGCGACAGCACGAGATGCACGCCCTCGGCGGCAACGTCACCGCCCTGTATCCCTTCCCGCATGCCGTCGACCGGGCCGTGCGCGATGCAGACCTGCTGATCGGCGCCGTCCTGATCCCCGGTGCGGCGGCCCCGCACCTGGTCTCGGCCGAGCAGGTCGCCGGCATGCAGCCGGGATCGGTGATCGTCGACATCGCCGTGGATCAAGGCGGGTGCGTCGAGACCACGCGGCCGACGACCTACGCCGACCCGACGTACGTCATTTCGGGGGTGACCCACTTCGGCGTGACGAACATGCCGGGGGCCGTGCCGCGCACGGCATCGCAGGCGCTGGCCGCGGCCCTGATACCCTATGTCCTCCAGCTCGCCGCCGGCGACTGGCGAGGGCATCCCGCGCTGGCGGCAGGCCTGAACGTCGATGCCGGGCGGCTGACTCACCCGGCCCTGCGGAATCTTCTAAGTTAGACTAAATATGTCGCCTAACCGTATAATGGCCCGAGGAATTTGAGACCACCTCGTGGCGCGAGCGAAGACCAACGGAAACGGGGCCACAACCCGACGCAACCGACGCAACGGCACCACTACCACCCGCCGCATCCGGGAGGGGGTGCTGTTGCTGGTGGTTGCCGTGTCGGCCTACCTCATGCTCTGCCTGGCCTCGTTCTCCCCCGAGGACCCGGGCTGGGCCTACATGGGCCTGCGGGACACGCCCGCGAACCTGGGCGGCCCCGTGGGGGCCTGGTTCGCGAGCCTCCTGCTTACCCTGCTCGGCTACTCCGCGTACCTGCTGCCGCTCATGATCGGCTGGAGCGGCTGGATGTTCCTGCGCGAGCGGCGCCCGGACGACACCCTCGACATCCACCTCATCGCCTTCCGCTGGCTCGGCTTCTTCATCACCCTGGCGACCTCGAGCGGGCTGATCCGCCTCCACTCGCCGAACCTCGGGGGGATCCTCCCCGAAGGGTCGGGCGGGATCCTCGGCAAGTTCATCGAGAGCCAGCTGAGCGGGCCCTTCAATCGGACCGGCGGTGCCCTGTTGCTGCTGGCCTTGCTGATGTGGGGCGTCACCCTGTTCAGCGGGCTGTCCTGGCTCCGGGTCATGGACGGCGTCGGGGCCGGTCTGCTTCGGCTCTTCCGCGCCCTGATGCGGAACACCGGGAGCCTGGGCGAGGCCCACGAGGCACGCCTGATCCGCCAGCAGCGCGCCCAGGCCGTCGAGGTGATCAAGAAGGACATGGAGTACCGGATACCGCCGCGCGTGGAGCCCAAGCCGGCCGAGGTGAAGGCCGGTGAGCGGGTGGAGAAGGAGCGACAGATCTCGCTGATCGAGCCCGAGGTCGCGACCGAGCTGCCGCCGCTGTCGCTGCTCGACCCGCCGCGGCCGACCGGGCACCGCTACTCGGAGGAGGCGCTGCAGGCGCTGTCGCGCCTGCTCGAGCTCAAGCTCATGGACTTCGGCGTCGAGGCCGAGGTCGGCGCGGTCCATCCCGGCCCGGTCGTCACGCTCTTCGAGGTCGAGCTCGCGCCCGGCGTCAAGGTCAGCAAGGTGACGGCGCTGGCGAAGGACCTGGCGCGTGCGCTGTCGAAGGTGAGCGTCCGCGTCGTCGAGGTCATCCCGGGCAAGTCTGCGATCGGCATCGAGATCCCGAACGAGCAGCGCGAGACGGTGTTCCTCAGCGAGGTGCTGCGCTCGGAGGTTTACGAGCAGTCGCGCTCGCCGCTCACCCTGGTGCTGGGCAAGGACATCGGCGGGACGCCCATGGTCGCGGATCTCGCGAAGATGCCGCACGTGCTGATCGCGGGCACGACGGGGTCGGGCAAGTCCGTCGCCATCAACGCGATGGTCCTGAGCCTGATCTTCAAGTCGAAGCCCGACGAGGTCCGGCTGATCATGGTCGACCCGAAGATGCTGGAGCTCTCGGTCTACGAGGGCATCCCGCACCTGCTGACGCCCGTGGTCACGGACATGAAGGAGGCGGCGAACGCGCTGCGCTGGTGCGTCGGCGAGATGGAGCGCCGCTACCGGCTGATGGCGTCGCTCGGCGTGCGCAACATCGCCGGCTACAACCGCAAGGTGCTGGACGCGCAGCGTGACGGCAGCCCGCTGCGCGACCCCTTCTGGAAGCCCGACCCGCTGATCGAGGAGCCGCAGGAGGTGCCGCCGCTGCGGCCGATGCCCTACATCGTCGTGATCATCGACGAGCTCGCCGACATGATGATGGTGGTCGGCAAGAAGGTGGAAGAGCTGATCTGCCGCCTCGCGCAGAAGGCCCGCGCCGCGGGCGTGCACCTGCTGCTCGCGACGCAGCGGCCGTCGGTCGACGTGATCACGGGGCTGATCAAGGCCAACATCCCCACGCGCATCGCCTTCCAGGTGTCGGCGCGCGTCGACTCGCGCACGATCCTCGACCAGATGGGCGCAGAGCAGCTGCTCGGCCACGGCGACATGCTCTACCTGCCGCCCGGCAGCAGCCTGCCGTTGCGGACCCACGGCGCCTTCGTCGACGACAACGAGGTCCACCGCGTGGTGGAATGGCTGCGCAAGAGCGGCCAGCCCAACTACGTGGACGAGATCCTCGAGGAGCCCGCGGAGCCCATACCGGGGCTCTCGCCGGAGCTGGCCGGCGGTCAGGACGCCGAGGCGAACGATCCGTTGTTCGACGAGGCGGTGCGGATCGTCACGGAGACGCGGCGCGCCTCCATCTCCGGCGTGCAGCGCCGCCTGAAGATCGGCTACAACCGCGCGGCGCGGCTGATCGAGGAGATGGAGCGGATCGGCATCGTTACGCCGCCGGAATCGAACGGCAACCGCGAAGTGCTCGCGCCCCCGCCCCCGGAGGACTGACATGTCCCGCACTCAAATGCAGCTGAGTCGCTGGTTTCTCCTGATCGTGCTCGGCTTGGCGGCCGGCGTCGCGAGCGCGGGGGGCAAGGACCGCCTTCAGGCGTTCCTCAGCGGTGTGGAGTCGCTCCAGGCGCGGTTCGATCAGTCGGTCTTCGATACCAGCCAGGGCCAGACGCGCCGGCTCGAGGGGGTCTTCTACCTGCAGCGCCCGGGCAAGTTCCGCTGGGACTACACGGAGCCGAAGGGGCAGATCGTGCTGGCCGACGGCAAGACGGTGTGGCTCGTCGAGGAGGACCTGAAGCAGGCCTACCAGAAGCCCCAGTCGGACGCTCTGCGCGGCACCCCGGCCCTCCTGCTCACTGAGCAGCTGAAGCTCGAGGACCACTTCGAGATCGCCGATCTCGGCCCGAGCCAGGACCTCGAGTGGGTCGAGCTGGTCCCGCGCGACCCCGAGAGCCAGTTCACGCGGATACTGCTGGCGTTCAAGGACAGCGAGCTGCGCCGGATGGAGCTCGCCGACAAGTTTGCGCAGGTGACGCGTTTCGGCTTCAGCGACATCAAGCGCAACCCGCGGCTCGATCCCAAGCTCTTCGTCTACACTCCGCCGCGCGGCACGCAGCTGTTCGAGCATTGACGGCGGTTTCGGGGGCGCGTGATACGCACCCTGCGAGCGATGCCCGGCGATCGTAGGGTGCGCATCGCGCACCAATGGCCGGGCGTCGTAGGATGGAGCTCCGGGGAATCCCCTGGCCCATCGATCGTTCGTCGCTGACTTCGCGCATCCGTGGCTGATTCGGATCCTGATCTCTTCGCCGACGCAGGCCCCGATCTGCGGCCGCTCGCGGACCGCATGCGCCCGCGCAGCATCGACGAGTTCGTCGGGCAGGGGCATCTGCTCGCCTCCGGGAAGCCGCTGCGCCACGCCATCGAGACCGATCACCTGCACTCGATGATCCTGTGGGGTCCGCCGGGCACCGGCAAGACGACGCTGGCCCGGCTGATGGCGGCCCACTCCAACGCGGCCTTCCTCAGCCTCTCGGCGGTGCTCTCGGGCGTGAAGGAGATCCGCGCGGCCGTGGAGTCGGCGCGGCAGGTGCGGCACGCGGAAGGCCGCCGCGCCGTGCTCTTCATCGACGAAGTGCACCGCTTCAACAAGTCCCAGCAGGACGCGCTGCTGCCGCACGTCGAGGACGGCACGGTCGTGCTGATCGGCGCGACGACCGAGAACCCCTCGTTCGAGCTGAACAGCGCGCTGCTGTCGCGCGCCCGTGTCTACGTCCTCAAGGCCCTGACCCCGGACGACCTGCGGGCGGTGCTCGCCGCAGCGCTGGCCGACGCGGAGCGGGGCTTGGGTGGCCTCGGGCTGGAGGTTCCGGCGGACGACCTGGCGCTATTCGCCGAGGCGGCCGACGGGGATGCCCGCCGTGCGCTGAACCTGCTGGAGATCGCCGCCGAGCTGGCCGAGGATCACCGCATTCCGCGGGCCGCCGTCGACGAGGTCCTGGGCGGTCGGGTGCGCCGCTTCGACAAGGGCGGGGACGTCTTCTTCGACCAGATCTCCGCCCTGCACAAGTCCGTCCGTGGCTCGTCGCCGGACGCCGCGCTGTACTGGCTGTGCCGGATGCTCGATGGCGGCTGCGACCCGCTCTACGTCGCGCGGCGCGTGGTGCGGATGGCATCCGAGGACATCGGCAATGCCGACCCCCGTGCGCTCGAGGTCGCTCTGGCAGCCTGGGACGTGCTGGAGCGCCTGGGCAGCCCCGAGGGCGAGCTGGCGCTCGCGCAGGCCGTGGTCTACATGGCCGCGGCCCCGAAGAGCAACGCGGTCTACGTCGCTTTCGGCGCGGCCATGGCGGATGTTCGCGCCGGCCAGTCGCACGAGGTGCCGGTGCACCTGCGCAACGCCCCGACCCGCCTGATGAAGGAGCTGGGCCACGGGCGCGAGTACCGCTACGCCCACGACGAGCCGGGGGCCTATGCGGCGGGCGAGACCTATTTCCCCGACGCGCTCGGCGAGCGACGCTATTATTTGCCGACCGATCGCGGGCTCGAGGCGAAGATCGGGGAGAAGCTCGCGCGGCTGCGGCAGCTCGACGCCGAGGCGCGAGGCACGAAGACGAAATAGGGCGTGCCACGCACGCCGCTGTGGGGGAGACCGTCCATGCGCTGGCGCACCGGCCGACGAAGCGACAACATCGAAGATCGCCGCAGTGAGCCCGGTATGCCGATGCGCGTCGGCATCCCCGGTGCGCGCGTCGGCGGCGTCGGCCTGATCCTGCTCGTCCTGGCGGCGGCCTATTTCGGCATCGACCCAACGGTGCTGCTCGAAGGCATGGGCGGTCTCGGCACGGGCCCGGCCTCGGGGCCGCCGGTGAGCACGCAGCGCCAGCCATCGCCGGCCGACGACGAGCTAAAGCAGTTCATGGCGGTGGTGCTCGCCGATACCGAGGACACTTGGCGCGCCCTGTTCGCGCCGAGCGGTCGGCAGTACGAGGAGCCGAAACTGGTCCTCTACAGCGGGGCGGTGAGGTCCGCCTGCGGTTTCGGTCAGGCCGCGATGGGGCCCTTCTACTGTCCGCCGGACCAGCGCGTCTACATCGACCTCAGCTTCTACGACGACCTGCGCCAGCGCTACGGTGCACCGGGCGACTTCGCGCAGGCCTACGTCCTGGCCCACGAGATCGGTCACCACGTGCAGAACCTGCTCGGCATCTCCGACAAGGTGCAGGCGGCGCGCCAGCGCCTGGGCGAGGGCGAGGCGAATGCGCTGTCGGTCCGTCTCGAGCTGCAGGCCGACTGTCTCGCGGGGCTGTGGGCCCACCACGCGAACCGCAGCCGGCAGATCCTCGAGACCGGCGACGTCGAGGAGGCGCTGGCTGCGGCCTCGGCGATCGGCGACGACCGCCTGCAACGCAAGTCACGCGGCTATGTGACGCCGGATTCCTTCACGCACGGCAGCTCGGCGCAGCGCACGCGCTGGTTCAAGCGCGGTCTCGAGAACGGCAAGCTCTCGGGCTGCGACACCTTCGGCGCGGCCGAGCTCTGAGGCGACAGCACGCACACGCAGGGGAGTATCGATGCTGGACCCACGCTGGTTTCGCAATGACCTCGACGATGCGGCGGCGCGGCTGGCGCGCCGCGGCTTCAGCCTCGACACGACGGCGATCCGCGCGATCGACGCGCGGCGCAAGGCCGCCCAGGTCCGCACCCAGGAGCTGCAGGCCGAGCGCAACGCCAAGTCCAAGGAGATCGGCCGCGCCAAGGCGGCGGGGCAGGACATCCAGCCGCTGCTCGACGCCGTGGCCCACCTCGGCGACGAGCTCAAGGCGGCGGAGACGGAGCTCGAGTCCATCCAGGCCGACTGGCTGGCGATCGCGCTGACGACGCCGAACATCCCGCACGCCTCCGTGCCCGACGGGCGCGACGAGCACGACAACCGCGAGGAGCGGCGCTGGGGCGAGCCGCCGCGTTTCGACTTCGCGCCGAAGGACCACGTGGATCTGGGCGCGGCGCTGGGCCAGATGGACTTCGAGGCCGCGGTCAGATTGACCGGCGCGCGCTTCGTGGTGATGGCCGGTCCGCTGGCGCGGCTGCATCGCGCGCTGATCCAGTTCATGCTCGACACACACACGCGGGAGCACGGGTACACCGAGGCCTACGTTCCCTACCTCGTCAATGCCGACAGCCTGCGCGGCACCGGGCAGCTGCCCAAGTTCGAGGCCGAGCTGTTCCGCCTCGCCGGCGAGCAGCCCTACTACCTGATCCCCACCGCCGAGGTACCGGTCACCAACCTGGTGCGCGACACCATCGTCGAGGCGGACTACATGCCGCGGCGCTGGGTCGCGCACACGCCGTGCTTCCGCAGCGAAGCGGGCTCCTACGGCAAGGACACGCGCGGCATGATCCGTCAGCACCAGTTCGAAAAGGTCGAGCTGGTCCAGGCCGTGCGTCCGGAGGACTCGTACCGCGCGCTGGAGGAGCTGACCGGGCACGCCGAGGCGATCCTGCAGAAGCTCGGACTGCCATACCGCGTCGTCACGCTGTGCACCGGCGACATGGGTTTCTCTTCCGCCAAGACCTACGACATCGAGGTCTGGCTGCCGGGGCAGGGGGCCTATCGGGAGATCTCGTCCTGCTCCAATTTCGAGGACTTCCAGGCGCGCCGCCTGCAGGCGCGCTGGCGTAACCCGGCGACCGGCAAGCCCGAGCTTCTCCACACCCTCAACGGTTCGGGTCTCGCGGTCGGACGGACGCTGGTCGCCGTGCTCGAGAACTACCAGGAGGCCGATGGCAGCATCCGCATCCCCGACGCACTGCGGCCCTACATGGGCGATACCGAGCGGCTGGCCTGAGGTCCGCGGCGCGCGCAAAAAAAACCCGACGCCACGGGGCGCCGGGGTTTTCTGCGGCAGCGATGGAGGGGTTACTCGTCGCCAGAGAAGACGCCGAGAAGCTGCAGCAGACTCAGGAAAAGGTTGTAGATCGAGACGTAAAGCCCTACGGTTGCGAGGATATAGTTCGTCTCGCCACCGTGCACCAGCTCGCTCACCTGATAAAGGATCATACCCGACATCAGGATCACGAACATGACCGAGACGGCCAGCGACAGGGCCGGGATGCTGAAGATCACCGCTGCGACGCTGCCGAGGAAGGCGACCAGCACGCCGACCATGAGGAAGCCCGCCATGAAGCTGAAGTCCTTGCGGGTCGTCATGGCGTAGCCGGCGAGGCCCAGGAAGATCACCCCGGTCCCGCCCAGTGCCAGCATGACGAGCTGGTGGCCATTCTGGAACGCATTCAGATAGTTGCTGATGATCGGGCCGAGGGTGAGCCCCATGAAGCCGGTCAGCGCGAACACCGACAGGAGCCCCCACGCGGAGTTCGCGAGCCGCTGCGTGAGTATCAGCAGCCCGAAGTAGCCCGCCAGCGTCAGCAGCACGCCGGGGTGTGGCCAGTTGAACGCCATCGACACGCCGGCCACGGCGGCGCTGAACAACAGCGTCATCGACAGCAGGGCGAAGGTGTTCTTTATGACCTTGTTGGTCGCCAGGCCGGTGGCACCTGACCTTACGACCGAGTAATCAATGCGTTGCATGAGCTTGAGTCTCCTCAGGTTTTGTGATCGGCGACACTACCCATTTTGACCTGCGGAGAGCGCCTCGAGTTCCGCAAGCATAACCGACCGTCCCTGAATCGCAACCCGGGCGAGGCGCTCGTGTGCCGCTGTCGTGCCTTCAGGTATGCTCTGCCCGCCCCTCCGACAAGGGGGGTGGGGGACGCCTTCTTTGGGGGATTCCCGGAGCAGGCTCGAGCTCTGGAGAGGTGGTCGAGCGGTCTAAGGCACCGGTCTTGAAAACCGGCGATCCGCAAGGGTCCGTGGGTTCGAATCCCACCCTCTCCGCCAAATTTGCGAATAGGGAGGCCGTCGCGGGGTTGGAGACCGAGTAATCAGCTCGACGCAGCACTGTGCGGTCGTTCGCCTTCCGCGCGACCCGATCACTCGAGAGCCCCGGCAGTCCGTCGACGCGTCCCGCACCGCGTAGGTGCCGGGCCAGTCGGGACCGCACCAGCGCAGCGCAGCGTGGGTTGCTGCGCGACCCCGCAGCCGGCGCCCAAGCCCCTGTCGGCACGCCGCTTTCCCAGATCCCGCCGAGGCTGGCACAGCGGCTGCTCTCTGTTGCCCGGCCCGCGCTCACCGGTGGCGCACTGCCCGGAGGCTGCTTGAACCACGACGTCACGCTCATCGCCACGATCGCCATCGGCCTGGTGCTCGCGTTCATCTTCGGTTTCATCGCCCAGCGTCTGCGGCTGCCGCCGCTCGTCGGCTACCTGGTCGCCGGTGTGGTGGTGGGGGGCGCGATGCCGGAGTCCCTCGCCGACGGCGGCCTCGCGGGCCAGCTCGCGGAGATCGGCGTGATGCTGATGATGTTCGGCGTCGGTCTACACTTCTCGGTGGCCGATCTGCTCGCGGTCCGGCGCCTCGCGATCCCCGGCGCGGCAGTGCAGATCCTCGTCGCCACCGCGCTGGGCGTCGCTTTG
>Ga0208980_10001532_pt1 | contig 14040 bp, 12 predicted proteins | sample WetSurMetagenome_3_FD_187993 | JGI IMG/M metagenome (GOLD analysis project Ga0208980, IMG submission 187993) | Wetland microbial communities from Twitchell Island in the Sacramento Delta, sample from surface sediment Aug2011 Site A1 Bulk (version 2) | ecosystem: Environmental > Aquatic > Marine...
ACCGGTATTTCTTCAAGCTCTACGCCCTGGACGCCATGCTGGGCCTCAAGCCCGGGATCACGAAGGACCAGCTCCTGACGGCCATGCGGGGCCATATCCTCGGCGAAGCGCAGCTGATGGGCACATATAAAAGATAGGACCGAGGTCCGAGGAACGAGGAGCGAGGCACAAAAGAAAGACCTCGATCCTCGAGCCTAGATCTTCGAACCTTATTTATGCTCGAGCCTTCATACCTGAAACTCTATCGTGAAGGCGTGCTGCAGGAGCGCGCCCTTGAAGCCGTGGAGCGCCTGCGGGAATGCAGGCTCTGCCCCCGGGAGTGCGGAGTGAACCGCCTGGAGGGCGAGCAGGGCTTCTGCCAGACGGAGCGCAGGGCCATGGTTTCCAGCGCCGGCCCCCACTTCGGCGAGGAATCGCCGCTCGTGGGCTCGCACGGCTCGGGCACCATCTTCTTCAGCTCCTGCAATCTCCTTTGCTCTTTTTGCCAGAACTATGATATCAGCCACCTGCGGGAAGGCGCCGAGGTCGAGCCGGGTACGCTTGCCGGCGCCATGCTCCAGCTGGCCCGGGGCGGGTGCCACAACATCAACTTCGTCACCCCGAGCCATGTGGTCCCGCAGATCCTCGAGGCACTGGTCCCGGCCGTCGAGGGCGGGCTGGATGTCCCCCTGGTCTACAACACCGGCGGGTACGATTCCGTCGAGACGCTCAGGCTTCTCGACGGGGTCTTCGACATCTACATGCCCGACTTCAAGTTCTGGGACAACGAGTGGCCGCAACGCCTCTGCTGGGCCGGCGACTACCGCGAGCGGGCCATGGAGGCCCTGAAGGAGATGCACCGGCAGGTGGGGGATCTCGAGATCGACGAGGCCGGAGTGGCCGTGCGGGGACTCCTCGTGCGGCACCTTGTGATGCCCGGCGGCGTGGCGGGGACGGAGGGGGTCATGCGGTTCCTGGCCACGGAGATCTCGAGGGACACCTACGTCAACGTCATGGACCAGTACCGCCCCTGCTGGGAAGCGGAAAAGACCCCCGCGATCAACCGGCGGATCACCCGCGAGGAATACGAACAGGCGCTGAAACAGGCGCGCCGGGCGGGGTTGCACAGGCTGGATGATCGGGTGAGAACACGGCTCGCCAGATTCTAGAAGACTGTTAACGGAAAGGGATTATTCACCCTCACCCCAACCCTCTCCCCTCAAGGGAGAGGGAGATCAAGGAAGGAAATTTGTTATATGCCGATTTTTGAGTTCCGTTGTGAAAAATGCAAGAAAACATTCGAAACCCTCGTATTCGGGAGCCAGGCGGTTTCCTGCCCGAAGTGCAAGAGCAAGAAGGTCAAGAAGCTCATGTCCGCCTTCAGCCACTCGAGTGACGGCAAGTTCGCGAGCTCGCAGGGTTCGGGCTGCGGGACCTGCAGCGCCACCAGCTGCGGCCCCTCCTGAGGGGGTTGATAAACCGGCCGAAGGTTTCGGCCGAAGACAAAAGTACCTCTGGTTTGCGGCTCCATCCAAGGATGACAGACTGCATCGCCGGGGCGTTCTGGACGAGGGGCTCCATTCTCATCGGGGATTGATCAACGAAAATGAGAGGTGAATCGGTGGAAGAACAGAACTTTCTGCATACGCTGAAGCGGTCGCGGAAGGATCGCTGGCTGGGTGGGATCTGCGGGGCCCTGGGCACCCGGACGCCGGCCCCGTCGTGGGTATGGCGGCTCCTGTTCGTGCTCTTCTTGATGATCTACGGAACCGGCCTTCTTCTCTACGTCCTTCTCTGGATCTTCGTACCGCAGGAACCGGAAGAAGCAGTGACAAAGTGACTGAGTGTCTGAGTGAATGAGGAACTTTCTTTTTTCTTCACTCAGACACTTTTGCACTTAGACACTTAGACACTATCACTCTAATCCCCAAACGGGATCTCGTCCCGCTCCCCGTCCAGGACCTCCCGCACCTTTTTCAGCATGTCTTCGAGCCGGTAGGGCTTGGCCATGAACCCCGTGGCGCCCGCTTCCAGGATGCTGTGGACGGTCTGGGTGGCGGCATAGCCGCTGGCGATGAGCACCTTCACCGCCGGGTTCATGTGCAGGAGCTCCCTGAGGCATTTCTCCCCGCCCATCCCCGGCATCCCCAGATCGAGAATGACCAGGTCGATGCGATCCCCCTGCCGGGTATAGATCTCGACGGCCTCCTCGCCGCTTCGCGCCGTGAGAACCGTGTAGCCGAACTGCTCGAGGGTGTTCTGGCCGATATCGATGATGTCGGGCTCGTCGTCGACGATGATGATGGTCTCGGCGCCGCGGTAGTCGCCCCTCTTGCGCTCCTCCTTCGCCGGGGCTGCCCCCTCCCTTTCCTGGACCGGCAGATAAACACGGAAGGTCGTCCCTTTCTCGAGATTGCTTTCGCACAGGATGAGCCCATGGTGGCTCTGGACGATGCCGTAGACGATGGCAAGGCCCAGCCCGATCCCCGAACCCACCCCCTTGGTCGTGTAGAAGGGCTCGAAAATCCTCTCCATGGTTTCCCGATCCATCCCGTGGCCCGAGTCCGCAAAGGTGAGCTCCACGTAGGCCCCGGGCTTCACGCCCACGTGGTTGCGGCAGAACGCCTCATCGAGCTGGACGTTTCGCGTCTCGATGACGATCTTACCGCCGTCGGGCATGGCGTCTTTCGCGTTGATGCCCAGGTTGAAGAGCACATGTTCGAGTTGCACCGCGTCGCCGTCCACGGGGGCAAGCTCGGCGGCCAGCCCCAGCTCCGCTGTGATCGATTCCGGGATGGTCCTGGCCAGCGTCTTCTGGGCCTGGCGGACCACCTCGTTGAGATCGATGGGTTCGAGACGGCTCTCCTCCTTGCGGCTGAAGATGAGCAGCTGCTTGGTGAGGGCTGCCGCCCGTTTCACGGATCGCTCGATCTGGAGCAGCCAGCCCTGTTCGGTGCGGTCCCTGTCGCCCCGCATCATGAGCAGCTGGATGTAGCCCGAAATGCCCTGCAGATGATTGTTGAAGTCGTGGGCGATCCCGCCGGCAAGGGTTCCGACGGCCTCCATCTTCTTGGCGTACAGAAGCTGCGACTCGAGATTCCCCTGCCTGGTCGCATCCTGCATCAGGCAGAGCACGGCGGGCCGATCCTCCCAGCTCACGTGGATGAACCGGGTCGTGGCCTGAAAAACCTCTCCCCCCTTGCGGATGACGCCAAAGGTGATCGTATCCAGTACGGTCTCAGCGGCCAGGGCCTGCCGGTAAAAGGCAAGAACCCTGTCCCGATCGCCGGCATCGATGAATTCGGAAAACGGGACCGAGCGAAGCTCCTCGGCCGAATCCCCGCCGATGATCTTCGCGGCTGGATTGACGGACTTGACCGTATCGTCCTGGACAAGCAGGACGGCCTCCTGGACCCTGTCCATCAGGAACCGGTACTTTGTTTCCGAATCCTTCAGCGCCCGGGCGAGCGTGGCAAATTCCTTCTCCACCTCCTCGAGGTACCGGACGCGCTCGCGAAGCGCCGCAAGCTCTTTCATGGTCTGCTCTTTCTCGGACACTGTCACCGGATCACTCCTCCCGTCCTTCCTTCTGGTCCCTGGCTGCCTGCTCCCGGATCCTGCGCCATTTCGTCAGACGCTCGCGGATAACCTTCTCGTACCCGCGGTCCGTGGGCGAATAGTAGACCTGCCCCTGGAGCTTCTCCGGAAGATGATCCTGGGGCACGACGGCCTCCTCGTAATCGTGGGCGTATTTGTACCCTTTGGCATAGCCGAGATCGCGCATGAGCCGCGTGGGCGCGTTGCGGATGTGCAGGGGCACAGGCAGGGTCCCCGTCTCGCCGATGGCGGACTTCACCTTGCCGTATGCGCGATAGATGGCGTTGCTCTTGGGGGCCGTGGCGAGGTAGACGGCCGCCTGCGCCAGCGAAAGCTCGCCCTCCGGCAGCCCGATGAAGTGGAAGGCCTGCATGGCCGCCATGGCCACCGTGAGCGCCATGGGGTCGGCGTTGCCGATATCCTCGGAGGCAAAACGGATCATGCGCCTGGCGATGTAGAGGGGATCCTCGCCCGCCTCGAGCATGCGCGCGAGCCAGTAGAGGGCCGCGTCGGGGTCGCTCCCCCGGAGACTCTTGTGCAGGGCAGAGATGATGTTGTAATGCTCTTCGCCCGCCTTGTCGTACTGCAGGGCCTTGCGCTGCAGGGCCGTCTCGGCCAGCGCCAGGGTGATGGTGCGCTCCGCGGCGGCCTTTCCAACCATGAGCGAGGCCGCGGCCTCGAGGTTGTTGAGGGCCGTTCGCGCATCGCCGTCGGCGGCGCGGACCATGTGGTCGAGAGCCTCGGGCTCCGCCTCGATCGAGAGCCCGCCCAGGCCCCGCCGGGGGTCGCGGAGCGCCCGGCGGAGGATCTCCGCAAGCTCCTCCCCGGTGAAGGGCCGCAGGACCATGACGCGGGTGCGCGACAGAAGCGGCGAGATGACCTCGAAGGACGGGTTTTCCGTCGTGGCGCCGATCAGCGTGATGAGGCCGCTCTCCACGTGGGGCAGGAAGGCGTCCTGCTGGGCCTTGTTGAAGCGGTGGATCTCGTCGACAAACAGGATCGTTCTCCGGCCCGTCTTCTCAAGCTCCACCCGGGCCTCTTCGATGACGCCCCGGATCTCCTTGACGCCGGAGAGAACCGCCGAAAAGGTGGCGAAGTGGGACTTCGTCTCGCCGGCGATGATCCGGGCAAGGGTGGTCTTCCCGGAGCCGGGCGGCCCCCAGAAGATCATGGAAAAGAGGCGGTCTTCCTCGATGGCCTTGCGCAGCAGCCCTCCCTTTTCCAGGATGTGGGACTGACCCACATATTCCTCGAGGGTTTCCGGCCGCATCCGGTCCGCCAGGGGGCGGGCATTTTTCAGTCGCTCATCGGGGGAGTCCATTCGCTCCGTGAAATCCTGAACATCCGTTTTCACACTGCCCGGAAAGCCGGTAGCCGTCCCTGCGGGCGGCGAAACCATAACACGTCTCCCCTGAAAACACAATCACACAGGACCGGGCAAATCCGCACGAGAATCGAGGCGCAAGGACAAAAAAATCCCCCTCCCGTGACCCTTTCAGTAAGGGCGGAGAGGGGGATTCTTGCCTTTAGCCTTCGGCGAAGCCGATCTATCTCTCGATGCACTTCGGGTGATTCGCGATCGCCTTGAGGGCCCTCTGGATCTCCTTGTCGGGCAGTTCGTGGGGCTCCAGTTTCCCCGAGAGATAGTTGTCGTAGGAGGCCAGGTCGATGATCCCGTGGCCGCTGTAGCAGAATAGGATGGTTTTCTCCTTGCCCTCCTGCTTCGCCCGCCTTGCCTCGTCCACGACGGCGGCAATGGCGTGGTTCGTCTCGGGAGCGGGGATGAACCCCTCCGTCCGGGCCCAGAGCACGCCCGCCTCGAAGGTCTCGATCTGGTTGTAGGCCCGCGCTTCGACGAGCTTCTCCTTGACGACGTGGCTCACGATGGGCGCCATGCCGTGGTAACGGAGCCCGCCCGCGTGGATCGACTCGGGGATGAAATCGTGACCGAGGGTGAACATGGCCAGGAGGGGCGTCATCTTGGCCACGTCGCCGAAGTCGTAGGCGAAGGGTCCCTTGGTGAGGGTCGGGCAGGAAGTGGGCTCGGAGGCGATGATGCTGACCTTCTTCCCGTTGATCTTGTCGCGCACGAAGGGCAGGCTCACGCCGCCGAAGTTGCTCCCGCCGCCGGCACAGCCGATGACCACGTCGGGGTACTTGCCGATCTTCTCGAACTGCTTCATCGCCTCGAGGCCGATGACGGTCTGATGCATCAGCACGTGGTTCAGCACGCTGCCCAGGGAATAGCGGCAATCCTTAGTGGACACGGCATACTCGACGGCCTCGCTGATGGCAATCCCCAGGCTGCCGGGACAATCCGGGTCCTGGGCAAGGATGTTCCGCCCCGCCTGTGTCGTCTCGCTGGGGCTGGGGGTGCAGTTGGCGCCCCAGGTCGACATCATCATGCGCCTGTAGGGCTTCTGGTTGTAGCTCACGCGGACCATGAAGACCTGGCACTCCAGGCCAAACATCTGGCAGGCCATGGCCAGGGCGCTTCCCCACTGACCAGCGCCCGTCTCCGTCGAGAGCTTCTTGATCCCGAAGACTTTATTGTAATAGGCTTGCGGGATAGCCGTGTTGGGCTTGTGGGAGCCGGGGGGGCTCACGCTTTCGTCCTTGTAATAGATCTTGACGGGGCACTTCAGGGCTTTTTCGAAATTGAGGGCGCGCTTCAGTGGCGTGGGACGGTACAGGAGGTACTTGTCCAGGACCTCGTCGGGAATCGTGATCAAGCGCTCGGAGCTCACCTCCTGCTCGATGATGTTCATGGGAAAGATGGGGGCCAGGTCCTGCGGGCCGACGGGCTGGCCGGTGCCCGGGTGCAGGGGAGGATTCATGGGAGTCGGCATGTCGGGCAGGATATTGTACCATTGCCTGGGAATCTCCGAATCGTTCAGCATGATCTTTCGCTCTTCCATCTTTTTTGCCTCCTTCATTTCGTTTATCTAATTCGATCGTTCATTTTGTTTATTTCGTTATGGCGTCATCGGCACTATCGTCTTGTCCCTTCCACCTTTAACCTTTTGCCTTTAACCTTGATCCTGACTCGAAAAAATCTGTCCACCCGCCATAAAGCAGAAAAGCCATGGGACCTTTCCCATGGCTTTATAATCTGGCTGAGCCATGGGTGATCTTCCTCACCCACAGCCCCTTATGTCAATAAGAGGGCCCCGTGGGCAGGGTCCTGTTGCCCTGCCACCACCAGCCGAACGTGTTGATTGCGAAAAGCCTGTTCATAATCGTTACCTGCATGCCCATTACCACAGGCTTTTTCCCCTGTCAAGTCCTTCCCGTACAGTTTGGCCCCCCTCCTGCAAACCTGTCGGAGCAACCTTTTCGGGCATCGGGCAGCACCCGCCACAGCGGCCCCCGCAAGGAGAAAACGCCAGAATTGGCTTATTTTATTGAAAAAAAAGTGCTTCTCTGATAAAATTTCAAAGCTTAATTGGCATATGGCACAAATCTATGCTTCTGTCCATCAACGAGAAGAACCCGCAGGTGCGGCTGATCCGAAAAGCCGTCGAAGCACTGCGAAACGGGGGGATCATCATCTATCCCACGGACACGGTCTACGGGATCGGCTGCGATCTTTACAACAAACGGGCGATCGAGAAGATCCACGAGCTCAAGCGCCGCAGCCAGAAGCAGCCCTTCAGCTTCATCTGTGCCGACCTGAGGGACATCAGCCAGTATGCCCTTGTCACCAATTACGCCTACAAGACCATGAAGCGGTTGTTACCGGGGCCCTACACGTTCATCCTCCCCGCGTCGCGTCTCGTCCCCAAGATCCTGATGACGAAACGGCAGACCACGGGAATCCGGGTCCCTGCAAATGAGATATGTCTGTCGCTCGTGCGCGAGCTGGGACACCCCATCATCAGCACCAGCGCATCGACGGACAAGGACGAGATCCTGAGCGACCCGGAAGAGATCCGGGACCGCTACGGGCATGCCGTGGAGCTCATTCTCGACGGGGGCATCCTCACATCGGAGATGTCCAGCGTCATCAGCCTCGTGGACGACGTTCCCGAGGTGATACGCGCCGGCAAGGGCGACGTGAGCGAGTTTACGTGATGCCCGTTTAACCGGGTGGGGGACAGCGAGGAAAACGTTCATGAAGAAGATCATGCTCATCAACGCCGTGGACCAGGAGCTGAGCCGGATGGCAGTCCTGGAGAGCGGCAAGCTCGTGGAGTACAACATCCAGATGTCGGCCCGGGAGCCGATCACGGGCAACATCTACAAGGGGATCGTCCTCAAGGTCGAGCGGGGCCTCCAGGCGGCCTTCGTGGACTACGGAGCCAAGAAGCACGGGTTTCTGCCCCTGCACGACGTGAGCCCCGAGTACTTCCGCGCAAACTACGAGGAGGCCGACGAGGAAGGCCACCGGCACCGGGGCAGGCCGTTCCTGCGAAACGGTCAGGAGATCATCGTGCAGGTCGCCCGGGACGAAAAGGACCACAAGGGCGCCATGCTCACGACCTTCATCTCGCTTCCCGGCCGCTACGTCGTCCTGATGCCGAACCGACAGAGCACGGGGATTTCCCGCAAGATCGACGACGACGAGTCGCGCAAGAGCCTCATGGAGCTCATGGAGCAGATCTCGGCCGAGGAGCGGGTGGGCTTCATCGTCCGCACCGCCGGGATGAACCGGACCAAGCAGGAGCTCTCCCGCGATTACTATGTCCTGCTCAAGATGTGGCGCGAAATCGAGAACAAGGCCAAGACCGTCCACGGGCCGGCCCTGATCCACCAGGAGGGCGATTTCGGGGTGCGCTCGCTCAGGGACTACTTCACCACCGAGATCTCGGAGATCCTGGTGGACGACATGGAGACGTACCGGAAGATGCGCCTCTACATCAACACGGTCGCCCCCCGCAACGTCAAGATGATCACGCTCTACCAGGACAAGACGCCGCTGTTCGACCGCTACCACCTGGAGCCCCAGCTCGACGCCATCTACAAGGAACGGGCGGAGCTCAAGAGCGGCGGCTACCTCATCATCAACCCCACGGAGGCGATGATCACCATCGACGTCAACTCGGGCCGGGCCTCGGACCGCCGCGACGTGGAGGAAACCGCCTACCGCGCGAATCTGGAGGCGGCCGAGGAGATCGCCCGGCAGCTGAGGCTTCGCGACCTCGGGGGGCTCATCGTCATCGACTTCATCGACATGAAGGACCGCAAGCACATCGCCGAGATCGAGAAGACCTTCAAGAAGGCGCTCAGCCTCGATCGGGCCCGGACCCAGATCTCGCGCATCTCCAAGTTCGGGATGATGGAGCTGTCGCGCCAGCGCAAGAAATCCAACATCCAGGAGATCAGCCACGTGACCTGCCCGCACTGCAAGGGCGCCGGCATGCGGCCCTCGCTCGAGTACGCGGCGCTCAGCACCTTTCGCAAGATCCGCCTCAACGTCCTGAAGGGGACCTACGCGTCCGCCCGGATCACGCTGCCCCACGAGATCGCCAATTACCTTCTCAACCAGAAGCGCAGCGAGATCGTCGACCTGGAGAGCCTCCACAGCGTGTCGATCCTCATCTCCGGCAACCCCGACATGCTCTGGGAGGAGGCAAAGTTCGAGTTCGTCGAACGGGAGGTGATCCCTGTGCCGGCATCCGAAGCGGAGGAAGGAAAGGGCGAGCAGGCCCGGGCGGAAGGCGCCCCCGGGGAAGCAAGCCGGGCGCCCCGGAAGAAGCGGTCGCGGCGCGGGAGAAGGAAGCCTGGAGACAGGAGCCACGAGCCCGTCCAGGAGGCCGACCAGGCCACCTCGGAATCTCAGCCCTCCCCCGAGCCGAGGCAGGAAGAGCCCCCGAGGCAGGATTCGCCCGAAGAGAAGAAACCCGGCGGCGGGATCATCACGAGAATTTACGATATCTTTAAGTTTTAGGCTAAGGGCTTAGGGCTAAAGGCAAAGCAAAAACCCCCTGCAGCTATGCTGTCAGGGGGTTTGTTTTTTCTTTTCTCTACCCTCGACCCTCTACCCTCGTCCCTTTGTCATTTCCCCTTCCCCAACTCCTTCGAGCGCAGCGTTGCCGCCTCGACGGCCAGGATGAGGGCCGAGCGAAGGCCGCCTTCCTCCAGGGCCTGGATGCCCGCGATTGTCGTCCCGCCGGGCGAGGTGACCATGTCGCGCAGCTCGCCGGGGTGCTTGCCGCTCTCGAGGAAGAGCTTTGCCGCCCCCAGGAGCGTCTGGGCCGCCAGCTTCAGGGCCACGTCCCGGGGCAGGCCCATGAGGACCCCCCCGTCGGAGAGCGCATCGATCATGATGAATGCGTAGGCGGGTCCGCTGCCGGAGAGCCCCGTCACGGCATCCATGAGGTCTTCCTTAACGACGACCGTCACGCCCAGGGCATCGAAAATCTCCCGGGCCGCAGCCAGATCGGCCCCCGAGGCATTCTCGCCCGCCGCCAGCGCCGCTGCCCCCTCCCCCACCAGGGCCGGCGTGTTGGGCATGACCCGGACAATGGGCACGCCCTTCTTGAGGTGCTCGGCGATGAACCGGATGGGAATGCCGGCGGCGATGGAAATGACAAGCTTCTTGCGGTCGATGACGGTGGCCAGCTCCTTGAGCACATCGCCCATCCCCTGGGGCTTGACGGCCAGGACGATGATATCGGCCTCCCGGGCGGCCTTGAGGTTGTCATCCATGGCGGCCACGGCGTATTTTCCCTTCAGGTAGGCCAGCCGGTCGGGGACGATGTCGGTCACGGTCACGCTCCCCGGCTGACCCAGGCCGGCCGTGAGGATGCCGCTCATAATGACCTCGCCCATCTTCCCCCCCCCGATGACGGCAATCTTCTTTCCCTTCATGATTTTAGCTCCCTCCTGTTTTTTCCGCCCGGCCGGGCAAATGGCCGCCCGTCTGGCATGAATCTTGTTATCAAGTCCTCATGGCACCGGATTGCCCGCCCGTATCAGGCGGGCCACCGGAATGGCCCCCGCGGAGGCCACCTCCGGGAAATCCCGCACCGGAAGCGGGTTTCCGCCAGAATATAAGCCTTGACATTTACGAACTCAACTTTTATTTTCTGACTTCTGCTTTTTTCGAAGGGTAAGCGATGTTCCTTGTGGCCAACTTGATAGAGGCTTTTGCCAAGATCCTTGACGTAGCGCTGAGCCTCTATACCTGGGTGATCATCCTTCGAGCCCTTCTCTCCTGGGTGAACCCCGACCCTTACAATACCATTGTCCAGTTCCTTTACCGGGCAACGGAACCGGTCCTGCGGCCGGTCCGGCGGTGGCTCCCCTTTGGAAATTTCGGCATCGATCTGTCACCGATCGTCGTGATCCTGGCGATCATGTTCCTGCAATATTTCCTGGTCCCGAGCCTGAGCCAGCTGGCATTCAAGCTCCGGTCCTGATGGATGGCGTTTGTGAAGATATCCCCGAAGGACGTTCGGCAACGACAATTTAAAAAAGGCTTCACGGGATTCGACCCCGAAGAGGTCGGCGCGTACATGAAGTCCGTGGCCGCCGAGCTGGAGCGCCAGATCGAGCAGAATGCCCGTCTGTCCGACCTCATCGCCGATCTGGAGAAGAAGCTCACCGTCCTGAAGGTCAAAAAGATCTTCGGCGGCAAGGAAAAGGGCGACGACATCCCTCCCGAGATCAAGAAGGACGTGGACCAGATCCTCGCCGAGGCGAGGGCCAGGGCCGAGGAGCTCGTCGGCTCCGCGAAATCCGAGTCGGAGGCGCTGCGGGCAAAGGTCAAGGAGGACTCCGCCAAGGAGTTCGAGAAGCAGTACGGCCAGATGCTCGAGGAGGCACGGGCCCACCAGCTCAAGACGCAGCTCTTGCAGCTGCAGGCCGAGGAAAACTACAACAACACGGTGGCCCAGGCAAAGGCCAAGGCCGAGGAAATCGTCCGGGAAGCCACCACGAAGCGCGAAGATGTAGCGGCCCGGATTCGCGATGAATACCGCTCCGAAGCCGAGAAGCTCATGGCCGAAACGAAGGCCATGGCCGAGGAGATCCTGCAAAAAGCGAGGACCGAGGCCAGCGCCATCGGGCCCGCGGCGGGCATCGAGGGCGCCGAGGAGCGCGCCAGCGAGATCATGGCCCACGCCAAGGCCCGCGCCGAGGAGATCGTGAACGCGGCCCGGCAGGAGGCCGAAAGTCTTGCCGTCCAGGAGCTGGAGGCCGCCAAGAAAGAAATCGAGCGCGCCAGGGCCGAGGCGGAGTCGATCGCGAAAAAGGCCCGGGAAGAAGCGGCCGGCCTCAAGGGAAAGCAGCAGGCGGAACTGGCAAAGGAAGTCGAGCAGAAGACGAAGGAGCTTTTCGCCCAGGCGCAGGCCCAAGCCGAGCAGATCGTCAAGGACGCCGAGGCGAAAGCGAAGGAGATCGAGCCAAAGACAAAGGACGTCCTCTCCAAGGCGCAGGCCCAGGCCGAGCAGATCGTCAAAGACGCCGAGGCAAAGGCTGCGGAGCTGAAGGCCCGGCAGGAAGAGGTCCTGGCCAAGGACCTCGAGCTGAGAAGCCAGGAAGTCATCTCGCAGGCCCGGACCGAGGCGGAGTCGATCCTCAAGAAGGCCCGGGAAGAAGCGGCCGAGCTGAAAGAAAAGCAGAAAGCGGCGCCGGCGAAAGAGGGAGACCCGAGGGCGAAGGAAATCGTCGCCAGGGCACAGGCCCAGGCCGAGCAGATCGTCAAGGACGCCGAGGCACAGGCGGCCCAGCTCACGGCACGGCAGCAGGAAATCCTGGAGAAGAACTTCGAGGAGAAGCGCAAGGAGCTCTTCGCCGAGGCCCGTGCCGAGGCCGAGAGGGCCCCGATCGAGGCCAAGAAGGAAGCCGAGGCGATCCGGGCGAACATGAAGAAAAACGCCGAGCTCGCGGCGGAAAAGGAATATAAAGCGATCCTGGAGAAGGCCCACGCCGAGGCGGAGGCTCTTCTCAAGGGCGCCGAGAAGGAAGCCGCAGCGACCCGTGACGGCAAGAAAGACAAGGTCCTGCAGGATGCCGAGAAGAAGTCAAACGAGATCCTTTCCGAGGCAAAGAAAAAGGCCGATGACATCATCAACAACGCCATGATCGAGGCGGAGAACCATCGGGCAAAGCAGAAAGAAGAGCTGGGCAAGGAAGCAGAAAGGAAGGCGAAGGAAATGCTCACCCAGGCACAGGCTCAGACCGAGCAAATCCTGTCTACAGCCAAGGCCGAGGCAGACAAACAGGCCAAGAAGTGGAAAGAAGAGGCCATCAAGGATGCCGAGAAGCAGGGCAAGGACCTGATCGCCGAGGCGAAGGCCCAGGCCGATAAGATCCTGAAGGAAGCGGGCGCCCAGGCGGCGGGTCAGAAGGGAAAGCTCGAGGAGGAGAACAAGAAGAGCCTCGACGCGCTGCTGGCCGATGCGAAGAGCCGGGCCGACAAAATCGTGAAGGAAGCCGAAAGCCAGGCGGCAGGCCTGAAGGCCAGGCTCGCCGAGGAGAGCCGCAAGGAGCAGGAGCGGATTCTCGCCGAGGCGAAGGCCAAGGCCGACGAGTACCTGAAGAAGGCCCAGGCGGAGACCGACGAAGCCAAGGCCAAAAAGACCGCCGAGGGTCAGGTCGCGGGGCAGAACCTCCAGACCCTGCGAAACGAGGTGGAGGTGCTCACCGAAGAGATCGAAAAACTCCAGAACCTCAAGGCCTGGCACGAGAAAGACTTCTTCTCGTTCCTGACCTTCAACCTCGAACTGCTCGAGACCTGGAAGAAGGGCCTCGACATCCCCATCCCCTTGTCCAGCGGCCGAAACGAAGTGGACAACCTTCGCGGCGAGATCAAGAAGCTCTCCAACATCAAGAACCAGCTCGAGAAGTACTTCGAGTCCTTCATGGACTTCAACGAGAAGCTGCTGGAGGCGATGAAGAAGGGGGCAGCCGACTGGGACGGAATCAAATAGAAAAGGGGCAGCGGGTCGCGGGTAGCGTGTAATCCCCCGATCCAAAGCGGCACCTCACAGTTCTTACCTTTATCTCAGCACAAAAAACATTGCACATGCTGACCATCAGGGAGAAAGCCGGAGGCGTTCAGTTCGCCGTTCGCGTGATCCCGGGCGCCTCGAAGAACGAGGTGGCGGGCATCCAGGACGGTGCCCTGAAGCTCAAGCTCACGGCCCCGCCCGTCGAGGGGAAGGCAAACCGTGCCTGCGTCGATTTCCTGGCCGGCCTTCTCGGGGTTCGCCGCTCGGCCCTGGCCATCACCGCCGGTGAGAAATCCAGGAAAAAGACGGTCTCCGTCGACGGCATGGGCCGCGGCGAGTTGGAGGAGCGCCTGAAAGGCCTCCTGGAGCCTTGACGTACAGAAAGACAAATTCGAGAGGACCCTCATCCTGTGCTTGACGCGGGAGAGGGTCCTTCTATAATGGGTCCCCGATGGACATCAATCACTCGCCACATGGAACCGAGAACCACCGCCTTGCCAGGGCGGCGGGCGTGGTGGGACTTGCCACGATGCTTTCGCGCGTCTTCGGCTTCATCCGCGATGTC
>Ga0208980_10001533_pt1 | contig 14039 bp, 6 predicted proteins | sample WetSurMetagenome_3_FD_187993 | JGI IMG/M metagenome (GOLD analysis project Ga0208980, IMG submission 187993) | Wetland microbial communities from Twitchell Island in the Sacramento Delta, sample from surface sediment Aug2011 Site A1 Bulk (version 2) | ecosystem: Environmental > Aquatic > Marine...
TTTTTAAGGGGGGGGGGGGGAATCGTGGCTGAAGAGGAAAGCAAACTCATGACAGAGCAGGAGAAGCGAGTACCTCGCGAGACCAAGCATCGCCATATTTTTCAACACGTTATGGCGGATATTGAATCCGGACGACTCAAGGATGGTGACCGACTCCCTTCCGAAGCGGAACTAGTTAAGAACTTCGGCGCCTCTCGCCCCACCATTGCCAGGGCACTCCGCGACCTTCAGAACCTCGGATTCGTGGAACGCAAGGTCGGCTCGGGTACTTACATTCGCAAAACTCAAGGGGAATTGGATTCCCGAAGATTTGGACTGCTGATACCAGGCTTAGGAAATACGGAGATTTTTGAACCGATTTGCGGCCAATTGGCTCGGCTTGCCCAGAGGCAACACCATACCCTCCTCTGGGGGGATTTTGGCGATAAGCTGGGCAGGCCTAATTCTGCGTTGGTGCAGCAGGCGTGTCAGGGCTTTATCAGGCAAACTGTTGCCGGTGTTTTTTTTGCGCCCATTGAATTAGAACACGAAAAAGATCAGGTCAATCAATCCATTATCACTGCCCTGGAAAATGCTGGCATATATATCGTCCTGCTGGACCGGGACATCGTGGCCTTTCCACAACGGAGCCGCTTTGACCTTGTAGGCATCGATAACAGGCGTGCCGGATTTCTAGTCGCGGATCACTTGATCCAGCTTGGATGCAGGAGAGTGGACTTCCTGGCGAGGCCGGAATCCGCGCCAACGGTGATGCTGCGTATTGCCGGGTATCGTGAAGCGCTGTTGAACGCAGATATATCCCCAGATCCCCAATGGGTCCACTGGTGCGATCCAACAAATGAGAAATATGTCCAGGAGATTATTGGCGACGGAGCCACGGCGATTATCTGCGCCAACGACTTGACAGCAGCTAATTTGATGCGAACTCTCGATCTGCTGGGCTGTCCAGTCCCGCAAAAAGTGCGCGTAGCCGGATTTGACGATGTCAGGTACGCGGAATTGTTGCGTCCCGCTTTAACCACAATTCACCAGCCGTGCGTAGATATAGGAACCATTGCCATGGAGGTGATGCTAGAGCGCATCGAAAATCCGACCTTCCCGGCGCGTGACATTCTGGCCCAGCCCACTCTGATCGTACGGCAATCTTGCGGAGCGGGTGGCAAAGCGTCTCCGTCCCCCACTACTGGCCAGAATTGAAAATCCTTCCCCAAGGGAAAGGCATCGATCATATGAAATAGGGCTGCGAGCTTCAAACCAGCCTCATTGAAAACGCGTTGAGCAAGGCCGGGTCAAGCGGCTTAAGGCTAGCACCCAGGTTAGAGTTGACTATTTTGTCAATAGCCACCGATTGCTTTTGCCATAGCCGGGCTTTTTCTTTGAGACATGCTCGAGCATGTAACGCACAGCTGGTTCTTGAATTGTTGGGCTATGTCTCGCTTCAAGCTCTTCAGCCGCTGGATCGTCCCTATCAGCTGCGCAATGCCCAGAATAATTGGCGCATTCCAATTTAATCAAGGAATTCGCTTTGCATCGGCCATTAGATCCAGAATTCCTTTTATGATGGCGCTCTCCGCATATCCGGGCTTGCATCGCGACGACAGCACCTCAAAGGTTAGATAGCCGAATGCCGCATCATTCGGTATGTAAAAGGAATTGGACTGTCCATTCGTCGCCGTAACAATCATGGTTCTTGCAAATGGAGATTCTCTTTTGAGTCTTTGGGCTATTAGGTTGAAAACCTCTGCGTCAACGGTCCCGAACGCGATGTCATCGATCAACAGAAGCCCCAAACGCAGTTCAACAGGACTCCCATCCTTGTAATGGCCCTCGTATCCTGCCCGGCCTGTGTTGGTTCTATCACGGCCCGGGATGCTGACTATCTTCTGACTGCCGAATATTCGCCCACCGGCCGACATACGTTCCATGCCACGCACCACATGCAGGACTTCTTCACCCAAAAACTGGCCCATGGAAAGGCTCATCTGCTTCGATTGGTTCAACAGCTTGATCACCGTTGGATCCTGCTTGTTTAAACCCTGCCCGCCGGGAAGCATAGAATTGCTGATGTCTTCTCCATGTTTTGCATAATCCTTTATGCGTATCTCGCGCAAGTCGTAGGTTTGCTGGAAATAGACGGGATTTTGGTCACCGCTGGCTCCTCTGGACCACACGGCTATAATCTTGTCGTCAAAGGAATCTTCGATGTACTTGGATGCAGCACCTGGCATATCTGCGCTAACTTTATCCGTCATACCCATAACTACCAGCATTGTGGCGTAGTTGTAATAGATGGCAATCGGCTCGCCGTTGATCGACTCGAAATTCACCACCGCTACCGTTTTGTCCGACGGCCCATCATAATTGGGGCCTTCCCACCATTTACGGCTCTTAGAATCGTACATATCGCGGTTGACATTGATGTAGGAAACACCCGTCCCGTATCCGATGCGCGCAGGCTGGAGTTTTTCTTTGGCCATCCTGACAGACCTGAATATCTTTTCCTCATAGTCGCGCCACGGGTTCCTGGGAGCATTATGCGTGCGGGTTGCAGTCAACAGCACATTTTGTATCGGAATTCCCAGTTCCTTCTCAATTCGCTGCGTCAGGTTTTTCCAGATTTGTTCGGTAAAATCGCCCGTGTCGACTGTGATCAGTGCCGCGCTCGTGATACCGTTATCCACGACAATCGCTTTAGAGTAGAGCGGGTCGAGGATCCCTTTGTATTCTTTCGGTAGCTCACTTTCGAGCGGAGTGACATCAACCTTGGCCGCGCCGACCTTGAAAGGTAAGGCGGTGGTTTGCGCAAAACTGCCATATGGAAATATGGCAATCAGAATTGTCAGAAAAACTATCTTTGATATTCTCATTTCCAGCTCCATTGGTAAATCAAGTCAGATAAATAAGCATTCAATAACTGCGCCACTCCGATCTGTTGGCAGCCCGCCATTTTCCGATAACGTTGCTTATCATGCGCTAGAGGCGTGATTATCGAATCGCCTCGACATTCTCTTTGAAAGCAGCTTTATTTAGTCTTACGCACGCTTAGGATGTTGGCCATCAGCTGATCGCTGCCATCCACGCCGGGGGGCATTTGCCGAAACAGACCCAAGGCTACATAGAACCAATGACCGCGGCCGATCCTGGCTTCTACCAGCGAGCCCATTTGTGGTCGCGGGTTGTACTTGGCGGACTCTGTTATGGAGACGAGATCGACGTTTCCGGCTTTGATATGGAAGATGGCGTGGATCGGCGAGGGGGCGTTGGGAATACTGAACGACACACCAGAATCGAATATCATTTATGCCTGACTCTCCGGGTGGTACCTGATATGGACCATATGTTGGTGTCAATACCGTCGAAAATGTAGGATTCCCGTTTCCCTATCGCGCCCGGTATGCTAACCTCGTCCAGCTGGAAACCGCGTCCGCCACCGATTCCACCGGGCAGCTCAGGCGCTGCAACTTGTGAGCCTGCGCCGCGGGCTCCTGGCGTCCTAGGAGGAGCGGGGAATCCAGATGACCCACAGGCCGATGCCGTAGCCTAGTTGCGCAAACAGAGCATTGTTTTCATCGTCGGGGTGGGCAACTGAGTTCACGAACGTACTGCAGACTCTCAAGCTTGCGTAATGCCAGATGGAGCGCTATGTGGCCGCCCTGCGGCGACGCAATCGAGAAGTTCATCCTGTTCTGCGCACGAGCCGGACCAGAGGCGGGGCCTAACATCATAAACACCAGGCTTGAAACCCCGATACTCAAGCCTAAAGTCGCGGTCAACCAAGCGATTGGATGAAACTTCCGACGCAGAGTCAGTCCGATCTTACCATCAGATAGCCTTTGTTGAGAAGTAATTGGAAGGCGCTCCTTTCTTATTATCTTTAATCAATAAGCAGAATTCAGTCGCCAGCGATTAAGACATATTTTACTACGCTGCGCATCAAACATAAATTGGGGTAATATGGCCAAAGTAGGAAATGGGAGTGCAAATATCATGTTGTTTTTATTCCAAAATGCCGTCGGAGGACATTGTATCGGGAACTACGACGGCATTTGGGAGAAGTATCCTGACGGCTAGCAGAGCAGAAAGAGAGCCAAATTGAAGAAGGGCCTCTGCAAACGGATCATGTGCACATGATGATGCTGTTGATCTCAATGGTTTGTTGCGCCAGTTTTTGATAATCATCGAGCCTGATCAGTTTTAGATCTCAAGCTAAAAGAAGCTGATATTCCAGCTCGCTCGCTGAGCCTGCGGCGATGTGGCAAAAGCGGGCCAAATCAGCATCTCCATTCCTCCCGCACCCTTCAGCAAGATTTGATGGGATCGAGACTGCGGCACGCCGAATCTTGAGTCGTTTTCATGCTCACAAATTGATTGCCAAGATACCGCACACCCGAAGGTAGAGAGTAACCGACCGTGGAAAACAGATCATGGCAGCGTCTTTGTGTCTCAGGGATGTTGCATTTCCGGAACTATTTCGTAAGAATGCTGCTGCCTGATTTATCTTGCACAAAAACAAAGAAGTCACGGATAAAGGGCCTATGCGCCGCACAACTCGAAGGAGGTCATTTTGTTTTCAAGAGAACTGACGATCGCAATGGGTGTCCTGATGATGTTCACCGCGCCGCTCGCAGCGCAAGCGCAGGCGCGCGGCGACATTTCCGGGGTGGTCAAGGATCCATCCGGGGCCGCCGTATCCCGCGCTGCCGTCACCTTGCTCGATGGGCGCCAGTTCGCGGTCGGGGCGGCGTTATGCGACGAACAGGGGCGGTTCAAGATTTCCGGCGTCCCAAAGGGGAGTTATGAACTGCTAGTCGACCGCCAGAGGTTCTCCCAATACCGTGGTGCGATCCTGATTCCTTCGGAAAAGACGCTTGAAATCGTACTCGGCATTGCGCGCCTGAAAGAGGAGGTAACCGTTACTGCCGATCTTGGCATGGTACAGTCGATCGACAATACGATCCAACCGGTCAATGTAATCGACCTGAATCAGATCCAGGAGAGAGCGAAAGCCGTCCTGGCGCAGGTAGCCCAGGAGGAAGTCGGCGTCAATCTGCAGCGCACCAGCCCCACGATCGGGGCGGTGTTTGTGCGTGGATTGACCGGCGCGAAAGTGGTGACCTTCGTGGACGGCATCCGGTTTTCGACCGCCGCGATGCGGGGTGGGATCAACAGCTTCTTTAACCTGAACGACGCGAGCAATCTGCGCGCGGTGGAAATCCTGCGCGGGCCCAACAGCGCCCAGTACGGCAGCGACTCGCTCGGGGGCGCGGTCCAGTTGATCTCGCAGGTGCCGTCCTACGCCATAAACGAGCCGGAACTGCATGGCACGGCGAGCACGTTTTTCAGCAGCGCCGACGCGAGCTTTGGCGGCAGCACGCGCACCACCTACGGCACGCGGAAGTTTTCTCTGTTCGCGAACCTGAATTCGGCGCGGCACAATACCATCCGCCCCGGCAGGGGGATCGACACGCACGCGGCCGTGACGCGCTTCCTCGGCCTCCCCTCGGATGTGTTCGGCGACCGTATGACCGACACGGCTTTTACGCAGTATGGAGGCCTTTTGCACCTGAATTTCCGCCCGGCCCCGGATCATCAGCTTACATTCCATTACCAGCGGGGACAGCAGGACGGCGGCAAGCGTTACGACCAGACTCTGGGCGGTGACGGCAACCTGATAGCGAACCTGCGCAATTTCATGCTCGATTTCTTCTACGTCCGATATGAGAAGCTGCAGCCGAAATGGTTCGATTCAGTGGCGGTCTCGTACTCCCTGAATACGCAGCGCGAAGAGCGGGTCAACCAGGGGGGGAACGGCAATCCGGCCGCCAGCATCACCTCCCAAATGGAGCGCACCTGGGTTAACGGCGCGCAGGCGCATGCCACCAAACAATGGGGTACGCATTCCAACTTTGCCGTGGGAGGCGAATTCTATTATGACCTGGTGCGCGCCCCCGCGTACACGTTCAGCCCGGTGACGGGCGTGAGCACGGTGTCGCGGCCGCGTGTGCCGGACAAATCAAACTACCGCAGCGGCGGCGTTTTCGTGCAGGACGTGTGGAGCGCCATCCCCGGCAGGCTGCGTCTGACGGGAGCTCTCCGGTACAGTTTTGCTTCCTACCGGTCGCTGGCCGCGAACAGCCCGCTGGTGTCCGGCAAGCCGCTCTGGCCCGATGACAGCATGAGCGTTGACACCGTGACCCCCCGGATGGGCGCGCTGCTGACACTCGCACCCGGCCTGAACCTGTCCGTCCAGGTCAGCCGCGGGTTCCGCGCTCCGCACATCACCGACCTCGGCACGCTCGGCCTCACCGGCAACGGTTATGAAGTGCCATACTCGGATGTCGCCGACCGGAACGCGTTCATCGGCTCGACCGCCGACGCGACCGCGGTTTCGACCGGCCGCCCTGTGGCGCAGCTGGTTCCCGAATCGAGTTGGAGTTACGAGGGGAGCGTCCATCTGCGGCGCAGCCGGTTCGACATCGACGTCACCGGTTTCGTCAACGACATCTCGAACAACATTGCGGTCCAGACGCTGATCCTGCCGCAGGGCGCGGTCGGCACCTATCTTGGAGACCAGGTGATCACCAACCAGCTGCCGAGCGGCGCCGTATTCGTGCCTGCAGCCTCAAATCCGGTGCTGATCCGTTCGAATTTCGACGACGCACGCATCTATGGCATCGAACAGAGATTGGACATATGGCTGAACTCCAGCCTGAGCCTCAGCAACACATTTACCTATCTGCACGCGGAGGATCGCCGGACCGCGTTGCCCCCGAATATCGAGGGGGGCACGCCGGCTCCCCAGGGGTGGGTCAAGCTGCGCTACCAGCCGACGGGCAACAGGTTCTGGCTTGAGCCGTACCTATATGCGGCGGGACGGCAGGACCGCCTCTCGACGCTTGATTTGTCCGACCGGCGCACCGGGGCGGCGCGATCCCGTTCGAATATCAGAAATTTTTTCTACAACGGCGCGACGGTCCGGGGGTTGGTTGGTCCGGGGCCGGACGGCAAGCCGGGCAACGCGGATGACGTTCTGCTCGCTACGGGCGAAACACTGGCAAAGGTGCAGGACCGTGTCCTGGGCGCCGGTGTCAACAGCCTGCCGCTTTTTACCGCGATTCCAGGTTTCGTGACGCTGAACCTCAGGGGCGGCTTCCGGATCTGCGAGAAACAGGACCTGACGGTCGACTTCGAGAATATCGCCGACCGGAATTACCGCGGCATCAGCTGGGGCCTGGACGCCCCCGGCCGCTGTATCACGGTGCGCTATAACCTCGGATTCTGACAGGCGCCCAAAAGCCGGACGCTGGCGAGGATGTCCAACGGTCGATCCGGGACCCAATGTCTTTTGGGGCGGCTGAACAGGATAGCGCCCGCAGGGCGCCCGGGGATCGCATCATTCCGCCTGACAACAGAGGGCGGTCTGATAGGAAGAGCGAATAGAAAAATGGTGGTTTGTTCTTCCTATGCGCTGATTAGCCAATAATTTGAAACATGGCGGAGCCGTAGCAAGGGAGACTTGTGATTAATCGACAGTGCGTATGGATGGTATTGTGTGCGGGCTTGATTATTGTGTCAACTTGCATTGTGAAAACTCAATCCGCAGCGGCGCCAAAATCTGAAGAGTATCTTCTTTTGGGCAGCCCCAACAGCGGCGCGGGCGATCCCTGGGTAGCCGTGAACCCCAAAGATCCACACAACATTATCGTAGCCGCAATGGTGACCCTCCACCGCTTGCCAACCGGGGAAGCGCCCTATCCGCGCATCGTGCCGTTCTTCCAAAGCATCCGATCGGCCACCTGGACCTCAGAGTGGACGCAATTGCGCGTGGAGGAACTTTCCGTAGCTGACACGGCTCGCTAACCTATATCGCCGTCACTCACGACGGTGGAAAGACGTGGACCTTCAGCCAAGACCACATCCGCAAGTTCTAGGATATGAATCGCTGCGGCGAAACATTTGCCGGAGCGGGCCCCGATGGAACGCTATAAATGAGATGTCTCGCGTATCTGCGCCGCGACGCCTCAGACTACGATGAGGGATTCTCGCCGAACGGTTAGGCTCGAACCCATCACGGCGGTTCGGTCATCGCCTGGTCGAAGGATAAGGGAAAGACGTGGAGCAATCCTGTTATAATGCACCCGGCCGTCGCCCCTTCCCTCTTTCCTCCCACGGTGCATCCAGTCATTGAGCAGGTCTCCCGTGGGATCGTCCGGATTTCGTCTCCGACCCGACCACAGGGACAATTTACCTAAGTGGAATAGGTCTGACCTACACGGTGGATCCCGCGAAGGTGCCGCCGTTTCCGAAAGTGGATCCTGAACTGCCCGGCAAGGGTTTTACGGGCGATCCGCCCGCGAATGTGACACGCCGCCGTTGGTTTATTCGCGCCTCAAAGGATGGCGGTCGCGCCCCGGGGAAATAGTCTAGACATACAAGTTAGAGGGAGATCAAATCCGTCTTTCCCGTTCCGGCCGGGAGATCGAGTCTGTGCTTATCATCAAGTTTGTGCTGAGGATCAGCGTCTTACCTTCGCACATGCTGATCGATTTCCGGTGTATGCCAGACGCAGCCGACCCGGATGGAGGCCCATCGCGGTCGCCTTTTTTCTTTTCGTTACAGGCGACCGATCGCCGATGCTGCATTGCCGCTCTGTCCTTTATGTGTGGTATTATGCCCACATGCCTGATCAGTTTCGAAATGTTGTTCCGCATGTAATCCATATCCATAGGAAGCTTCTGTTGATTCTTTTTCTTTCCTGCGTCCCATCGCTCGCGAACCAATTGCCGTGTACTACATCTAAGCCGTGTTCTATGTCATTGTCGATATAATGCTAAATTATATATTGAGAAGTTGGCTGGTTCAGAGGGCACTCGGCTCAAGACGTGTGCCTATCATGAACCTTCTGAAATCTAACGCGGATAGGAGGTTTGCCATGAAATTGTGTGCGACCGTGTTGTCATCGATTTTTCTGTTTGGGATTGCGGTTACAGGTCAGGCCCAAATAGCAACGCCTGGTCCTCTGCGGGTGGGTGCAGCCAAGGTGGATATCACACCCGCGCAAAGCGAATTGCCGAAGCAATACCTGGGGATTCTCGACCGGGTCTACTCGAGAGCGATTGTGATCGACAACGGCTCAACAAGCGCAGCGCTCATCACGGTGGATGTGATATCACTGTCCGATGCAATTTCGAAGCGTGTAAACGATCGAATTGCGGCGGAGGTGGGAATACCGGTAAAAAATATCGTGTTGGCTGGAACAGGTACGCACAGTTCTCCCACCGGCAGCGGACCACAAGGACCCGGCGCTGAGGCTGTGCAGAATGTTTCTCTCGAGGACAAGATTTTCAATTCAGTGAGGTTGGCGAAGGAAAAGCTCCAGCCCGCGCGCATGAGCTTCGGAACGGGCGTGTCGTACATCAATGTGAACCGTGACAACATTGACCCCAAGACTCACGGTTGGTGGGAAGGCGCCAATTACGACGGAGTCTCCGACAAATCGGTGCGGGCGCTCAAATTCGTGTCGCTGAACGGTGATCCGATCGCTGTCTATTATAACTACGCCGTGTTTAACGTGATTACCGGCGTGCTTGACCTTGTGAGCGGCGATATCACTGGCGCGACATCCCGGTATATCGAGGAGTCCTACGATGACAAGATGGTCGCCGCGCTCTCGCTCGGCGCGCATGGCGATCAGAATCCGATCTTCTTCCAGCAGACTTTCGATCTGAGGGACATCAGAGTGCAGGATTACGCGAAGCGGGGCCAGGACATCAGCAACGCGATGCCGCCGTCGGGAGGAGTCGACCTGGATAGAAACAACCCCACCGTAGCCAAGCTGATGAACCAGCAGAAGCAGATGATACTTTCGATGGGTCAACTTCTTGGTGAGGAAGTACTCCACGCCATGAGGGGCGCAATTCGTGAGCTGTCGAACGCCGGAATCTATGGGGACTACAAGACCGTAAGCTGCCCGGGCCGCCAGAGGACCAACGAGGGACGCAGTGGCGTGGCGGGAACTTACAAGGACGCTGATCCCATCGACATACGGCTGGGTGTTTTGATGATTGGCGACGTTGCAATCGCAGAGGTGAACGCAATTCCTTACTCCCAGATTGGCCTGCGGCTCAAGAAGGAATCTCCATACACCAAAACGATGCTGACGACGCGGGCGAACGGAATGTCGAAGGCTGGGTATATACCTGACGATGCATCCTATGGACATCAAATTTTTTCAGTTCTTAATTCGACGGTGAAACCAGGGTGCGCTGAAACTGCCATTGTCGATGGCATTCTCGATCTGATGCCGCCGATCCTGTACCGAGAAATTGCGAGTGACCCATAAGATAGGGGCATGCATCGTACCCTTGAATCCTACGGCATCCGAATCGATCTTTCACGAAGGTGAATCAGACAAATTGATTAATTAATCTTTACCCTAGCCCAGTTCGGAACTGTAGTTAATAACTCTGGCTCCAAGTTGAGCCAGGGCAAGTATCTGTATCTCGCCTCATTGTCGGGCTCCATTCATTTCTGGACAACTATCTCAGGCTCTGCTCAAGCCACTAATCTCGCAGCGTGACAAAAAGTATTTTGCCGGAACACAACGGCCGTGACGTATTTGGACACCAGCACCTGTCTCATCAAAATACTGGACGAGGATTTGGCGAAGCAGTATGTCCAGCGAAGGCTGGTATGTTCAGTGGGAGGTAAACCCACCAAGAGAAGAGTCAGGGTCTTGTAGCTTGAGTCGCACCTGCGGAGGAAACGAAGCTGGTGAAGTCGACTGACAAAGCCATCCTTGGGATGGTGAGCAAGTCACCGGGCCGTAACAAAAGTGAACCCAGAGGTGGCCTCGACAAAAATAAGATCCGGGGGCTGAGCCCAATGCTTCGGGGCGAAGGCAGCATGCGGCATCGAAAGCTGACTGAAGCGGTGCTTCACTCCGGCGGGGTGGTTAGGGACAGCACGGTGACAAGGGCATCCTAAGCAACTGGAGAAGCCGTCCTCGCCCCATCGAGAAATTGGCTGAGCAAGGTAGGCCGTATAACCGGCGCAACCGACTAACCGGGCACGAAAGGGGAAACCCTGGACACAGACAGGCACTCTCTTACGGGCTACCGCGCCAGTTCTCGACCCTACCGGGAAGGAGCATGCGCACACTAACGCAGGAATGTGCTTTCCCATACCTTTGTGGAGTCCGCTTCCCGGGGAACTGAGCCACGTACAGTTCCCCGAAGCGCGGGATCGCGGTGATCAGGAAGCGGGTCTTTCGTCTCGGCAGCGTGGAGATCGCAGTTTCACCAGGCGATCCTCGACACTCGGCTCCCAAACACGAGTTACTTGCTCGCCGCCGCAGGCTGCGCCTCGCCCGAGCGGCGCCACGCGAAGTATTCGTCGAGCAGCTTCAGACCATCCTCATTCACGATCGGTCCCATCTGCGTGCTGCCGAATGCGATATGCAGCATCTGGGGATTTTTGTCGTTGTAGACTGTCCACCTCGGCAATCCGGGGCCGTTAGGATCACTGGTTTTGGCAAAGTTAGTCCAGTATGTGCGCATCATCTCCGCCATGACCTCATCTTGGGGAGTTACAGGAGTCGGGTGGTTGGGTCCCGTGAGTTGATGAAATATATATGGGAGCTCCGCCGCGTGCGGCGTACCGAATCCCGCCCTCGGAGAGTCGGCAGGAAAGTCGGGGTGTACGTCAAAGAAGTAAAAAAACGCCTTGGATTTGCCGGTCCTGGTCTGCAGGCGAACCCACGACCAGCTGTGTGAGCCGAACGACGCATCGCGCATCAGATTGCGCGCTGTTCTCTTCTCGGCTGGAGCTTCCCCATACGGATAGGCGGCAAGCAGTCTGTCGGCAAACGGGCCATAGCGCTGGCGCACGCTCTCAACATGGGCTGCTTTTGAAGTGGCACCAGCGAAATTGGCGCCTTCGTCGGAGTTATAGCCAACTATGACCGGAACGTCGTTATATCGGCCAGCTTGATAGAGTTTGTACTGGTCGTCCACAAAAACCCAGCCGTCAACATTCGGCCCAGTGATCCCGGGTTTACCCAGACTGGCGGCCTGCACTTTCTCGGGCGGAAGCTTGCGCAGTTCTGCGAGGCTGGAAACGCCCAACGTATTCGCCCAGGCGGCACTTTCCTTCTCGGCAGCTGCTAGCGGTGTCACGCCATCACCTATGGCAGCGCCGGGGCGAACCGGTGCGAAAGACGCACCGCTCTCCGCAATGGCGCCATGGAACAGGCCTTTGGTAAGCGGAGAAGCGCAGAGGTTGCTCACTGCTGCGGAGCCGGCCGACTCTCCAAATATGGTTACCCGCTTGGGGTTGCCGCCGAATGCGGCAACGTTCTTCTGAACCCACTTTAGACCTGCAATCATATCGAGCAGGCCGTAGTTACCCGATACATGCTTGTCGCTTTCAGCGCTCAGCTCGGGGTGCGCCAAAAACCCCATCACTCCGAGACGGTAGCCGATCGACACCACTACCACGCCCTTCTGGGCCAGCCATGCGCCGTCATACGTCTTTTCGGCAGGAGTGCCCGCCGTGAAGCCTCCGCCGTGGATCCAGACCATTACGGCCAGCTTCTCCTTGGCACTCTTGGCAGGTGTCCAGACGTTAAGGTAAAGACAGTCCTCGCTGGGCTCCGGCAAATTCGAGATTGCCTTGTTCGTCTGGATACAGGCACGTCCGAACTGGTCAGCCGCCTTTATACCCTCCCACTTCGGCGCAGGTTGCGGGGCCTTCCAACGGAGATCTCCCACTGGCGGAGCGGCATAAGGAATACCACGGTAAATTCTGAGCCCATCTTCGACGGTGCCCTGGAGCAGGCCACCTTCCACTTTGACAGGCTGGGCAAAAACAGCAGCACACAACAGCAGCAACGTGGCAAGCGAGATGGCATTTATCGCAAAAACGCGTTTACCAGAAGAGTAACAGATCAGCATACGTTTTCCCTTTCCCGAAATGTTTCGATACTACGTACAACTCAAATCTCATCTGCAGAGCTTTGCGATCACTCCGTAACATGCGCCTGCAAGGCATAAAGCGCGGCTTCAGCGGATGCGGCTACATGCCGGCGCCTTCGTTCTTACGGCGCCTAGCTAACGACGTAATCCTCGAAGTAGCTTGTGCTGTCGATCTTTGATCACAAGCCGATCCGGCCCGACACCGGCTCCTTCAGCGTATATAGGAGTCCGAGCGTGCCGTTGATCCAGCCCTTAAAGTCAGGACCCTGAACCGACATTTTAATCTCGTGCCATAACCTCCTGTCGAGCACGAAAGCGTTCCTGCCACCACTGACCGAGCGTGGCCCATCTGTGGTGCGGTTTCTGGGGCGAAGGGCGGGCCACTCACTACCATGTCAATACATGATCCGCGGCATCATATCGATGATGCCATTGACAATGGCGCTTTCGGCACATCCCGGCTTCACCCGTGAACTGAGAACTTCGAACGTCTCATGTCCATATGATGCATCGTCAGGTATATATCCAGAACTCGAGAATCCGTTCGCCGCTGTCGTCAACATCGTTTTGGCGTACGGAGATTCCCTTTTGAGTCGCTGGCCAATAGCGCTGTAAATCCCGGCGTTCACCGATCCAACTGCAACGTCGCCAATCATCAGGACACCCAGCCGTAATTCTACGGGATCAGCATCCTTATAAGTTCCCGAAATGCCTGCGCGTCCCTCATTTGTTCTTTCTCGACCTGGGCAGGTAACAGTCTTTTGATCCGAATAAATCTGCACCGTCGACTCCTCACGATTTGTGCTCCTCATTACATGGAATACTTCCTCACCAAGAAGTTGGCCCATCGAAAGAATCATCTGCTTCTGCTGGTTCATCAACTTGGCAACCGTCGGATCCTGTCTATCCAATCCTGTTCCTCCGGGCAGCATTGAGTTGCTGATGTCCTGTCCTCGCTTTGCGTAATCCCGGATTCTGATTTCTCGCAGATCGAAAGTCTGCTGAAAGTAAATGGGGTTCTGGTCACCGTGCGCGCCGGCCGAGAGCACCGCGACCATTTTGTTA
>Ga0208980_10001534_pt1 | contig 14037 bp, 11 predicted proteins | sample WetSurMetagenome_3_FD_187993 | JGI IMG/M metagenome (GOLD analysis project Ga0208980, IMG submission 187993) | Wetland microbial communities from Twitchell Island in the Sacramento Delta, sample from surface sediment Aug2011 Site A1 Bulk (version 2) | ecosystem: Environmental > Aquatic > Marine...
TCCTCACATTCAACCGACGGACCCAGCGTCCGGTGGAGATGCAAATTACGCAAAGCAGAATGACGTGCGCAAAAGAGAACCACAACGCTACCGCGCCAATGTCCCAGGCCAGTTCCATCAATCCAAAGACGTGAGCTGAACCGAGTACGGTGAGCGCAAGCGTAATCCCGACCAGATACCAGTTCATGGACTGGCCAGCCATGGTAAAGACCTCTTTCCCGCCGGCGCGCCCATGCCGCGCCTTCCACGTCAAATACCAGGCCGGAATCGCAATGGAGAGAACTTCGTAGATGACAACAGAGATGAGGATACCGGTTTTCAAAAGGGGCTCCTTTCGCTCTAATGGCAACCAAACCTAAGCCAACGGAATTTATATAGTGAGGTGAATGTAGCAGAACCCGCCCCCCTTGCGCGAGCAGAAATTTACGGCCCAAATATGGCGTCCCTGATTTCTCAACCTACTTGTAAACAAATATATGCCACATAGCATCATGACACCGCTCCGCGTTTTGGGTCTGAACTCAGGAAATGCCCGGTAACAATAATTGACAACAATATTGCCCCATGCTAACAATGTGGCCGCTTTTCAGATTTTCATCCTGCCACCTCATGCAGACAGGAAAAGGAGAAACAACTATGGCGTCTTCCACTAAAGATCTCCAGTTTTACGAACTCAGCCACCCCTGGGGAGCAGGCGTTCCGCTATGGCCCTACTTTCCCGATGTCAAGATTGAGAGGTTTCATTACCATGCCAAATCGGGTGTGCTCTCTCAGCAAATTACAACTTTCATGCACTGCACCACCCACACGGACGCCCCGGCACACGTGGTCGAAGGGACGCCATTCATGGACGAAGTGCCTCTGGAAAAGTTTTTCGGCACTGCCGTAATCGTGTCCATTCCCAAGAAAAAATGGGAAAAGATCATGCCGGAAGATCTGGAGAAGGCGCAACCGCGCATTGAGAAAGATGACATCGTAATCATTAATACGGGCTGGCATAAATACTGGGGTGATAACCAGGACTATTTCGGCCGTTCTCCCGGACTCTATCGAGAAGCCGGCGAATGGTTTCTTGCCAAGGGAGTTAAGGCGGTCGGGGTCGACAATCAGGCACTTGATCACCCGTTGGCAACTGCCATCGGACCCCATGGAGCCGGACCTTTGATGCCCGGTATTTGCCAGGAATTTGAGCGAGAAACCGGGAAAAAGGTAAAAGACGTTTTTTCGGAATGGGAACCAAACCATCGCCTCCTCTTAGGCAACGGCATTGTGGGCTTTGAAAATGTTGGTGGTGATATTGACAAGGTGACGGGCAAGCGTGTCACCATCGCTGCATTTCCGTGGCGCTGGATGAAGGGAGATGGATCCATTGTTCGTATGGTTGCGATTGTCGATCCGACCGGTAATTATCGACTCTAACAACCGGGGCCAATTGCCAGGAAGAGAAAAATATTCATGGAGGGTGTGTTATGAAAGTAGTTCGTCTGGAAGATGCCGTGAAGTACAGTCCACCCAAACATTTCGACTGCGCTGCAATGCACCTGCAGCATAAGAATCTTGGTTGTGAAGCGCCTTATTGGGTTGGCTGTTCCTATTATTTGCCGGGCGGCAAAGCCGATTGGGATGCCTCGCCGCTGCACAAGATATATATTGTATTGGAAGGCGAACTGACCATGGCCTTTGATGATAAGGAGGTCAAGTTGGGCCCGATGGATTCCATCTACATCGGACCGAGCGAAAATCGTCAGGTGCGCAACGATAGCAACCGTGTCGCAACCATGCTGGTGGTGATGCCTTATCCGCCTGCTTCCACTTAGGAGGGAGAAGAAGTGGATAATAAACTGGATCCCAAGTCACTTTTCGATATATCGGGTAAAGTAGCTCTCATCACGGGTTCCACCGGCGGGCTGGGAAAAGCCGCCGCCAAGGGCCTATGCGCCGCCGGTGCTCAAGTGATGCTGACGGGCCGCGAGGCCGCTAAGTTAGAGGCGGTGTGCCAGGAAATTGAGGCTGAAGGTGGAACAGTAGCCTTTGAAGCCGGTAGGCCGGATGATGCCGCGGATATGCAACGGATTGTGGCAGCTGCAGTGAAGCGCTTCGGAGGAATTGACATCCTGATCACGGCCGCCGGAATGAATAAACCAAAGCCTATCGTCGAACAACCGTTGGAAGAGTGGCAGGCAGTCATGGATGCCAATGTCAAAGGGACCTATCTGGCCTGCAAAGAGGTGGGAACGGTTATGATTTCCCAGGGGCGCGGCGGAAAAATAGTGCTCATCTCGTCGACCCGCGGAAAACTGGGAATGGCGAACTATACTGCCTATTGCCCTTCCAAAGGAGCCGTGGACTCCTTGACTCAAGCGCTTGGTTGGGAATGGGGACCATACAAGATAAATGTCAATGCGATTGCTCCTACTGTATTCCGTACGGCGCTGACACAATGGATGTTTGATGACCAGGTTACTTATAAAAAATTCCTGGCCAGGATCCCGATGGGGCGCCTTGCCGAGCCGGAGGATTTTATCGGGGCCCTGATTTTCCTTTCCTCACGCGCCTCTGATTTTATGACAGGTGCTGTCGTGTATATGGATGGCGGATATACCGCTGGCTGACGCGTGCAGGATTTATCCGGATCAGGCAACTCGAACGCGGGTTTTTGTTTCGCGGAGTGAGCAGATACTATGAAGACAATTGCGGTTATCGGAGCCGGCCTCATGGGTCATGGCATCGCACAGATATTTGCCGCTCACGGACATCAGGTATGGGCGCAGGATTCGATAGCAGCCATTTTGCAAACGGTTGGTGCGCGCGTCGAAACTAACTTGAGGCGTATGGCGGATTACGCTTTGATTGAATCGGACGCAATTCCGACTATTCTCAGCCGCATCCACACGACTCCCGATCTTGCACAGGCTTGTGCCTCCGCCGATGTTGTCATCGAAGCCATCAGCGAAAACCTGTCCCTGAAACAACAATTGTTCGCGGAGCTCGACAGGATTTGCCCGGCATCCACTATCCTCTGCAGCAACACATCTGTTATCAGCATCACACAAATCGGGGAGCGGGCCCGGGGGCGTGAGCGCATCCTCGGAACACATTTCTGGAATCCCCCGTACCTCATTCCGCTTGTCGAAGTTGTGCGCACGGAATTCACTGCCCCCGGCTGCATGGATGCTGTCTTCGACCTGCTGAGTAGCGTGGGGAAAGTCCCGGTGCGCGTTCAAAAGGATGTTCCTGGCTTTATAGCCAATCGCATGCAACATGCCTTATGGCGTGAGGCTTTTGCGTTGATCGACGAAGGGGTGTGTGATCCCGAAACCGTTGATATTGCCGTGCGCAACAGTTTCGGCTTTCGCCTGCCGGCGCTTGGCCCGGTTGCCAATGCCGACCTTGTCGGCCTCGACCTGACACTCGCCATTCATGATTACATACTCCCGCATCTCAATACATCGCACGTGCCGTCCACTACCCTGCGCTCCAGAGTGGAGAAAAATCAGCTCGGTTTCAAAACGGGAAGCGGTTTCCTTGCATGGACAGAGGAATCAATAGCGGCGGCGCGCGAGGGATTGACAACCTATTTGCTGGAATCACTTTCGCGGCGCGGGCCCCAAGGGACAGTCGCCAGGAATTTAAAAAAATCGTAGTCGCTGTGACCCGGGCGAAATATTGCGATTGATAGCCGCACGGCCTCATTTCTCATGATTTGCCAAAAAGCGGCGCATAAAAGAAAAATCTGAAGGAAATATAGTTGGGGAGGAATTTATGGCAGAAAAGTTGATTCTTACCGCAGCGCTCACGGGGGCTATAACTATTCCCACGCAAACGCCCCACCTGCCTTATACTCCGGAACATTTGATAGCCGATGCCATCGCGTGCGCCAAAGCGGGCGCCACCGCGGTGCATATTCATGCGCGCGATCCCCAGGATGGCAGGCCCCTGTCGGATCCGGATCTTTTTGAGCCCGTCTTAAAGGGCATAAAGGCAAGATGTAATGTCGTCGTCGGAATTACTACGGGCGGGGGAATGGGAATGACCCCACAGGACCGTCTGCGGGTCATTCCCCGCTACCAGCCGGAATTGGCGTCCTGCAATCTCGGCACTATTAATTTCTCTATCCATCCCGTGGCACGGCGTTATAAGCCCGAGGATTACAAATACGATTGGGAACAGGCGTATGCCGAAGGGACAAAGGATTTTATCTTCCGCAACACATTCGGCGACATCGAGGTGTACAGCTCCACTTTCAAACAGTTTAACGTACGCCCCGAATTTGAGGCTTACGATGTAGGTCATTTGTACAATTTGCGTTTTATGATGAAGTCCGGCCTTGCGAGTCCCCCTTTCTGGATTCAGTTTGTGCTTGGCGTGCTTGGAGGATTGGCCGCCACACCCGAGGATCTTATTGTCATGAAACAAACCGCTGACCGTCTGTTCGGGCCTGAGAATTATCGCTGGTCGGCCATTGGAGTAGGATATCCCAACGAATTTAACCTGGCAGCGATGGCAATTATGATGGGAGGCCATGTACGCGTGGGCTTGGAAGATAACATCTTCCTGCGCCGCAACACTTTGGCCACGAACGCCCAGCTCATTGAAAAGGTTGTCCGCATTGCGCATGAATTCGAACGTGAGATCGCAACTCCCGACGAAATGCGCAAGATCCTGGGTCTCAAAGGCGCAGCCGCGGTTAATTTTTAGGCAAGAAGGGGTGCTTCCGCAATTTACTGTCAAGTATTCAGCGCATGAAAGGAAATATCACAAAAGAAAACCTGCGATGGAATTCAGGTTGATGCGAAGAGGTTCTTAACCCACTCCGAGACTTTATCAACTGCCTCCTGCGATTCGGGCCACACGCCTAACCCAACCTGTTGCCAGGTGTGGACCATCCCGTCCCACACCTGCAAAGTCGCGTCAACTCCCGCTTCTTTCGCCTTCTCCACGAGTGCTTGGCTATCTTCAAATAACATCTCGGGCGGTGTCGCTTGAACCAGTAACGGCGGAAATCCATGGAAATCCCCAAAGAGCGGAGACACGAGGGGATTTTTCGCGTCTGCGGGATTCTCAATGCCAAGAAATGCAGGAACCCACCAGAATAATCCTATGTCGGCCAGGATCGGGTCGGTTTCCGCTTTGGAATACCAGGAATCACTATGAGAGGATTCATCAAATGAAGTTGCGGGGTCAAAGCAAATTGCGCCCTTGGGCAGCGAGAGATCCTTATCGCGGAGGCTGAGGATGGTTCCCAAGGTCAGATGCCCTCCGGCGGAGTCTCCCGAGATAATAATGTTGCCGGGTTGAAATCCCTGCTCCAGCAACCACCGGTATGCATTCAGGCCATCTTCGAGCGCCGCCGGAAAAGGGTGCTCCGGCGCCAAACGATAGTCGACGCTCAGGACGCGCATTTGGGTCGCTTGGCTGAGGGCAATTGTGAATGGCCGGTGAGATTTTATGGATCCCGTGATATACCCTCCACCATGAAAATACAATAAAACCCTGTCCTCCGCGGCGCCAGGCATGACTTGCCACTCCGCTGTCACGCCATTCACGTCGACGGGTTCAACGCGAGTAGGCGCCGCAAGCGGACTACGTTTTAACCTGATATTTCCAACCTCATCCAGAACGTGGCGATGGAGCCTGGCTAACATTTCCATCTCCGCTTTGGAGAGCACATCGTGCAATTCGGCGGCGGTCGCTTCCCGCTTGAAGTATTTGTCGTTGTTAGCGACTACTTTTGGCCAAATTGTTGCCAACTCGGGGGCATTGGCTTTCACGTATTCATAACTGAGTTTTTGCTGAATCTGGAGAGTCTGTTCGAGAAATTGGCGGATATCTTTCCGAAACTTTCGCAAATTTGCAATCGGCATTAATACAACCTTCCCCCTTATTTCATTTATGCTGCTCCCAATTTCTTTGTTATAGCGCCTCTTTTTAAGCAGTTAAACAGGCTTGAACTTGTAACCGATTACATCCCGATCGGGTTCACTCCAGAGCGTGGTTATTTCCATCTCCATCTCGGCGCCGATTTTGAAATCCTCGTCGCCCATAATTAGAGGCGCGGTTAATCTCACCTTTTCAGGGAGCGTAATCATGCCTATTGCGTGCGGTATCGGATACTTTCCCACCGGAACGCGCGTGATGGTATAGGAATACAACTTGCCCCGTTTGCTGAGGACCATCTCTTCCAGTTCCTTGTTCAGGCATTTAGTGCAAAACTCCGCCTTAGGGAAAAAGGCCCCGCCGCATTTTGGGCATTTATTGCCGACGAGTACGATCCCGTCAGGGGTCTCTTTGAACAATTCATCTTTTATAAATACTTTGTTACTCACAGCGTTTCACCTGTTCCTTTCCGGACCCGCCCTGCGGGCTTGATCATGAGGACGCGGAATAGCGCTATTGGCCGCGGAAAAACAATTCGGCGTGCTTCGGCGTATTTCAGCGTCCTCTATCTTGGCCTTTCAAATAAGCTGATTTCTGAATCACCACTTCCTCGGCGCACCCAGTCCAATCATCTGTCTTGTCTGCGCCGGGGTTGCAATCGGACGGCCCAGTTCTTTTGCAATGCGAACGATCTTTTCCACCAGCTGCGCATTACTGTCTGCCAGCCTTCCTCTTTCCAGATAAATGTTGTCCTCCATGCCTACACGGACATGCAGGCCGTGGATCATTGCCATAGTCAGGATAGGAAACTGCATGGCTCCGGCAGCAATTACGCCCAGGACGCAATTTCTGGGAGCTGCCTGAATGACCATGGCCATATACTGGGAAGTAGGCCAGTTCGAGCCTGTTGTGAAGACAAACTGAACAAGATGGGGCCCGTTGTTTAGATCCACATAACCGGACTGCACCAATCGATTCAAATAGTGCATGTCCCCAATTTCAAAACATTCAAACTCCGGTTTTATCTTTCGTTCCTTCATCAGTCCCAGGGCATGTTCCACCTCGCTCTGGGTGATGTAATAGGTCATTTCGCGTACGATGTCTTCGTCCCTGCCGAACAGGGGCGGTTCCCTCTTCTTCAACACCATCAGGGAGCAGTAATTGGATATATCAAGGCTTGCTATTTCAGGCTCTGCATAGATGGAGGCCAGAAGCGGAGGTGAAAAGTCTGAATCGCCTATCTTGATGCGGCCGCATGCGGCCGTGTCGTTGATAATAATATCCGGACACTTTTCTCTGACTTTTATATTGAGCTCCCTGTAGTGTTCAGGATCCTGGGTCATATAACCGGGGTTGTCAGGCTTTCTCCTGTGCAGGTGCACAACGCTGGCCCCTGCCTTGTAGGCGTCATGGGTCTGCTCCACCTGCTCTTCCAGACTTTCAGGCAGATTGGGATTAGACTCTTTGCCATTATTCGCTCCGGTTATCGCGCAGCTGATAATCATAGGCGGGAATTTGTATAAGCCGTATCTCCATATCTTTTCTGTATAGAAATTGGTGTCCTTGTAATAATCCACCAGATAGTCCTTTAGTTCTTTTTCATCGCTCATGGCAAACACTCCTTTCATCTATCCTGAATCAAAATTTATTTGCCGCGCTTTTTAGCCGTCCCGGCCGCATTTTTCTTTTTCTTATCCGTAAGATCATCCCAGGCCTTGTTGGTGTGCTCCGGCTTGTCTGTGGCTGTAACCATCATCTCCATTCCGAATGCGAAGCGGAGTTCCTTGGCAAGGGCTTCCTTCCACGGTGCTCTCAGTATTTGAACGGTCGTGCGGCGCATCGCACGTTTTTTTGTCATCAGTTTGCGGGCTATCTCCCACGCCCTGTCATATACCTTGTCCGGGGGCAGGATTTCATTTACCATCCCGTAATCCAAACATTTCTTCGCATCCAGTTTTTCGCACATGAGCATGGCGTAGTTTGCTCTTTTCAGGCCCATGCACTCGCGGAAGGCTATCTGGATGCCGTCGCCGGGGACCATGCCGGCCTCGTAATGAGGATCTATTATGAAGCCGTTGTCCGCCATCAGGGTTATATCGCAGAACAGGGCCATCTCGGTGTGGAAGCCGGGGCCATTGATAACCCCGATTGTAGGTATCTCGAGGTCAAAGATGAAGCCTTCGCAGATATTTGTTCCGTCATAGAACATGTGATCATAGATCATCCAGTCCCGGTTTTCTTCCTCGTTCATCGGAGTCTTTGTGTCCTGTCCGGCTATCCATTCCTTCCCTGTGCCACCGAAGATCAGGATCTCATTGTCCATATCCTGTCCTACATAAGTACACAGCTGCCAGAGTGCCCTGTGAACCTGAGCGCTCCAGATCAGGGGACCGCCTTCTGTGTGGAACTTGGCTTCAAGAATGCCGTTCTCTCTTTTAAGCGTAAAGAAGTCCTTAAATTTGGGGGCATATTCATCCAGTGTCATGTGAGGTATGACCATTGGATGTTCTTTGTATGTACCTCTGTCTCTTGGCTCTATTTTTCCCATGATTTTATCTGCTCCTAAATTGATATATTCACAGCTTTTGTTATTTGCTGAAGAATGATGATATTGATAGAAATAAAACCGCCTCACGCAAGGACGGCCGCCGGCCGCTCCTGCGATCTTCCGTTTTACTTTGTATCTTCCGGTTCATATGGTTCTACAATTTCAAAGACAATGCCGTTCGTCTGCTTTGGATGAGTGAACATCACCCTGTCATCTTTGATTCCCTTCGGTGCCTTGGCCATTACGTTGACACCGTTTTTAGCCAGATGCTCATCTTCTGCATCTATATCATCGGTTATAACTGAAATGTGATGGAGGCCTTCTCCCCTCTTCCTGAGAAAGTCAGGCACTACACCTTTGTCGCCATAGGGTGCCATCAGTTCGATTTTCAGGTCTCCGATGCCTATCAGAGCTGAGGTTTGGCCCAGTTCAGCAAATGTCTTGCGTCCAATTTCCTCAGCTCCGAATACCCGTGAGAACAGTTTCATTGTCTCGTCAATATCCTTCACCACAATGCCGATGTGATTAAGCCCTTTGATCATATAGACTCCTTTTGCGGCTTTGCCCTTAAATAGTCAGCACATGCATTGATCCCACAGCCGGCGAACTAAGGTTTACCAGTGAGCCACCCACCATCTGGGCGAGTCCTACCTTGGCGTCCTTGACTTGTCTCTTCTCGGCTTGGCCCCTGAGCTGCAGTGTAACCTCACATATCACCCTGACACCCGAAGCGCCAAGCGGGTGGCCGAGGGACTGAAGCCCCCCACTCGGATTTACCGGACAACTGCCGCCGATCTCCGCCGCCCCTGAGCGGATGAAGGACATGGTTTCACCCTTTTTGCATAGCCTCATGCATTCATAGGTATAGATCTCCTCAGGTGAAAAGGCATCGTGCAGTTCTACAAGGTCCAGTTCCTCCGGGCCTATTCCGGCTTTTTCATAGGTCTTGTCCGCCAATAGTCCTATCAGGGTGGCATCGGTCAGCTCTTCATCAACCACTTCATACGGCGCGGTCAGCACAACTGATGCCTCGATCTTTACAGGCTTCGTCGTATATCTTGAGGCGATCTCCTTTGTGCAGACTATCACAGCAGCGGCACCATCCGATTGCGGGCAGCACATCAGTCTGGTGACCGGATCGGAGATCATTTTTGAAGTCAGCACCTCCTCCACCGTGAGCTCCTTCTTGTAGTGGGCGTAAGGGTTGAGACAGGCGTTCTTGTGATTTTTAACCGAGGCGTATGCCAGATCCGCAAGAGTAAGACCTCGTGTTTCAATAAGCCTATGTGCAGTAAGAGCTGCCAGTGAAGGGTTGGTTACTCCCAACGCCCCGTTCAGGTCGTCTTTGGCCAGGGGGACAAGCCCTCCTGCTATACTGCTCGTGGTCATTGACTCGGCGCCTACTACCATGCCTATATCGTAAAAGCCTGCAGCAACGTCCTTCCACAGCAAATGCAACGCCGTCCCTCCGCTTGCGCATGCGTTTTCGGCGTTGTGCATCTCCAGGTTGGCAATGCCCACCCTCTTCATGATGTCCTCGACGGTCTGGCTGGCGTCGATAACACGGCTGCCATAGGCAACCTGGATCATGCCCGGGTCAATGCCCGCATCTTTTATAGCCGCTGCGGCTGCAACAGCCCCCAGTTCAGGAGCCGAAAAGCTGGGCTGCTTGCCGAACATGCTTTGCCCTACACCCAGGATATATACATCTCTCATAAAACCGCCTCACTGTTAGCTATCAGCAGTCAGCAGTCGGCGATCAGGCATATGGGATGAACCCTATTAGCTGATCGCCGAAAGCTGACCTCTGACGATTGAATCAGGATCAATCAAGACCAGTTGATAATAGTTTGCTTTTTTCTGACAGGATGAGAATAGCATTGGTTGGGATGAAAATCACGGGAGTTTTCCCGCGCGGCAGGTAAGAAATCAGAAATATCCGTTCTGCTCATTTTTCACAGACCAATCCATTGACTTTGAAACAAATCCACTCTGTTGAGAGAAACAATAACGGAATCGAGTTTTATTCCATCATGTAATAAATGTAAATATTATAAATATATGCCCTAAAACAGCCCAATAGAGTTTAATGGATTTTGCAATATATTGATATTATAATAGTTGCAATGAAATAATCGCATCTCGCGTATATTCAATCCGTATTTTGATGTAAATAATACTAATAAAGTAAATTTTTCTATTTAAGCGTATTTTTGCTTTTTAACCGTTTTAGCTTATGACATGCTCGGTGCCAACAGACTGGAATGGGGTAAGCGATAAAATGCAATTCGCTTTCACATCAACTTTCAAATACAAAATTTTTTTCCAACGGAAACTCTCCAGATCTTTGCTGTGCGTTAAGGAGATTTGGCAAGAAATAGCTTTTTGAGGCAAGCAGCTTTGCTGGCAGAAGCGAATTGCAGCTACCTAACTTAAAAAGATTAATAAAGGAGGGGAAAATGGATCCACGAAAAAACATTGCATGGGCTCTCGTGACATGCACAGCACTTTTGGCCCTGCTGATGGCCATGTTGCCAACTGCGAGCGGCCAGAGTATGACGGGACAGATTTCCGGGACTGTAATCGATCCGCAATCGGCTGTGGTTCCCGGGGCGACTGTGACGCTGACCAACGCATTGACGGACCAGAAGCGCGAAGTGGAATCCGGGGCGCAGGGGGCGTTTGTCTTTACGCAGCTTTTGGCGGGCACATACGAGGTTAGCGTGAGTGCGTCCGGCTTCAAGGTGTATGAGCAGAAAGGGATCAAACTGAGCGCCAACGAGAAAATGGCATTGCGCCCGGTTCAACTAGAGATTGGAACGACTTCGGAAACCGTCGAGGTCACTGCCGATGTTGCGCGCGTACAGACACAGACCTCGGAGCGCACCGGCCTCATAAGTACAACCCAAGTTCAGGAACTGGCGGCCAGCCCGAACCGCAACTTCATTACGCTGCTTAAAGTAATTCCTGGTGTCGTTGTTCCCTCTGACCAGGGGGTGACAGACACGGGGGGACCGCCTGGTTTGCAATATGAAGTTCTTGGCGGCAGGTCCGGCCAAACTGTTGTCACCCTCGATGGCGTTGTGGATGCGGATACTACGATGAATGCGTCCACTTCAGGGTATGTCAATCCCAACGTCGATGCCATTTCCGAAATGAAGGTGATGTTAACCAACTATACGGCCGAGTATGGGATTCGTTCCGGCGGCACGATCAACGTGTCGATCAAGAACGGCACCAAGGAGTTTCATGGGAGCGGGTACTACTTCAAGCGCCACGAAAAACTGAACGCGAACGAGTGGAACAACAATCGCAACAACCAGCCAAAGAGCAGGTACCGGTATGATAACTTCGGGGGCACGATTGGCGGTCCGATCCTCATTCCCGGCACCAGCTTCAACAAGAACCGCGACAAGCTGTTCTTCTTCGTGTCGCTGGAGTGGTTGAGGAATGTATCGCCGAGCAACGCGCAGCGCAGGCGCTTCCCGACTGAACTGGAGCGCAAGGGCGACTTCTCTCAAACCGTAGACAGATCGGGCGCCGTGTATCCGGTCTATAAGCCGGGTACCAAGGAGCAGTGGCCAGGCAACGTAATTCCGGAATCCTATGGCGACGCCCTCGGGAAAGCTTTCCTGGACTTTTACCCGATGCCGAACCGCACGGATTGGAGTGACGGGGACAACTCGTACAACTGGATCGGGAATTGGCTTACTGAAAATCCGCGCAACGAGCAGATTTTCCGTATTGACTGGAACGTAGCGCCCAAAACACTCATCTATACCCGATATGTGACAACAGCAAATCCCACCAAGAGCCCGATGCCGAGGGAGGTCATTGACGCCGGCTTTCCCGTCTTGGGAGCCGACCAGAACCTGCATTCACTGGGCCTTGTGACGACCTGGATCCAAACGTTTTCCCCGAGCCTCGTCAATGAGGCTACGGTTGGCTTCAACAAAGGTTATCAAGATGCTACGGCGTGGGAAGACCAGCTTCCAGGCGTCCAGCGCCAGAACATCCCCGGCATCGCGGAATTCGAGCAGTTCCACCCTGAGATCAACCCAATGGATATTCTGCCCTCCGCCCTTTTCGGTGGTGCTATGGCCGGTCCCGGTGCTCCTCCCGGTGGTGGCGGCGGCGGTAATAGCCTGATCCCGAATATCCAGGTCGCCGACCGCTTTTTGATGCATGGCGACAACACGCTGTGGAACATCACCGACAACCTGTCGTGGGTAAAGGGCAAGCACAGCCTTAAGTTCGGCTTTTACGCTGAATTAACAAGCCGGAATTCGGTGCGCGAGTCTAATAGGCCCGGAGCATTCGACTTCAGTTCGGACCCAACGGGTGTCTTTAGCTTAGATACCGGCCTCCCGATGGCCAACGCGTTTATCGGGTCCGTAAAAACGTACAAGGAATCGGACTCAGAGCAATGGTCACAGGCCCGCTATCGAAACATCGAGTTTTACGCGCAGGACAGCTGGAGAGCGACGCGGCGTTTGACCATAGACATCGGCGCCCGCTTCCAGAACATGGCACCGACCTGGTTTAAGGACGGGAAAATGGGGATGTTTGAAACTTCGCGCTACGACCCAAATACAGCAATGCAGTTTATTTATGAGACCACAGGCGGTAAGGGCAAAGACCCGTGTAACGGCGGTAAAATCGTGTCGGGGACACTCATCGGAAGCTTTTGTATGCCGGAGGGTGTAACTTACACGCCCGAGCAGATGTTTCCGGCGGTGGGGGTTTTTGACGAGAAATACATGAACAACCCGGGGTTCCAAATCTCGCCGAGATTCGGATTTGCCTACGATGTCTTCGGAGACGGGAAAATGGCGATTCGCGGCGGCTTCGGCATGTTCTTTGAACGGAGCGGCGGCGACGAATTTCAAGCCAACTATCTTCAGGTCCCGCCGGTCCAGAACCTTGCGACGATCTATAATGTCACGGTCCCGCAACTTAAGACGGCGACATTCACGTACGGCCCTTCCTCGGGAGTCTACGCGGTTCAAGGAAGTCAGCGCGACTTTAGCGAGCCAGGCAGCTACAACTGGAGCTTGGGCATTCAGCGCGACGTAGGGTTGGGATTCGTCCTTGACGTTTCCTATGTGGGCACGGTCGGACGTCACATGCGGCGGGGGAAGGGCATCAACACGCTCCCTTATGGGACCCATTTTCAATCCTCAGCTATAAACCCCGACACGGGCCGGCTAAAACAGGATAATGAGCTGCGACTGTATCGGGGCTATGGTACCATCAATTACATCTCGTTTGACGACAGTTCGAATTATCATTCAATGCAGACGTCGATCAATCGCCGGTTTGGCACCAGGCTGACAATTGGTGGCTTTTGGACGTGGTCCAAGGCGATGGATTACGGCCAGGGCGCTCCCGGACCCGGGGCTAGCGGAAATCCTGACTTCATGCCCGACAGTCTATACTACGGCAGGGCTTCCGGCGATCACACGCACAATGTGATGGTGAACTTTACATATATGGTTCCCGGTCTCAGCAGCCACATGGGAAACAACGGCTTTGCCAGACAGGTGTTCGACGGATGGCAGTTATCAGGGATTACCTCGATGGTGAGCGGAGCGCCCCAGGGAGTCAACTTT
>Ga0208980_10001535_pt1 | contig 14034 bp, 10 predicted proteins | sample WetSurMetagenome_3_FD_187993 | JGI IMG/M metagenome (GOLD analysis project Ga0208980, IMG submission 187993) | Wetland microbial communities from Twitchell Island in the Sacramento Delta, sample from surface sediment Aug2011 Site A1 Bulk (version 2) | ecosystem: Environmental > Aquatic > Marine...
GAAGCGCCTGCGGGCAAGGCGTCAGCCTGAGCCCGCGCCGCGTTCAGCCGCGTTTTCGACCAGCTTTTCGTCCTGGATGACGCGCAGGCTCTCGCGAGCCACGGCGCAGCCGAGAGGATTGCCGCCGAAGGTCGAGCCGTGCTCGCCGGGCTTGTAAACACCGAGGATCTCGCGGTCGGCCAGGACAGCCGAGACGGGATAACAGCCTCCGCCCAAAGACTTGCCGATAACGACCATGTCGGGCCGCACGTCCTCGTATTCCGAGGCGAACAGCTTGCCGGTCCGGCCGAGGCCCGTCTGGATCTCGTCGGCGATGAGGAGCACGTTGTTCCTCTTGCAGATCTCCGCCGCCTTTTTCAGATAGCCGGCCGGGGGGATCAGGATGCCGGCCTCGGCTTGGATGGGCTCGACCAGGAAGGCGGCCGTGCGGGGCGTGATGGCCTTTTCCAGGGCCTCGGCGTCTCCGAACGGGATGATGGAGAAGCCCGGCGTGAACGGGCCGAAGTCCTGCCGGTAAAGCGGCTCGGTCGAGAAGCTGATGACGGTGACCGTCCGGCCGTGGAAGTTGTTGGAGCAGGCGATGATCTCGGCCTGATCCTGGGGCACGCCTTTCTTCTGGTAGGCCCACTTGCGGGCCGTCTTGACGGCCGTCTCGACGCCCTCCGCGCCCGAGTTCATGGGCAGGACCATGTTGTAGCCGGTCAGGTCGCAGAGCTCCTTGGCCAGCAGGGGCCACTGGTCGTTGCGGAAGGCCCGCGACGTCAGCGTCAGTTTCTTGGCCTGGTCGATCAGGGCCTTGACGATCCGCGGGTGACGGTGGCCCTGATTGACGGCCGAATACGCGCTCAGGAAATCGAGGTATTTGCGCCCGTCGACGTCGTGCATCCAGATGCCCTGGGCCTTGCTGACGACGACGTCAAGAGGATGGTAATTATGGGCGCCGTAGATGTCTTCGACCTGGATGAGATCCTTGCTGTCCATGTCCTGGCTCCTTCTAGGCGGCTGTGGAATGGCGGAGAGGGCGGGATTCGAACCCGCGGTGCACCTTACGGCGCACACACGCTTTCCAAGCGTGCTCCTTAAACCGCTCGGACACCTCTCCGATCCTCGGTCCCTGAAATTTATGGAGAGCCAACGTTACCAGAAAAGGGACGTGCGGTCAACGCGCCGGCGGCTAGGACCGCGGCCGGTAGATGTTGATGATGTCCTTGAGCAGGGCGGCGGCGGCGCCGCGCGGATTCGACCGGCCGCCGGTCACGGTCACGGAGCCCATCGAGTCCGTGAGGAAGGTGATGCCCTTCTCCGTGCCGTTGACGTGGACCAGCGGGTGCGAGGCCTCGATGAGCGACGGCCGGACGTCCAGGCTCCAGCGGCCGTCGCGGCGGCCCGGCGCGGCCGTGGCCAGGAGCTTGACGGAGCGTCCCTCGCGGCGGGCGGAGCGGACGAAATCGCCGTCCAACCCGGTGATCCCCGCGACATGGACGTCCTTCAGGGCGTAGTCCGCGTCGAGGCACGCGTTGGTGATGAGCAGGATCTTGCAGGCGCTGTCCCAGCCGCCGACATCGTGGGCCGGGTCGGGCTCGGCGATGCCCTTCTCCTGGGCTTCCTTAAGGGCCTCGCTATAGTCCAGGCCCTCGCCCATGCGCGTCAGGATGTAGTTGGTCGTCCCGTTGAGGATGCCCTGGATGCCCTCGATCCGAGCCCCGGCGAGCGAGAACAGGCCGACATCGAGGGTCGGCAGCGCGGCAGCCGTGGCTCCGCTGAACCTGAAGGACACGCCGTATTCAGAGGCCAACGCCCTGAGGCCGGCCAGCCCGATGACCAGGGCTCCCTTGCTCGCCGCCACGGCGTTCCACCCGGCCCGGAAGGCGGCCCCAATGTAGGACAGGCCGGGCTCCCCCGTCTCCAGATTGGACAGGGTGCATTCGATCAGGCAGCCGCCGGGGTCCTGCCGGGCCAGGACCTCCGTGACCCGCAGACCTTCATGCCAGGATGGGTTGCCGGAGGTCCAGAGGTCGCCGGCCCGGGAGATCTGGCGGACGTCGAGCGCGTCCTCCGCGTAGAAGCACCCTTCGGCCCGGGCCACGGCCAGGATCTCGAAGCGCAGGCCGTAGCGACGCTCGAGGTCTTCGGCCTTCTCGCGCAGGAGAGAAAAGAAGGCCCGGCCGACATGGCCGAAGCCGGTCACGACGAGGGGGATCGTCTTCATCGACGGAACATGCGTGGCGGAGAGGGCGGGATTCGAACCCGCGATCCCAATCGCTCGAGATAACGGTTTTCGAGACCGTCGCCTTCAACCACTCGGCCACCTCTCCGCAATATCAGGCCGCCAAACGAACCGCGATTATAGCCGAAATCGCCATTCTTTTCTACGCGCGCGAAAGAAGCCGCGCAGGAGCGCGGCCGATTCCCCGTCCAGGACTCCGCTCACGACCTCCGGCCGGTGGTTGAGCCGGCCGAACGGGAACCTCATCGTCGACGAGACGGCCCCGGCCTTGGGATCGGGCGCGCCGTAGACGACGCGCCGGATCCGGGCCTGGACGATGGCCCCGAGGCACATGGCGCAGGGTTCGACGGTGACATAGAGGTCGCAGTCCGGGAGGCGGTAATTGCCGGACCTTTTTGCGGCCCTGCGCAGAGCCACGATCTCGGCGTGGGCCGTCGGATCCGATGACGTGATGGGCCTGTTCGCGCCGCGGGCCGCGATCCGGCCCTGCCGAACCACGACCGCGCCGACGGGGACCTCTCCCCTCGCCGCGGCTTTCATCGCCTCGGCCAGGGCGGCTCGCATGAATCCCGCATCATCCATGGCCGGATGATTCTACCGCGGAACGAGCCGGGCGCGCAACCGCGCCCCGAGGGCGCTCGAAGCTCGGCGTAGCCCGGGCGGCCGTTTCGGATTATAATGCGGCCCATCGACGCTAAGGAGCATGACCATGGACAGGTTCGAATGCCTTGCCTGCGGGCCGCTCGCCTCGCGGGATCCCCACTCCCCGTTCTGCCCCGGCTGCGGGGAGCCCCTGTTCGTCGCCGCCTCGCCCCGTCCGGGCGGCCGGCGCATCCGGGAGGACCGGACGCTGGCCATGGAGAGGTTCATCGAGTTCCTGCCTCTCGACCGGATCGACCCCGCTTTGAGCTTGGGCGAAGGATCGACGCCGCTCGTCGGGCTCGGGGCGGTCGGCCAAGCGCTCGGCCTGACCGCGGTCTACGCCAAGAACGAAGCCCAGAATCCGACGGGGAGCTTCAAGGACCGGGGCACCGCCGTGGCCGTTCAGAAGGCCGCCGCTCTCGGCGCGGAACGGATCGGGACGGTCTCGACGGGGAACATGGCCGCCTCCACCGCGGCCTACGGCGCCCGCGCCGGTCTCGAGACCTATGTCCTGTTGAAGGAGGGCACCTCGGCGGCGAGCCTCCAGACAGCCGGCATTTTCGGCCCCCGGCTCGTAGCTGTCGAGGGCGAGTACGGCGCCGTCTTCAACGCCAGCCTGCGCATCGGCAAGAATCTCGGCATCACCTTCATGAATTCCATCGATCCCTTCCGTATCGAGGGCTACAAGCTCACGGCCTTCGAGATCTTCCTCCAGCTCGGGCGGCGCGCGCCGCGAACCGTGATCGTGCCGCTGAGCTCGGGCGGCCACCTGCTCGGCCTCATGCGCGGTTTCGCCGACCTCGAGCGCGAGGGCCTGATCGCGGCCTATCCGCAGATCGTCGGAGTCCAGGCCGAGGAATGCGCGCCGCTGGCCCGGGCCTTCGATAAAGGCCTGGCCGCGTACGAACGGCTGGCCCCCGGGCCGACCATCGCCCACGCTATCGCCAACCCCACGCCGCCGGCCGGGAACGCCGTCCTGCGCCTGATCCGGGGGCGAGGCGGGCTGATCGTGGCGGTTTCCGACGCCGAGATGCTCGGGGCTCAGAGCGAGCTCGCCCGGCGGGAGGGAGTGTTCGGCCAGCCGGAGTCGGCGGCGACGCTCGCCGCTCTGAAGAAGCTCGCCGCGGCCGGCCGGATCAGGACCGGGGACGGCGCCATCGTCCTGGTCGTGACGGGGACAGGGCTGAAGACGATCCATCTGCTCATGGCGGCCCCGGTCGAAGTCCACCGCTTCGCCCTCGAGGGGCTCGAGACGGGGCTGGCGCGCCTGGCCCGCCCGGCCTAGGGCTTCTTGACCAGGAAGTTGAAAAGCTTGTCCCGGTTCGGGAAAAGGGCCGGCGTGCCGCCCGTATGAAGGAAGACGACCTTGTCGGTCGGATTGAAGAAGCCGGTCTTGATCAGATCGCGCAGGCCGATCATGGCCTTGGCCGTATAGACGGGGTCGAGCACGATGCCCTCCGTCTGGAAGACCAGCCGGATCGTCTCGGCCACCGCCTTGTCGACGACGCCGTAGCCCTCTCCGATGTACTCATCGAAGACGGTGAGGTCGCCAGGCATGATGTCCAGCCGGAGGCCGAGCGCTTCGTCCGTCGCCCGGGCGATCTCCAGGACGTCATCGGAAAAGGGCCCCTTCGGGTCGGAGACGCTGATGCCGAGGACGCGGCACCCCGCGCTCATGGCCCGGGCGCCGACGGCGAGGCCCGCCTGCGTGCTCCCCGACCCGGTCGCGTGAACGACGTAATCGGGCTCGCGCCCGAGAGCCTTCATCTGCTCGAGGATCTCGGCCATTGCGATGACGTAGCTGATGGCGCCGAACGGCTTGTCCATGTCGCCCCGGACGAGCGATCCGCCGACGGGCACCAAATAGGGCCGGTGGCCCTGGGCTTTGACTTCCCGCCCGGCCTCGTCGAGGACCTCCATGGCCTGGGCCGACTTGACGATGCGCCCTTTCGCGGCGTCCATGATGCGAAGGTCGGCGTCGAGGATGACGTCGAGCAGCACATTGCCGTCCGCGGTGGCCTGCTGATCGACCGCCTTGAAGAGCATCAAGATGGGCTTGATGCCGAAGCTCCGGGCCGCCGCCGCCGTTTGCATGCACCAGTTGGATTGCAGGCCGGCCCAAGTGATGACGACGTCGGCCTTCTTCTGGAGCATGTCGCTGATGATGAACTCGAGCTTGCGCGACTTGTTGCCGCCGAAGGCCAGGCCCGTCAGGTCGTCGCGCTTGATGTAGATCTCCGGCCCGCCCAGGCGCGCCGACAGGCGCTCGAGCTTGCGCAGCGGCGTCGGGCGGTGGACGATGCCGACGTGGGGGAAGCGATCGGTGCGGTCGAGGACGTCCGGGATCTTGTAAGGCATGGGCGAACCTCCCGCCGACTAGGTTAACAGATTGGGCCCGGGAAAAAAAGCGGGCACCGGGCCCCGGACGCCTCTCAGTACCTCGGGTCCTTGAGGACCGTGCCGATCGTCGATTGCGACTTGCCGTCGACCGTCAGGACGATCCGGTAGTCGCCGGGCTGGACCGGAAAGGAGGAGGTGTCTCCCTGGCCGCGGGCCCGACGAGGGGCCTCCTGGCCGGCCTTGGCCTCCTCCGGGGTCCGTTCGCGCCGTCCGGCCATGTTCCACTGGACGGTGTTGAGGCCCGCGTTGGACGTGCCCGTGATCTCTTGGAGGAGCAGGCTGCCGGCGAAGATCTGGACCTTGACGCTCTCCTTGGGTTTGGACTTCAGGAGATAGGAGACGGCCAGTCCGGCCGGCTCGCTCTTCCCGGCGAAGTTCGAGCTGCTCGACTCCCGCCGGTCCTGGCCGACCCAGCGGACCTTGGGTTCGACGGCGAAGAGGTGGAAGTCCTTGGCCAGGACCTGGGGCGTGAGCTCCTGGAGCGGCTTGATGTCGACGATGTAAGCGCCCCGGCCGTGGGTGGCGATGATGAGGTCGGCCTCGCGCGGCTGGATCTTGAGATCGAGGACCGGCTGGGTCGGCATGTCGCCTTTCATCTTATGCCAGGCCAGGCCGCCGTCGAATGAGACATAAACTCCGAAATCAGTCCCGGCGAACAACAGTTTTGGATTCTTGGGATCCTCGCGGACGACGTTGACCGGGCCCTCGGCCAAACCGGCCGCGAGCGAGGTCCACGTGGCGCCGTAATCGGTCGTCTTATAAAGGAAAGGCCGGAAGTCGTCGTTGCGGAACCCCGTGTAAGAGAGATAGGCCGTACCGGGGTCCGAGGGCGAGGCCGCGACCCGGCTGACCCAGTAGCCCGGCTGACCGGGGATCTTCTCGTTGAGCTTCGTCCAGTTCTTGCCGTTGTCGCGGGTGAGCCAGACGTTCCCGTCGTCCGTGCCGGCCCAGAGGAGGCCGGGCAGGAGCGGCGATTCGTCGAAGGTCGTGATCGTGCCGTACTGGATGTTGCCGTCGCCGCCCTTGCCCTCGACCGGGAGCTTGGCCGGGTCGTTCGTCGAGAGGTCGGGGCTGATCTCGGTCCAGGTCTCGCCGCGATTGGCCGACAGGACGACGATATTGCCGCAGTGATAGATCGTCTCGTTATTGTGGGCGGAGACGAGGATGGGCGCGCACCAGTTCCACCGGGTTTCGGGCTTGACCTGCTGGTAGGCGATAGATTTGGACTCGCCGGTCACGAGGTCGACGCGAGTGAGCGGCCCGAACTGGGATTCGTTGTAGAGGGTCCGGTTGGTGGAGCGGTCAAAGACGTTGTACATCCCGTCGCCGCCGCCCATGTTGAACCAGTCCTCGAGCTGGATGGGCGGGCCGCCGGCGCTTCGTCCGTAGCCCCCTCCCCCGCCGACCTTGGTGCTCGGCCCCATGAGGTTGCCGTTGTCCTGGAGCCCGCCGGCGACCCGGTAAGGATAGGACATATCGTAATCGATGGCGTAGAACTGGGCCAGAGGCAGGAAGTCGGGATGCGACCAGGCTTTTCCGCCGTCCCAGGTCACGCCGAGGCCGTGGTCGTAGCCGAGGAGCATATGACGGCTGTCCTTGGGATCGATCCACAAGGCGTGGTTGTCGCCTCCGAAATTGAAGGGCGGCTTCCAGGTCTTGCCGCCGTCGCGGCTGGCCAGGACGCCGACGCTGAGGACATAGACGACGTTCGAGTCGTTCGGGTCGACGATGATCTGGCCGTAGTAATAGCCGGGATAGCCGCCGACGGACTGCTTCTCCGGGCTGACCTTGGCCCAGGTCGCGCCGGCGTCGGCGGAGCGATAGACCTCGCCGTCGATCATGCCGGAGCTGGACTTGCCGGCCAGGATCTCCTGCCAGCGGTCCTCCGCCGACATCCCCGGCTTGTTGGCGTTCTCGACCACCGCGTAGACGATCTTCGGGTCCTTGGCCGAGACGGCCAGGCCGATCCGTCCGAGGATGCCCGAGGGCAGGCCGTTGGTCAGCTTCGTCCAGGTCTGGCCGCCGTCGACCGTCTTGTGGATGCCCGAGCCCGGCCCGCCGAGGCCGAAGGTCCAGGGCCGGCGGAACCGGTCGTAGGCCGCGGCATAGAGCGTGTCCGGCGAAGAGGGATCCATGGCCAGGTCGACGACGCCGATCGCCCGGCCGTCGACGGCGACGTCCAGGACCTTGGCCCAGGTCCGGCCGCCGTCCGAGGTCTTGAAAACGCCGCGCTCGGCATTGTCCGAATAGAGATGGCCCAGCGCGGCCACATAAACGACGTTCGGGTCCGCCGGATGGACGACGACGCGCCCGATATGATGGGACTCCTGGAGTCCCATGTTCTGCCAGGTCTTGCCGCCGTCGACGGACTTGTAGATCCCGTCGCCCCAATAGGTCGAACGGGAATTATTGGCCTCGCCCGAGCCCAGCCAAATGGTCTCGGGAGCGGACGGGGCCACGGCGATGTCGCCGATCGAGAAGACCTTCTCCTTGTCGAAGAGAGGCTCGAAGGTCTGCCCGTTGTTCTCCGTAATCCAGAGCCCGCCCGACGCGGACGCGGCGTAGAAGGTGTTCGGCCGCCCGGGCGGAACGGCGAAGTCGACGAAGCGGCCGCTCTGCTGGGTCGGGCCGATGGCCCGGAAATTCAAGCCGTTCGTGACAACCGCGGGCTCGAGCGCCGGAGCCGGGGCGGCTTTCTTGGCGGTCTTGGACTGAGCCCGGAGGCCGGCCGGGAAGACCGCGAGCAGGACAAGGAGTCCCAGGAACAGGGTCGAGAGCTTGCGCATCATGGCGAATCCTCCTAGTAGGATCAGAGTTCTGTCTTGCGATAAATGACCTGGCGCGCCGCGAGATCGTCCATGACCGCGCGGAAAACGGCTTCGTCGGCCCCGAGGAACTCCGGCGGGGAGATGCCCTTGCGGCGGAACCGGCCGGCCAGGACCAAGCGGGCGGCGGCCGTCGCCGGGAAGCCGGTCGTCCGGGCCATGGACGAGAATCCCGTCGCCCGGTCGCGGCGGTCGAACAGGTCGTATTGAATGCGCGCCGGCCGGCCGTCGGCGGTGCCCTCGACCAGGATGCGCATGACGGTGAATTCATCGTCCTCCTCGCGGAGGAACCACTGCTTGAATAGGACGGCCGAGGTGGCGTCGAGCGGGCGGACCCGGCAGCCCCGGACCTCGATCTCCTCCGTCCCAAAGAAGCCGCTGTCGCGCAGGGCCCGGATGAGCTCGACATGACCCGGGTAGCGCAGGGTCTTCTCGATCATATTGGGGACTTTCATGGTCCGGAGGAGGGACCGGAGGCCGTCGGAGTTGAAGGCCTCGAGCGTGCCGATCTCGGGGAAGTCCATGGTCTCGACGTCCGACAGGGCCGGGCGGACGACGACGTGTCCGTTCTCGACATAGCGGGCCGGCCGGATGTACTCCTCGACGACGTCGGCGGGGGAAAAAGGGGCTTTGTACTCGAACGGGAACTCCCGCCGGAACGGCAGCCCGCCGACATAACAGGCGAAGCGATCGACCGTCATGCGGGCCGCATGATAGCCGAGGATCATGTTGGTCATGCCCGGCGCGACGCCGCAGTCGACGACGGCGGTGACGCCGGCCGTCCGGGCGGCCTCGTCGAGGGCCAGCGCGTCCTCGGGGAAGAACGAGATGTCGACGATGTCCCGGCCGGCCGCGATGACCTCGCGCAGGGTGGCGAAGCCCAGCGACCCGGGCACGGATCCAATGACGAGGTCGCAGTCCCGGATGACGCCGCGCAGCGCGGCCGGCGACGACAGGTCCGCCTGGACCGTGCGCACCGCCGTGCCGTCGAGCCGGGCCAGGTTGTCTCGGCGAACGTCCACGGCCGTGACCTCGAATTCGGCGGCCAAGTCCAGGGCCATGATACGGCCGACCATCCCCGAACCCAATACGACGATCTTCTTCATGGTGACTCCTCAATAGGGCGCTCGGGCCGGAAGGGAAGTTATAACCCAGGTCGGCCGGGACTTTCAACCTCATAGCGGCCGTGCCGTTCCGCGACTTCGGCCAGGGCGGCGACGTTGTCGCGCGAAGTCCGGGGCGCGATGGAACAGGCCGTGCTGAGGATGAAGCGCCCGCCGGGCCGGCCGATCTCGACCCGCCGCCGCGCGTCGGCCTCGACCGTCGTCCGGTCGCCGGCGAGCAGGACGTGCACGGGATCGATGTTGCCCTTGATGAAGAGACGGCTCCCGACCCGTCCTTTGGCTTCGGCCAGGTCCACACGGCCGAGGGGCGGAGGGTCGAGGCATTCGATCCCGGAAGCCCCCGTTCCGGCCATGAGCTCGAGCCGGTCGTGGATGTCGCCGCAGGTATGGATATAGGCCCGGACGTTCCGAGCCTCGAGGGCCCGGACGATGCGCCGCTCATAGGGCTCGACGAAGGTCCGGTAGAACGCGGCCGACAGGAATCCCGCGCCGGCGAACGGCGACGAGATCTTGACCGCGTCGACGCCCGTCGCCGCCAGGCCTTCGGCCAGACCGACGATCCCCGCCGTCAAGCGGTCAAGGACGGCCGCGGACCGGCCGGGATCGTCCACGAACCCCAACATGGTCTGCTCGAAGCCGAAGAGATCGAGCATGTAGTCGAGGGGCGAGGTCACTTCGCCGTGGACCGAGTATTCACGGCCGGCCTGCGAGACGACCCGCTCGACGGCGTCGAAGAGGTGCTCCGGGTCCAGGCGGAAGCGGAGCCCCTGGGAGACGGGGATGTAGGCGATCCGCGGCGGGAGGGAGGCGGGATCGAAACGCTCGAACGCGGGCCGCACGGGCGGCGACGACGGGCGGACGATGGGCAGGTCGTCCGGCGGAAAGAGGGTTTCGTCGCCGTCCTTCCAGCGGACGCGCTCCCCTTCCGGCCCCCGCGAGACCGCGGCGACCCGGCGCTCCCAGTCCGGCCCGTGGCCGTGAAGGCTGACGAGGATCCCGTCGAAGCGGTAGAGGGCCCGGAGGGCGAGCAAGCCGTCGACGAAATCGCCGGCCGCGTGCCAGAATCGCAGCGGCGGGAGGCCCGTTTGCAGGAGCATGTGGCCGATGCTCATCTGGCACATGACCGGCACCCGGTCGGGCCGGCCGCCCGACATGGCTGCGGCCAAGCGCTCTTTGGACGTCATCGTCGGTCTCCCGCCCGGCAGGATAGTCCCGGCGCCGCCGCCGGTCAAGGCCGCCGTTTACTTTTGGCGGACCGGACGATATGATACGCGCGAGGACGTACCATCGGACATGCCCAGACTCAGGACCCCCCTCGTCGCTCTCCTGCTCGGTCTCTGTGTTCTCGTGACGGGGGCGGCCGCCGACGATCCGCCGGCTGAGACCAAGGAGGCCTACAAATCAAAGATCATGGGCCTGCCCTTCGTGTATTATTCCCCCGAGACCAAGCTCGCGTTCGGGGTTGGCGGCGTCTATAACTTCCGGGCCGGGCGGCACAAGGAAACGACCCGCACGTCGAGCGTCTGGGCCTATGCGACCTACACGCTGGCCAAACAGTACAGCCTCCTGCTCAAGCCCGAGATCTACCTCAAGAACAACAGCCTCTGCCTGAGCGGGAGCCTGAGGTACGAGCGGTCCCCCCAATATTTTTACGGCGTCGGGAACGACGCGCCGGCGACCGACAAGGAATCTTATACGCCCCGGACCTTCGCTTTCCAGTTCGGGGTCAAGCGCCGGGTCGTGGGGGCTCTCTTCGGAGGGCTGTCCTTCGAGTTCGAGGACGTGACGATGGAGAAGATCGAACCGGGCGGCCTCCTTGCGAGCGGCCAATACACCGGGAGCAACGGGGGCATGCTGGCCGGATTCGGGGCCAGCCTGGATTGGGACACGCGGGACGCCGTCCTCTTTCCCCACCGCGGCACCTTCATCCAGCTCCTCGGCGACGCCTATGGCGCCCTGGCCGGCAGCGACTTCTCGTTCAGCCGGTTCAAGCTGGACATCCGGAAATACGTGCCCGCGGGGACGGACAAGGTCCTGGTCCTGCAGGCCTTCCTCCTCGCGACCTCCGGCGATGTCCCCTTCTACAAGCTGGGCCTGCTCGGCGGGGACTCGCTGCTGCGCGGCTACTACAAGGGCCGCTTCAGGGACAAGGCGCTCGTCCTCGTCCAGGCCGAATACCGGGTGCTCATTTCGGAGAGGATCGGCGTCGTCGGTTTCGCCGGCCTGGCCAACGTCCTCCCGAAATTCGGCGTCTTCGAGCCGGAACAGCTGAAATATTCGCTCGGCACCGGCCTGCGCTACGTGATCAACAAGCGCGACGGCGCGACCCTGCGCCTGGACTTGGCCTGGGGCCGGGCCTGCTTTGGCCTCTACGCCACGGCGCAGGAAGCGTTCTAACCCCGCGTCGGGGTCACTTCTTCAGTTCCGAAGTGCAGTGCGGGCAGCGGACCGCCTTGAGCGGGACCGCCGTGGCGCAGAACGGGCAGTCCTTGGTCGTCGGCTCGGCGGGGGCCGCTTCGGCCTTCTTCATCCGGTTCATGCCGCGGATGATGAGGAACAGGCAGAACGCGATGATAAGGAAGCTGATGACCGAATTGATGAATTTACCGTAGCCGATCACGACCGTGTCGGACAGATGGATAGCCAGGCTGGAGAAGTCGACCTGGCCGAGCAGCATACCGATGGGCGGCATGAGGATATCGGCGACGAGCGAGGAGACGATGGTCCCGAACGCGCCGCCGATGATGATGCCGACGGCCATGTCGATGACCGACCCGCGCATCGCGAATTCCTTGAATTCTTTGAACATCACACCTCCTTTGTGGCTTAACTATAACGCCCCGAAGGGCTTTGTCAATGCCTGACCGTGGGGAAGACGGAAATGCGCAGGCGGGCGCAGCCCATGGGGATGAGGTCGACCTCTTCGACCGGTCCTTCGGCCGGCGCGGGACTGGCCGGGACGGCGCCGACCATGCGGCCCTCCTCCTTCCAGGCCGGCACGCGCCGCGCCCGGGCCTTGAGGACGATCGGGGCCGCGTCGGGAGCGAACGGCTGGAAGGACGGCGCCTTTTGGGAGGACAGCCAGACAGAGGGCTCCCCTCGCCGCTCCTCGTCCGTCAAAAGACCGTAGTTCCAGGGCGTGGTCGGCAGGACCTCGAAGGCCGGCCATTCGGCCGTGCCGCCGTACTTCTGCCACTTCTCCCCGATCCCCAGCGAGTACCAGAGCGGGCCGCGGCGCACGGACACGGCGCTCCGGACGGTCGGCCAGGTGACGACCTCGATCGGCGCGGCGAACTCGAGACGCACCTCGTCGCCGTGACGCCAGGTCCGGCGGACGACCGCGTAGCCTCCGCCGGCGAGCCCGTCGACGACTGAATGCCCGTTGACCAGGACCCGGACCGACTTGGCCCAGCCCGGCAGCCTCAGATAGAGGGGGAAATCGACCGGCCGATCGCAGGCCAGGCTCAGCCGGATCCCGTCTTCGAACGGGTAGGACGACGCCTCGGTCAGCGTGACCTCCGCGCCTTCGGCCACCTTGGCCCGGACTTCTGACGGGGCGTAGAGCGTCGCCGCCAGTCCGTTGTCGGCGGTGGCCATCCAGAGATGCTCGGCGAAGTACGGCCAGCCGAAGGCGACGTTGTGCTGGCAGCAGCGGTAGCTCCAGGGGTCGAACGAGACGAGGGTTCCCGTGTTCTGAAAATCGTGGTCGCCGCCGCTGTCGCAGGAGACGAGGTTGGCCGCGGTGAGATAATGCAGCCCCCTGAGGTCGGGCGTCATCGACGCGGGCAAGGAATTGAAGGCGACCTCTTCGGCCCGGTCGGCCCAGACGGTCTCCCCCGTGATCCCGAGCAGGGACTCGAAGCTGGCCATGAACTCGACCATGGTGCACGTCTCGGCGCCCTGGCGGGGATCAGCCTTGCCCGGCCGGATGTTCTCGTCGGCCCCGAACATCCCCCCGGGCTGCCGGCCGTAGCGGTCCATGACCTGCCGGTAGTTCCTTTCCGCCGCCGCGAGCAGGCTCCGGTCGCGGGTTTGCTGAAAGTAGACCGCCGGATAGCGGAACCCCATGGCGATATTGACGCCGTGATAGAAGGAGCTCTCGGTCCAATCGCGGTCCCGGGACGGCGTGAGGATGGGCGAGGTCCAATCGGAGGTCCGCTCGAAGAGCCGCTTGGCCAGGTCGAGCAGGAAGCTCTGTCCGGTCCGGTTATAGAGCCAGTAGACGCTCTCGAGGTTCTCGCCTCCCCTCAGCTTCTGCCAGCTTGCCGGCAGCAACTCTTCGACCGGGAGGTGGAACTCGTACTGGAAATAGCGGCTCATGAGCGACAGCACGCGGCTGTCCCCGGTGGCCTCGTAGAAGCTCTGGAGCGCCGCCAGCATGACCATGTTCGGCCAGAGATCGCCCGCGCCCCTGTTGTCGGCCGGCCCGAAATAGCCGTCCCGGGCCTGAGACTTGAAGGCCTGCTGGAGCCAGCGCTCGGTCTCCTTGCGCATGTCGGCGTCCTTGAGCAGATAAGCGAGGTCGCCATAACCCTTGAGCCAGTAGGGCATCTCCTCCCAGCCCTTGCCCTTGAGCGTCGCCCAGCCGCTGTCGTCGCCGAGGAAGCGGCTGAGCTCGCCGAGCCGGCCGGTGAAGCCGTCCCGCATGAGCTGGAGCTGGGCCATGAGCCAGCCGCGCGGCTCGACGGCTCCGACAGGCAGCTTGACGAGCGGGCTCACCGCCAAGGGCGGCCGGTTGGAAGGATAGTGGCGGTTGGGCGAACCGGACGGCGGGACGGCCACCACGGTCACCGCGTCCGGGGCGGGCGGGGCCGCC